>Ga0172381_10001047_pt1 | contig 34075 bp, 54 predicted proteins | sample Leawel6488metaG_FD_119754 | JGI IMG/M metagenome (GOLD analysis project Ga0172381, IMG submission 119754) | Leachate microbial communities from a municipal landfill in Southern Ontario, Canada - Leachate well 64-88 metaG | ecosystem: Engineered > Solid waste > Landfill > Unclassified | place... | reverse complement strand
TTGACGATGATGTTCGGGTAAATCCCGAATGGTGAACATCTGTATTAAAGGTTATGACCTGTGCCAGTGTTATATTGGCAATGGCTTGGTCTGTGGAATCTGATTGCATAAGGTGAGGCATTGAGATACCCGCTATGCTACCAGTAAATGACAATACGCCACAAGGGTCTATATTGATATAGTTCACATCGTTGCCGAAAGTAGGACTGTTGGTATCTTCCCATCGTGAATTAACGGTATTATATTGTAAGGTACTATGCAATTCTGGATTAGTTACATACATTTCTTTGATATTATTCATTGCGACAATGGTATCTTGCGACATTGTTACAATGCCATTTGCTTGTCCTACCTTTAGAACTCCACCTATTTTTATTCTGTAATCAGGTGCTACTGGCGGGGTATGGGTATATCCACCGGCAACCGTTGAGGATAGATATAGAACATCACCAGCAATCATTCCATCAGTATCTACATCGTGGACATCACCCCAGAAAGTGATATAGCCAAAAGCGTGGTCGTCAATAGGTTCTGTGGTCATATACAAAGTACGAGGAATCCACGTTGCCGCAGCATTGGCCTGTGCAAGTTCAATCTTTAGTTTCTCACCTGTTGAGCCTGAAATATAGACCAGTTTCCCATTGGTTATATCTGCACCGGAATCGTTGTAAACCCTGCGAACTATCTCCTGTCCAAGTTGATTACAGACGCTTCCCCCGGGCATACCAATTTTAATAGTACCCTCATTCACGTCCCACATCAACCTACCCTCTGCGCAAGAACCGACAGGATTAAGTTCAAATTGGATATGGTTAGTATATAGTCCGTAAGGTGCTATGTTCGGGTCTTGATTAGCATTTTGACCGTCAAGTTCCAGATACCAAGTATCTAATACAGACTTTGGGCGAACACCGCCGACAAGCGGGTGGCCTAATGCAATACTGCAAAATAATAATATCAATAATAACTGTTTCATAGCTTTTCCCTTATAAAAGCCCTGCCCCAGAGGAGGAGGCTGAGACAGGGCAAGGAAGAAAGAATAATGACTACTTCGGTTTTAACTTGCCTTTTGTTTTCGGACGAACTGCGTTTTTTGGTTTTCTTACAATCTTACCCATTTTATATTCCTTTACTAAATGTTGTTTGCACTACGTCTGGTTGCCATTCTTTTACTATATCGTAAATTTTACTTACATTTTCCTGTATATTTTTAGTTCTTTCCTCCATAACGCCTTTGAATTTTGCATAGTCAAGTTCTATGGTAGTCATTCTGGTTTCAAGGACAATGGTTCGTTCTTTTGCGTCCTTTGCATTATCATAACCAATATAGGCCGCACCTACAATGGTGAATAGTGCCATTACTACAGTAAAAATTTGAATTACTTTCCCTAAGCTGAATTTCACATTGTCTGACATTGACTAATCCTTTCGTGTTGTTAGATTATAGTAAATTAAATCCTTATTTGAATTTATACTGACTTCTTTGTTCGTATGTCTGTAATCCCATACCGAAAAATGTTAACACTGACAATGCAAGCCCTTCTTCAAGTCCCTGTTCTTTCATTGAATCATAAATATCGCCATAAGTAATAGGGTGCGTCATATTCATAGCCATACCACCAATAGTAACCTTTTGCCCTATTACATTTTTTCCGGTAGCTAAGTCGATAGAAGTACTGAAAGCAGGAGATAATTTACTTCTAATAAATCTCCAAACAAAATCTTCTGAATGGGTCTTATTCCAATCATCTCTTTCCCCTGTAATTGTAGCCCAACTTCCACCTACAAACCTTGAACCAAATACTGTTGCTTGTGATAGTCCCATTAGCGGGTCAAGTCTCGTATTTCCAAATCTTAATTTGCCAAAATCAGCAGTTGTAGGGTCAGTTTCAACTTCTCCGCCAGCGGCAACGCCAAGACTATAAACAGTAGCCATACCAATAAACATTCTTGCGTATTCTGCGGCAATTAACTTTCTTGCACCCGCCGTTCCCTCTTTTTCTCCGTGCCACAAAGGTTGCCCCATAAGTAATTGAAATCTGCTTACTGCATAATGAGGTGCAAAAAATACAGTTCCCAATACCCCAGAAGCTCTTTCAATTTGACCTAAATTACCTTTTCCCGTAGTAACTCTTATGTAATTGCCAATTACTTCAATCTCATTAGCGTTTAAATCTCCACCTTTTCCTAATGTTTTATACATCGTATCAAAATTATCGGCACGAATAGAGTTTAAGAATACTATTCCTGCACGCTGAAAATTCTTTATAACTGGAACTTTGTACGTCCAATGGGACATATAAATTTCTTCCATTTCGGACAATCGTGCAGAACCATCAATTTTAGATAATAATTTCTGTCTTTCATACAATGGCGCATTAGGTCTATTAAGTATTGACTGCATCACTTCATAAGATTTCTTATCAGAAGAAAATGCCTGCAACATTCTGCCTACGCCCTTAGCGGTACTTAGTGGATTTTTACCAGTAACTAATCTTCCTATTTCAGAATAAGCGTTCCAACCGCCTTGCCTGAGAACAAGAGAAAATTCGCCAGTTGTCATTATAATCTTAACCGTATTAAATGGTTCTGCTATATGTTCCCATACAGATTTAGGCTTTAGTTTATATAACTGATATTGTATATCTGTACGAAGCGAATCACGTTCATATTCAAGACGTTGTAACTCCTTGCTTAACAGTGGTTTTTCTGGTTTAATTCTTGGGTGTATATCGCCAGTCTTAATCCTTTGTTCCAAGTCTGCAATCTGCTTTTCAAGTTTTAGTTTAATAGCAGGTTCGCTTTTATCAAGTTTAACCTGCAAATCATCACGAATATCACGAAGCAATTCAATCGCTTCTGAACGTTCCACTTTAACTCTTTCGGCCTTTGGCGGCAAAGTACCTTCTTCTAAGTGTTTATTCAAAGTGTCAATCTGCTTTTCAAGAGTAGAAATTGTTTTAACATCGGCAATTTTAGCCTGAACTCTCTCTATTGCGTCTTGAATAGGTTGTAAATTTTCGTGCAATTTAAGATTCAACCGCCTTGTAGGTTCTATATTATCAGATTCAAGTTTTTCATTTAGAGTATCAAGTTTCTTCTGCAATTTTTCAGTCATTGCAGGGTCAGAAGTAGCAACCCATTTATTTAGATTTTTAGCAGTTTTTTTCAATTCAGAAATAGCCATAGGAACTTCTTTTTTGTCTTTTGGCTTTGACGGTAAATCTCCAGTTTCAAGATATTTATTGAATTGGTCTATTTTCTTCTGTAAATTCTTATCAGACTTAGCTTCTTTTTTAATTTCTCCTAATTTCTTTTCAAGTTCATCTACTTTTTTTGCCTGTCCAGTAGTGGCCTCAACAATAGCATCAATAATGTCTTGTCGCCTTACTAATGGAAAATTCTTCTGTATTTCCATAACTATTTCGTCAATATCACGAACATCTTTTGTTGACGCTATATTCATAGACAATTCAGTGAGTATATTAGATAATTCAGAACAGTCAACTTTGGCCATTAGTAACAACCACCTTCCAGAAGTTTTTTGAGTTTAGCCTCAAGTTCTGCTCTATTAGATTTTAATTCAGTATCAGTCATATTTTTGAATCTTTTTTTAGCACCTTTTTTAACAATATCCATAGCAGTTTCAGTTTTAATCTTCTGGCTCACCTTTTCTACCTTAGCGGAAGCAATATCAAGTTCATCTGATTTAGCGGAAAAATCCTTACTTTCCTTATCTGACAACTTAGAGCCTTTATTCTTTTCGCCTAAAACTAAAATTGTAGGCAAGTCGAGTTCGTCTATTTCTAACTTTTGAGATACTAACATTCTTCCTGTTTCAGAACCAGATATATATAGTGCTTTTTTGAGTAAATTTGCCTCATCCAAACTCTTACCAAAATTGGATAACAATATGTTTCTTTCCTCTGGATTGGTAGTGGTTTTAAGTTCCTGCTTAATTCTACGCATTTCAACTTTTGCATTGGCGTATCTAATTGTTACACCGGCCTTATCTATCGCACCGAGACCAACCCTGCGTTCTATCGCATCGGCGGCAATTTCTAATGCTCTTTCTGGAACGCCTAACCGAATAGCGTCCTGTTCCCAACCCTTGAAAGTTTGCTTTTCCTTAGAATCGGCACTATCCAAACCAAGTATTTTAGCATCTTCTTCTAACGCCTTTTGACGTGGAGTAGTTATATTTGTATAATCCTTATCCTGCTTATCTGCCTTTTTAGCTTCCACATCTGGAAACGCCACAGACGGCCTTTCTTCTTTTATGGTAGCAACTACGCCCTTGTCCTGTTTTGTCGCCACTACGGTCTTTGTAGGAGTTTCTTTGAGTATTGCAAATGGGTCGTTAATAGCAAAGTTCTCGGATTTTTCCTGAACATAACCAGTTTCATATACTTTGCGGTTAGAAAATTCTTTTTCCATCTGCTTTTTATTGAGATATGTAGTCTCTGGAAATAGAACATTGTGTGCCAAATGACTTGCTTTAAATCCCAATGGTACTAATGAGGCAAGTAAAATGTCCTCTGTATTGCCACCTTCAAGAGCCGTAGTTCCACCCATTAAGCCCATTTCAGACGATACTTGTATTGATTCTTTAGCGAATTTGGCAAGTTTGGCTTCTGGTGTCCATTTTGACATTGCCGTTCCCGGTGCGGAATAGGCAAGATACATCATAGCTCCCTCGCCCGGGGCAGAACCGGTTGCCTGTGCCTGCAATTCCCAAGCAAGTAAATCAGATATACCCATAGTCTTTTTCAGTACTGCTATTTGTGCAATCATACCACCAACGCCAGTACCAATATCAACAACTTTTTGACTTACTTTTGTTGCAGGTTCTACTTCAGCAGTTGGTAGCTTAGACCGTTCTATATCTTGCGCACGAAGATAATACATACGATACTTTATCTGTTCATCTCTATCGCCAAAAGTAATGAGCCATTTTTTAGATTGTTTTTCGGCCTGTTCCTTATATCCAGACCATTTTGGGTCAGTAAGTATATTTGGGTCGCTTTTTTCCAAATCTTCAATATGTTGAGTGAGTGCAATGGAAGCGGTATTTTTGTCAGTTGAAAGAGTTTCAAGAACCTTAACTACTGCATTATTCCAAGTCTGCTTAAATGCTCTACCAACTAATGTTTCTTGGTCTGGTGCATATAATTGATAGCCGTACTTTCGGGCTAAATTAGCATTCACCTTACCGTATTTGCCATAATCTCCGAATTTGCTCGTATCTGCACGATTAAAAGTTGAAATAGGAAAATCTTCTTGCGTTAAATTCTTAGGCAGATTGTCGAAGCTATATCTTTCTTCTATTGGTGGCATTTCCCAATCATTTTCGTTATGTTTTACTTTAGCCAATCCCCATACTTTTTGAACTAATTCGGTAGATTGAGTGGGATTAGAATATGGCTGTTGAGATAAGTCAGAAAACATACTCTGTTGCGGTTCGGTAACTGGTTTTAGGTCATCAAATAAACCCATTATTCGCCATAAGCCTTTTTTAGTCTATCTATTGCTATTTTAAGATTATCAACATTGCCACTATTTTGCCATAATATATTCTTATCTTCATCAGATATTTTATCCCAATAAGGAGAAAAATCAGAGTTAATTGGTTGTGTTGTATTCTGATACTTAATTTCGGGAGATAAATTTTCCATAGCAGGGTGCATTTGCACTTCCCCCGCCCTGAATAAGTCAGACCTTGCGGCCATATCATTCATGGTTGGTTTTCTACCTGCTTTTAATTCATCGTCAAGCCAATTTATCATATCTCTGTTTATATCATTTTTCTGTGCTTTATTTCGCCAATTTATTCCTCTTTGATTATTAGCCATAACAACATTTTTTAAATCTCTTGCTACATCAGTTGGGTATGGGGTTTTTATCTTATCCACAGCCCAATTAAACGTCTTATCGTCTATGTTAGTAGAGCCATACCGCAAATCAAGTAGTTTGTCTAATTTGTCATTATCATTCAAATCTGAATTGGTAATTGCTTCTATTGCATCTAACGCACCGCTATCGGTTTGTTTTGGTTCAATGTTAGTGCCTTTCATTCGTTTAATCCATTTTTTCTGCTTATCTTCGTCTTTTGGGAAAGCATTATAAATATCGTTAGTATTAAAATTGTTATTCTTAACCTTGTCTATGAAATCATATTGTATTTGAATGTTTTGCTGTAATTCAGTTTCTTTTATCTTTTTGTTTTTATTTCCAAAATAACCAGAAGCGTGTTCATATAACTGCCTCTTTCTTTTTCCTTCAAAATTTGGATTATTTTTTACTTGTTCATCTATAAAATTCTGTGTTTCTTCTAACGATTTTCCAGAATCTATATAATTTTGAACGGAAGTTTCTGCATTATTGAATAAGATTTTCTCTTGTTCTTCTTTCCCTTTGAGTACTATATTCTGCATCTCACTGTCAACCCTAACAGGAGAGAAATTTTCACTTAACGACTTCCTTGCATTTTCCAGTGCAGTCTTAACTTTTAATGCACCGCCAACAGTACCATCGTCGCTTCTAATCGCTTCTATTGCCTGCGCAGATGATGCAGCCAGTGCGTCCCTGCTCTTTTGCTTGATTATTCCAACTTCTGCCTGCTTTGAGAATATCTCGGTCTGGGCGGTAATATCTGCCATTGCCCTTGTCTTACCGGCATGACTGCCCCACTTTAATTTAGAATTACCATCATTTACTTCTTTTTGGTATTCTTCAAGATATTTATAGTAATTATTGGTATCTCCGTCTTTTTCCACTTTGGCCTGAAAATTTAGTTCAGCGGTTTTCAGTAGTTTTGCAGATTCGGCATTAGCCATAACATCATCAAAGGCCATTTTCTTCTGGCCTAATTGCATAACTACACCACCGAGATTAGCGGCGGCATTATATATCTGTTCTTCGCCAGTATTTGTCATACCCTCGATGTTGGTAATTGGTGCTACGCCAGTTCCTACTGGTATAGTTGCTTGGCTATCGTATGTTCTTACTTTCATTAGTTATCCTAAGTATATGCACTACTGCCAGAAATGCCCTGATTGACCTTACCTGAACTACCCATACCATATTTAGCACCAGAACCAAAACTTGAACCAATGCCCATCGTTCCGATACCAGAACCGATAGTTCCCGCCGCACTAAGATAAGAAGCACGTTTGGCGTTTCTACCTCTCTGTGCCGCCATCTTGCCCTGCGCGCGAGATAAATTAGCTTCTGATTCTAATGTCATTTTATCAATAAGACCTTTTCTTAGCGTCAAGGCTCTATCAACTGCAAATTCGCCATAAGTATCAGCCATAACATCTACACTTGAACCTTCTTCAATCGAGAATCCAGATTTGGCAAACGCCGCTTTCTGGTAGCCAAGCATTTTATTTTGCTGAGTGGAAACTCGTTCTTCTTCCATCTTAGCAACATCCATACGATTTTTAGCCTCTTGCTCTTGCAATCTGGCATTATATTCGTACATTTCCTTTTCGGCTTTGCCCTGAGCCTCCGCCGCCCTGCCCGCTGAAATCTGTGCCGCCGCAGAAGCCGCCGCAGCCGCAGCGACAATAGCCATCGTAATACTTATCGGCTCGGCCTTAGTATAACCATTTTCACTAATTTCAACAGGACAAAATAGTAAATAAGTGTAAATTATTACCGCAATGACCTGCAATAGTATTTTAGATTTTAGCATATTTATTGTATTTCTTGTCGCCAATTATCATAAATTCTTCGGTTTTGTTGAATCCAAGATACTCTGTCAATCTTTCGCCTGCATTGAAGCCATCAAGAACGTGCGAGGATACGTTTACAGACCCTAAAGACCTTAATATCATATCAAAGCCTACCTTGATAGTTTTGAGTAGCTTTAAGGGCTTATTAGAGGCTCTGGTAGATAATCTTATCCAAGCCTCCGCATTGTTATCGTCAATATAAACTACCCCACCACAACAGATAACTTTGTCATTTTCTACCATCGTGAAATTAACGCCGTTTCCTAATAGACTAAAGAACTCTTTTATTACATCATTTATCTTATCATAATACTTATTAACTGGGTCGTCAATTTCAAACCAATCAGATTCAACGAATTTTCTAAAAGTTATCATTCAGTTACGTCCAGAGTAGTCATAATAGAAATCAACGTAAATGGATATGGTAAGTCTGATTTAACAACTACATAAGAATCAGGGTCGTAGCCATATTTATTCAACACAGCAACGTCTTTTGATTTTGTATTAAATTCGCAATCAAGGTCTTGCAAATGTTCTACATCGTTTATTTCCTGACCTATTTTACCACCAATACTCTTTAGGTATCTAATACCGAGTTCTGTAATTCTCTTAATCTTCTTCTGGGTAGTCATTGGTGCATTTGCTACCTCTATTCGCATTGATTTGACTTTCATAGAATATGGCAAGCCAACCTGATATGCGTAGATATTTTCAGCTACAGTTATAGCACCATTAGCGACGGTATATTGTCCTACAATTTCACCATTAGAAGTAAGATAAACTATTTGTCCTTCTAAATGGTCAAGTCCTGTTATGCTCGTAGTTGAAGAACCGCTATCAACTCTCCTAATAGAACCTGACGGCTGACTTGTTATGTACTGAACTAAATAAGAACCACCAGATGTAACAGCAAGTTTAAATGAATTTTGAGTTCTATCAGAAACATAATATACAATACCAGTCAACGGAGGAATATCTACCAATACAGGAGTATCGTTTGCGTAGCCGTGATTGGGAAGATAGCAAATTAAGTCGGACATTAGGCCGCATACTCCGTTATACACATTAAAGTTTTACCTTCTCCACCAAAACAATTATTAACCGTAGTAGTTCCACTTGCACCTACAACCCTAAACTTGAACGTATGACTTGTTGCGGTTGCGGTATAGAATCCAAAGAAACTTAAAGATGTGTTGCCGCCTGCCGTTGAATCACTATCATTGCCAAATGTAGATATGGCCGTAGCAACTGAATCAACAAAAATTGCACCATACGCAGTCGCAGCGTCTGAAACGGCAACTGGTGAACTTACTTCTATTTTTATTCTACTGCCTACTGTAAGTCCAGTAATCTCTTTTGTTAACACCTCTACGCCATCACTTGATGTAAATGCAGTAGTTGCACCAACCAGAGTATCTGTAGTGGTCTTTGTGGTAGTAGTAGATGCGTATTCCATTTGGAGTAACTCCACTTTCAATGTACCATCTGTATTATGTCCCACATCAAGGAAAGCATTTAATTCAGTACCCCAAGTACCATCAGAAGATGTTACGACTGGCTTTGCTGCCATATTATATTCCTTTAATTATTACCTACCACCATATCTTGAACTGCCATAAACACCACTACCATATCGAATAGTATCACTTGCCAAAACTATTGTTTGAGCAACGTAAGGACTTTCCACTACAACAGCGGAATCCAACATCATAGCTTCGTCAGCCTGTGAAATATATCTCGGTGCTGATAGTTCTATATACCTATAAGCTACATCGCCTATAATTCTTTTTATTGATAACCAAAGTTCATCTTCGTCTGTTCCGTGAACTACCGCACAACTTTCATAATATCCTACCGGAGTGGTAAGATTTGAACCTGTAACGCATCTTGACCAAGCCGCAAATACTTCTTCGCCCGGTTCATATACAAAGCAACATAATGTACCATCGCTTCTTGTCAACCATAAGCAAGGGTCAGGAGTTAATTGTACCGCCATTGTAGTAGGAGAAGAATCTTCTAATATATGATTTGCGAACAGTGTAGCATTATCAGATTTATAAGAATCAATTTCATACGCAAACGTCATTACATTTAATTTCTTACCCTGCCTCTGGAAATAGAATAAACCGTTATTCAAGATTACAGGTTGAAGACTGTTTGAACCTATGTAAGATTGTGGACTTGCTTTCTTATCAATAGCAGTCATTGGGTCGTCTGGATTAGTGGCACTAACTACAAATTCAGTACTTGCAGTACCAACAATCATTGTTTTTCTTGCCGCAATCCATTGTATTTGCGAAACATCATTGGCGTTTAATGGTAAAACCAAAGCATCTGAATCGGTATTTCCCGTTAGATGACTTAGATATTCACCTGTAGCAGAACCCCAAATAGTCTGCGGATTGTTTGTAGTTCCAGCCCAATAAAGTCTATCCTCGTAGAATGATACAGTTCTGGGATAACCTCTATATTCGTTCCAAGCACCTTCCGCCCACATTGAAGTAGCAGAATCGTAAGAAGCCGCACCAACATCTTCATTATATACGGCAGTCATTACAGTACAGGAGACTTCCGTTGAACTTGTAAATCCTGTAATTTTAACTACGCCTCTATTAACTTGTTCTTTAGCGGTAAGATTGCCAGTAATGGCACTTACAGCACTTCTTGTCCAACAATAGTAAACATCATCAAATTTTTCAGTTGATGAATATGCGGAAGCAGACTGGAACGTTCTGTATTCTGTCCATTCTCCATTACCTTCTTTTCGCCATATCTTAGCGGTATATGTTGTATCAGTTCCAAACGTTTTTACATCAAACGAGAAATCACCTTTAATTCTTGTGCAATTAGCGTCAATAGTCGTAGGTGCATCGTGAGTACTATTATATGGAGTAGTTAGTGTAGCGTCTTTTCGTGAATGCTTCAATAGCCATAAACTGCCAACGTGATATTGATTAAATGGTGTATTTCCAGTACCGCTTGCAACAAGAGTTCCAGTAGCACCGGCAAGGCTGTATTTCAAGGTAGGAAGTACATCGTCTTTGAATGTTATTATTTGAGTAGCATCTGTATTCTCGGACAAAAATGGGCCATTAGTAAATACCGTTTCCGCCATAGTCCAATTTGCATCACCAAGTCTTGATAATGTTCTCGGTGCAAAATCTTCGTGAGCAATATACATCACATCGGCGGATTGAGTTTTATGTATCTGGAATACATCAGTAGAATCGTAAGGAGTTAAGACTTCATAAACTCGTTCTGTGTTTCCAATAAAATCATTAGCTATAAAATCAGTACTATCAGTATCGTCTAATGTGTAATTATTTGCATCAACTTTTGTTATTAGATATTCTTTACTATTTAATTGCGTATTTACTGTAAGTTCACTGGGTATTATAGTATTTCCAGTGACATAACCGTGAGCAGTACTATTTATATTTATTTTACCATCTGTAGCGGTTGTGTAAGCTGAAACTGGAGGAGTAAAAGAAGCAGTCCATCTCGCCGAACCCTTTGATATTCTTACTTCGTCAATATGACCATCAAAATAAGAAGCAAAGGAACGACCTATATATAACAGTCCATCAGATAAACCAAGACTTGTACCTGCGTCAATAGCAGTGGCGGCAGTAGGTTCTTGCAACACACCATCTATGAAAATATAAACATTAGCACCATTGCGAACAACTGCAATATGATACCAAGTGTCAACGTCCCAACCTAATGCACCAGTGTAATAATCGGCATTTACAGTTGTTGCCGAATTATTAAAATGAATACTGCCATCTGGATAAATCAGTAATCTACAATAATTATCAGCATCTTTTGCGATTGTAATGATAGAATTTACAATTCCAGTGGTTTTAAGTCTAATTCTTGCTTCTATTGTAAATGTACCAGTTCCAAAATTCCAATTAGCGTCAGCGGGATAAGTAACATAATCATTACTTGCCGCTAATAGTTTTAAACTTGCAGTACCAAATTTCTTCTGTGCAGTATCAAGTTGCGCAGCACCTCCAAATGTAGCCGCGCCAGAAACTGGGTCAGTGTATGCAACTGCCTCGTCAATACCATTAAAATTTGAACATAGTTTAGTGTATGTATCTATTCCACCTATATTCAAAGATACTTCATTTATTGTTTTTTCCGATTCAAGTACTCTTGCACCATTCTTGAAAACACGCATATACCTTGTGCCAAATTCAAGAGTATGCACATCAGTTGTAGAGAACTCAAATCCGAATAGTTTAACTTTTGAACCTATCGTAGTATAGTCTATCGGTCTTGCTTCAACCAAAGTCCAATATGTTGGCTGTGCGGTAATGTCATCAGCCAATGTAGTAGAAGCACCAATCCCAGACGTATGTTCAACATTGCAATAATAATAACTATCAATAGATGCAACAGTACCAATAACTACACAACCGATAGAATAAAGAGTATCTGTTCTCCACGCCTTGAATATCTTTGTCTTGGCAATGAACTTAGTACCGCTTCTCTTTATTATACCACCCTGCGGCAAACACTGGCCGTTTACTATCTCCGAGCAACCACTGTAATACTTGCTAAGGTCTGTTCGACCTGAAAGTAATTCAGTTAATTCGCCCGAATTTCCAGAAGATTTTAAAATCTTTATTGACATTATTACTCAAAGTAAATTGTGATTACAGTTACACCCAAATCAGCACAATTAGTCAATGTTCCAGTATGCTTACCAGCAACAATCTGTCCACCATAAGCATTTGAATCTTGGTCTATTGACTTAATTATATAAGATATGGGGACTGTTGCAACAGCACTGAAAGTTGTTGCAGGAAGTGAAACATAATTCACATCTGAAATATCTTTCATCGACAACGTTCCATCAGCGTCATTAGTGGCAGATACAACTACGATTCTCAACACAGAACCATTAAATTCGTTTATTGTAAACGTTTCTGCATCTGTAATAGTGGCGTAAGTTATCTGGTACACTGAAATCTTATTAGACTTCAATATCCATTTACCAACGCCATTGGTTGCGGCAATAGCTGAATTGCACCAGAACAATAATACTAAACAAAATAATACAATCTTTTTCATAATTTTTCCTTTAATTTTAACCTCTTGCTCTAATCCAAGTATTAGAACTATATAGTTTTTTAGGTCTTCCCTGAGCGGCATCAACGCCCCTCGCTTGTGGGAGAACTAAACTTTCATATTCATTTAATAACTGTGTCTTGTTTGACATATTCCCTGTTATTGCGGCTACTACCATAATTGCAAGTTTGTATGATATCGCCTGATACAATCTCGGAGAAAATTCAGATACAGTTGTGAGTTGTTTTATATAACTTAAATTGATAACATTATAATCTCCGCCAGTAGTAGTCCAAGTAGCGGCATCAGTTGCGGGACTTGTAGCAGTTGCGGCTGTATTTGAAACATTACATAAATAAGTAACACTTGAAAGAGTGCAATACTGTCCTGCAATAAATTCTTCGCCAATCGCCCAAGTAGTAGGTGCAGAATAAAAGTCAGTGTAAATATAACCACCTTTTGGTTCCCAACTATATTGGTCCGTACCAATGGATATAATTCTTAAACAGTCCGTAGGAATAGCATATTTATACGAATAGCCAAATATCGGTGCAGTTGTGGCTTCTACAACAATACTATCAGTTATTGCTTCATTCCATAAATGAGCAACGAGAACTTCATCTCTTGCCTGCTCGTAGAATCTATCGCAAAGAGTATATTGCTTAGACGTAGTATCTGATTCAGTTATCTCGTATTCTCCGATGAGTGCCAGACTTGCATTCTGGAGTATTTGAGCATCTGTTAGAGCCATCGCCTTATTCCTTAAATACAGGGTGGCCGATTAAGACCACCCTATCGTTAAACTTTTTACATAGTAAAGAAAATCTTCACAGCCATACCTTCGGCAGTTGTCCAATCGACAGCAGCAGACGTGAATAATACATCCACATCAGCGGCAAGCGGGGAAAGACAATTTGTATAAGTTGTACCATCTGGCTTAGGCATAACTATTTGCGGAGTCGCAGAAGCAAGTGTTGTAACATCACCAAACAAATCAGTATCACCAGAAATACCAAGTGAGCCAGTTGTTGCACCAGTCGTTGCATCAGGAGCATCGTAAGTTGCAGTTGCTATTGGATAGACTATTGAAAACAGTACATTAGCACCTGCGGGAAGTTTTCCGCATTTAAACGTACTACCCAAAGTCAATCCAGTTGCAGTCAACGCTGTGCATCTATCGGTCGAACAATAAACAGTCCCTCTGGCAAGATTAGCCATTGGAAAATTAGACAATGAAGGCGAATCGAGTTTAGTATAAACATCGCCTTCGTAAATTCCAGTACCCATATTAAATTTCCTTTCAGAAAATTGTTAAATTAAACGTTTGCGCATTCGACTTTAAGAACCATACTCTCATTCATACGCATAGCAGTACAACCAAAGTCAACTTTAATCTGCCATACATCACCGACAAGGTCGTCTCTTGGTGTAACCTTGAATGAAGGACTAAGGAACTGCGCGTACTTGATACCTTCTGGAATCCAAGCATAACAAGCATAGATACCTGTATCGGCATCAATATCGTTCAAAGTACCAAGAGTAATCTTATTGGTTTCAATAAAATTTATACCCATATACTTTGATATTGTACCATTTACAAGAGCCTTTACATCGCTTGTATCGGTACTCTGCACTTCTGCTTCACGAAGCAAATCTGATTTCTGTTTGAACGAAGTAACAAGGTTAATCGGTACGCCATCAGGAATACCGAGAGTTGCAAACTTCTCACGAATCAATACAAGTTTATTGACAGTAAGACCAGTCGATATGCCACCGGCAGAACCATCATTCTTTGCATCGTGAGGAATTGTACGACCTGCGGCATTAGATATGACCGTATTCGACAGAGAATAAGCCGTATCTGCGCCGGGGGTTTTGCCTGCAACAACATCAGCATTAAAAGCGGCAATATTAACATCCATTTTCTTACGCTCAATAGCATAAGTAAGTGATGTCATAAAATCACCGGATGGGTCAGTGTGCAGGGCTATATTGTCCTGTTTATCAACAAGAAGTGCATCATAGAACCAAGATGGAGACATCCACCTTCTGCGGAAAGCTCTATCTGTTGGGTTGATTGCGGCAAATCTTGTTGTCTTAGTCTGCAAATCTCCAGAAGCAATATCGTCAAAAGACATATATTCGCCAGTAAGAGCAGTTGCAGAAACTTTACCATCAAAAACGTTTCTACGCTCCTGTGGCAAGTGCATATAACCAGAAGTATATGCATTTATGAACATATCAATATAATTTGGGTCAGCCATTGTAAAACCTTTCAAAACAAATTGTTAATTAAACTGTTAATTACGTTTCGTTTCAGGTTATCTTTTACAAGGCCATCAACTGGATTTAAGGTCTTTTAGACCAATGGAATACCATTATTTTGAGGGGCTTTCGCTTGTCCTCTATCTTACTCCATACAATTCTTTCAATCTATTCATAGTCTTTGCGTGTTCAGGGTGTAAACCATTGATGTAAGATTCTGAATCTATTAACTTTTTAATTTCTTCTTGTGTGGATAATTTCTGTTTATCTGAACCTATCTTTATATCATCGTCAGACATCATCTGCTTTAGAGTATCAAGCATTTCGATAGCCTTTGGATTAGAACCTAATTTAAGTTCTTCCAATGTATCATAAATGCCAATTTTCTTGGCTACTTCTAACGCCTCGGCGGTTTTCTTTTGTCTTTCTTCACCCCATTTATCGGCAAGCGCTTTATCGCATTTAGCCAACTCTGCTTCGTGTGCCTGATTAGCTTTAGCATCAAGATTCTTAAAGACTTCAAGATGAGCCTTTAAACCCGCTTCGTACTGCTTCTGGGTGAATCTTTCTTTATGAGCCATTTGATTAAATGCTTTAAGTGAATCTGCATCTAAATCAATGCCAGTTTCATTTTTAAAGGCATATTTATCGGCAGATTCAGGGCGGCCAAGACGATTATAAATAGCGTCCCAACCTGCCTCGTCCTTTTCGTCAGATGGCAAAGTAAGCAAAGATTTTGGGTCTTTACCTACGAACTTTTCAAGTTCAGTGTACCCTTTTGCAATATCTGCATCGGTTTTCCACTGTTTCTTTTCCATTAAAGCAATAGTTTCAGGTGCATAAGTTGGAGTTGCTGATTGTGCAGGCAATCCACCCAAATTCTCACCACCATTTGCTTCTGCTACTGGACTTGCATTATCTTCTGGCATTATTCTTTCCTTTTATCAATAAAACTTTTTATTCTTAAAAACACCCTTCGCTTGCCCTCTGCAAAGAAGGTCTGTAATTCATTAGGTACTGTTTCACAAACAGAAGTAGTATTATATCCACAAAACGCTTCAAGGTCTTTATATACCTTCTGGCCATCAGGACTTAAAAAGAATTTACTATAAGCATCTACCTTTTCTTTTTGTAGTTTTTCATTATCCAGTTTTTTATTAGGTACTACCATTACATATTCTCCAATACAGAATTAGGGTCAACCGAACCGGATACGTTCTTAACTGCTTTCGACATTGTTTCAGCCAGTTCAGCACCTTGCTGTTTTGCTGCTGCTTCTGCCCTATCTTTTCTTCCAGTAGCAACTACTGTTGAATCCTTAATTCTTGAAGCAGGGAATCCAGCAGCAATAGCACTATCAATACAAGCACCATCAATATCAAAGTTATCAAGAACTGGATATAGTTGTTGTAATGGCGACCACTTCGACAGTACTATTTCAATAGCATTTGCCTGCATTGCAGACATTGCAACTGCTAATCTACCCTGATAAGTTACATCATAATCTAATTCTTTGCCATCAAGCATTAGAGGTTCTATCTTCTTAGCCTCAATGAGTAAATCAAGAATACTTGAAATCATTGGGTCTGATATTTCCTGATTAACACCACCAACAAAAGGCGCTAACATTGCAAAACTGTCAGAAGCTAACTGGTCAACTTCTCTTGCTGAAGATATATTTATTCTATCACCAAGCACTTGGAACAGGTCAACAAAGTAGCCATCTTTAATAACCTGTCTTTGTTCGTTTATATCGGCCATAGCCTGTTGGATATTAGATTGTGTCTGATATGGTTTTGGATATTGCGCACCAGACCGAATATACATTACTGAATTAGGCTCGGTAATTGGCTGTCCAATAACACCATCATCTTCAACCATCATAGTAGGGAGAACATTTAAAGCAGAGCCAAGAGCGTAATCGTGCTTCATTTCCTGCAACATTTTTATTTCAGGAAGTAAATCTATGCCCGGAGAGTTACCCATCAATTCATCTTGTGTAATATCGAATCTGCCAACCATATAAGGCATATAATTGTAACCCTTATCGTTCTTTACGACTTTTTTATCGGTTACGTTTATATATTCAGATACAAATTTCTTACTTACCTTACTAAGTTTTTTTGTAGGATTGTAGTCAGTTCTTGGATATACACAGTGGACGAATTCAAACTTCTGTGTCTGATTCTTATTTGCTTTAAGTTCTTTCTCAATAGTGTCGCCAAGATTAGCGTTTGGAAATTCCTGTCGTGCCTGTCTTGCCGTATAGTATATTCTTCTGAAAACTGTATCTACCCTACCCTTAGAATCAATATCAAAAAATACATCTGCAATGTGATGAGATTTAAACAATAAGTCTTTTTCTGGTGTTAAGATAACTGATATACAACCAGTACCAAGAACAACCATAGACCTTATCGTTGAAAACATCTGACGTTGGAAGTTAGAACGCCATATCTCACTTAGACATATATCAGTAGCTTTTGAGAACCAAACCTTTACATTGTTATTTTCAAGTAAAGATTCATCTGACGGCTTGAATATAAACCATCTCGTACCAGTAGGCATAAGATTAGTGAATATACCGGCAGTCATTTTATATGATGCTCTAATAGCCGTAGAATCGTATAGGTCGATAGTTCTTACCTGTCCGGTAGTAATATCACCCTCTTTGACCATATCCTGTGCGTTAGGCCAAGAGTACTTAGCGGCTTCTTCAAGAGTACAGTTATACTTTGCTCTTGTAGATTTCAGATTACTATACCTATCGAGTTTTACGTCTATATTGGCCAGGTCAACCATTAAGCACCAAGTTTCCCTTTAAGAGTATTTAATCTCGTATCAAGTTGGGTCTGCAATCCCGATAACATAGTCGATTGCTTACCACCTGCAAGATATGATGCCCTTTTCTGGCGATTTATTTCTTCTGATTTAGTTTCTTCAATCTTGGTAATTACTTCTACTGGCTCAGATTTAGGAATCTTAGCTTTACCACCACCCTTAAAACACTGGAAAGGCGTATTTGTATTACCAAAACATTCATCTTGCATTGCAAGATATGTATTCTTATCGCAAATTATCATTAGATAAATCCAATCTTAAAGAAACACCTTTTTCTTCAAAACCCCAGAACCTTAGACATTTTTCAGCAACACTATGCCGTTCTGTCTCCATTCTGATTTCATCACAACCTAAAGACTTAGCCCATTCAATCATCATCTTAAATGCAACATTAGCAGTTGCAATACCTTCAAGACCTACAATAGAATTATGCACTTGGTCAAATACAACGTAATTTCTATTATCAGCCTTAAATGCAATCAAATGACCTGATATATTATCATCATCATAAGCTACTAATACTAAGAAATCTTTAGGATAAGCAGACATTGACAGTTTAAATTCTTCTGCCATAACATCAGGAGAATAAGAGCCATCACCAACAAAGTTAGGTCTTAACTTGTCGATTATAGATGGCTCAAATTCTCTGATGACTTTAAACATCTTATCTTTCTTGTGCTATTGCAACCCAATCGACATTCAAACTTGCTGTGTCAGCGTGGCCAAGCATTAAGCCAACATAGAAAGCCATTTCTTCTCCATTTGGAAAATTAGTGGCAGTCAGGGCAGTTGTGGCGGCTACAACAGAGCCATTACTAAAGAAATAAACATTTGTACCATCGCAGTACATACCAATCTTTATAAATGTATCAGCGACTATTGTTACGGCATCAGCAAGAGCAGTAGTAGCACCACCACCACCTGCTGTATTAAATACTACATCAAGTTTATCGCCATCAGCGAAAACTCTTTGGAATCCGATGAAATCTTTATCCGCCATAGCATCAGAAGCAGTTATTAGTGTAGTGGTAGCAACAAGACCTTCTTCGGCAAAACCAAAGAAAGCATTAAACTTTGAATCGGTTATATTGAGCAACGATACTCTTGCCTCTGCCCACAACTTCTTACCAGAAGTAAAGTTAAATACTCCTGCTGAATGCGCAGTTTTCGGGTAGGCAATGATGCAATCTTCGTTATCAGTGGTGCTTTCAAGATGAACTACGCCCTGATAATTTGTAGCAAGTGTTGTTATGGCCGTTCCCGCTGTTGCGGCAGTACAACCTGTCCAATTTCCAGTAGTTCCCAATGCAGATGCGGCAGCAGTAAGGGTATTTGCCGCAATGACAATGCCGTTATCGGTAAAATCATCATACATAAATGAACCAGTATTTTGGTTATTTTTGTACTCCAATATAGGACAATTACCCCAAATTGCAGGAGAAAGACCTCTACCGGTATCAGTTGAAACGCTCGGTTTAATTGCCGACAAACTTATAGTTCTATCTATAAATCTATCGCCGCGTGATGCGTATGTAGCCATTGTAATTCCTTTTCTACCCTTACGGGTGAATTAACTTATCCCTTTCAGGACATTATATAAATAGCACGCTGCTATTTGTATTATTATAATATTAACACATTATAATATTATATGTCAACATAATTATTTTATAAATGATATTTATTTACTGCAAATTTCTGTTTTGGGGCAACTCTACCGCTTCTTGGCACTGGGGACATACGAGTAGCTGCTAACAAAAAGTAAAGACTTGCGTGAAAGAAATCGTCCCTGCCGCGCTTAATCCAACGCGGTTTGCTTATCCCTGTGTCAGGATTCTTCAATAAAGCCTTAACCGTATGGGTCATTTCGGATACAAACTCATTTATGATAGGACTTCGGCGTGGAAGTATTACTTTCTTGTCCACAATTACAGAATGTACCTTGTCGCACCATTCATTACGATTTACCTTAACACTTCCTACCTCATTATCCCATTTAGGCTCACCCTGCATCTGTTCGGAATAGTAGCATAACCAAGTCTTGTATGGTTCTTTCTTCTGGAACTCTCTAATGCCGTGGTCAAATGGACCAGAATCAATTACACTATACTTTACATTCATCTTCTCGGCTAAGTCGTGTACCTGATTGAGATTCTCTAAATTAGCCACTGTATAAATCTCATACACGTCTTTATCTATCCTGCGGCCTATTACAACCCTAAGACCCTTATTGTCGTCCACTCCCATACAGGTTTCACCGTCCCAGTAGCCTCGTAGCGAATCGTTCCCGCAACAGGCTAATACTTCCTGCTCGGTAAGACCGTCCTCGGCCTCTATGGATGCTACACCAACAATGGAACGCATAAATTCACACAATGCACCGCCAGTAACTTTCTGGAATCTGGTCATATGGTCATCTAAAGCAGAATTTACACTAAGTAAATTACTTACCCAATTACTACCATCTTCTCTACTCGGATAATTGGCAACCCACTCACCTTTCCTCTGGTCTATCTGCTTGCCACAACTAACACAAGTCCTTACCCAATGACCATCAATAAAGCCTACTGAACATTTACCTCGCTTCAAATCCTCAACACTGTGAGGAAAATCAGTCTCCAAACAAGTCCAAGTACCACAATCACACTTAATCCGCCAAGTACTCTGGTCGCCATCTTCATATAATTGGTCAATACCATAGCCGGGATACGTAGGACTACTGAAATTAAAGATATGCCTGAACTTACTATCATTCAACCTCTGTTCTGATAGGTCAACCATAGCACTATCCATCAAGTCAATCTCGTCCCTAATCACACAATCGCAAGGAACAGACCTCAAATTAGCACTATCCTTTGTCTGGCTGCCACCAACAGCCTCACTCTGCGCACCTACAAAGTAAATAGACCTGCCGTTAATTGTCTTTACTTGTGAACTATTCACAGAAGTCAATTTATCTAACCAAGGATTAAATGCAAAGATTGGATTAAAACTCATCTTAGTCAACATCTCAACCTGCTTAAAGGTCGGCATCATATACATTATGTTCTTACTATATCGCCTATAGTAACAACTATGTATTGCATCCAAAAACCTCGTAGTGGTAAGCCTAACCTGTGTACCCTTCTTTATACTATTCACACGCTTCTTGGGCCTAACAAGGTCAAATAAGTATGGACTGTCCTTAATGTCAAACGGAACACCGTCAGTCAACATCAATCCCTTTTGATAAGCCCAAAGCAAAGGGTCAACCTGTGCCAACTGCTTACTTAATGTTAAATCCAATTCTTCTGTCATAATTCCTAAAAAATATAAAAAAAAATTCAGCTAAGGTACTTTATGCCTTTTCTGTATAATTGTCTATCTAATGTGTCCTATTATATTTTCGTTTATTTTAACCTTCGTGTACCAGAATACGGCAACCGCATTTAGTACAAGTTATATAAGTTTCATAATTGGCACTATTAACCGTAAATTCAGTGCCACCGCATAAGCAACTAACCTCGCCATTCTCGGAGTAATACTCAACCCTATTAGCTCCGGTACACTTTTCTTTTTCCATATCAATCCTAATTCTGTATTTAATTTGTCGTCAATTCTAAAAGTTGGGATATATTGGGAAAAGGGTAGATACGTTATCGTTACCCCTCCCCCTATCAGCCCCCCCCTACCCCCTATCCTTTTAATTTGTGCTGACGTTTGATTTATAGCCATTATCTTGCCCTCGCCTATGCTTTGATACTGATTTAGATTTATCGAGGCTTATAATTGATTGTGATTAGCCTGTCTGTCTTTGAATTGATAACCTGCCTTACGTTGATGTTGCATTGTCCATACGTTTGGATTGATACCACGTGGACAAGGTGGAATATCATCATCATCAATCTTGTTTGTTGCAGCCTGTATTACAATCTTATCAACCTTTGCGGCATGCTCTGTTATTAGTCCGGTAAAGTTATCAGTTGTATCTTGTATGGGTCTAACAACATCAGGTCTAATAGGGTCTAACATAATAGGTCTAACATTTATGGGTCTAACAGGCTTTGGGTCTAACATTTTAGCAGGGTCTAACAAGGGTCTAACAGTGGATTTACGCTTATTTGCCATATAATTACGTTGATATAACCGCTTTGCTTCCCCTGATAATGCCATTATTCCGTCCTTTTAGTATTAAACTGCTCTATTTACAAGTCTTAATTTTGCTTCTCTTGCAATATCCTCTAACTCCTTTTGTTGTATAGAGTTAAGCTCTTGTCTGGTGGTGTTATCGGTCTTAAGATTGTCTTGATAACAGCCAATAGTCTTGCCTGCGCCAGTCAATGCCGCATTTGCCGTTGATAAATCCCCTTTTTCTATCGCTAAATCGAAGATTGCAAGGTGTTTATCCTGTATAAATTTAACTGTTATATCTGTATTTGCCTTATTTTTGGCTTGAATTCGAGCTATTGATTGCTTTACCAGACTATTATCAAATAATTTAAGACCTACATTATTTGCATATGTATTACTATAACCTACTGCTAATAATGCTTTTACTTTTTGCAATCCATTCGTGAGATACTCTGCTGCTATTGCGTTTGCTTTTTCTTGACTTAATCTATTTGACATTTGCTATTATCCTGCAAATTTCTGTTAGTTTTTGTGATTTATTTATATAATCAGCGATAGAGCCATATTGCTCTTTTTGTTTATTTGCTGTGTTTTTAAGCTTGATTGTTTGTTTTAGTGTCATATTATTGTTAAATTATAATCTTTATGGCAGTTGTTACAGTGTATTGTTATTGGTGTATCTGGTTTAAATAGTTCTCTTGTATAGGTATATTTAGCGTTACAGACGCATATAATCTCTAACTTTACGTCAATTAAGCCATTTTCGTGCCTTGCATACTCTTTTTGTAAATCGTCCATCCGCTTACCTTTTAAAATGTGTTTTTATCTATATTTTACTTACCTTGTTTTTTATTTGATTTTACCCTTTTACCAGTCTTTTTTGCTTTACAGGCCATTTTTTATCTCCGTTTTACCATATACCATAAAATCCAATAGCTGTTTTTCTACCTTATCTTGTATAATTCCCGCCACTGTCCGTAAATATCGCTGTATTTCCTTATAATCCTGTTTATTCCAGCTTCTATCGTAGTTTTTGAGCGATAGACTTACCATTTTATTTTCCTGCTCGGCCAATTTGACTTATCCTTTTTTATATCTTATACTTTGATTGTATGGATTATGAGATATTTATTTTAGCTTTTTATGCGTTTTTGGCTCTGTGTTAAAATTGCCGCTTGTAAGTATTTTGTATATCATAGTTTATGAGCCTGTTTTGCACAACTTATTGTTCTATTAAAATATCAAATAAATTCAAGAATCTTCTTGCAACGGTCGATTATAATGATATACTGTTCTTTAGTACTTTATGAGTTTAATAGTTAACCTTTTACTTAGGAGTTTACAATGAAAACAAGTAACATTAAATGCCGTCAACTTGTAAATAACCTTTTTTAAAGAGCGGTATTACTTCAACCGCTGATAGTAACAAACTGTTTAGAGAATGTCAACAATAAATTTAAACTTTTTTTATAGGCTTAATCTAATGCAGCCCAAAGAATTAAAAATCGGCGTTTTCTTAATCCGTCAAGAGGATATTAAGCCCGATGATTACAATACATATCGTTGGTTTTTATATAAAACTATTGACGGTGTTAAAAAGCAAATCGGACGTTATAAGACCGAGAAAAAAGCAATAGCACAAACTAAACTATAAAAAGGAGTAAAAAAATGCCAACAAAAAGAGAGTTAGCCAACACGGAGTTTACGACCAAAACGATGTTAGTTATTGGATAACGGAAGCTATGGAATCTTTTGAACATAACAAAAAAAGTAAAATCATAATTGAAAGCGAGGTTTAACAATGAATACCCTGCAATTTACTTATTGCTCGGCAATAGTACACAAAAAACATCGGGATAAACTTACAAGAGAGCAAATTTTGGCAAAAATTGGTGCTTGTGCCGTAATGCTAAAAATAGGCACTTGGGAAAAATACTACACCAAAAAAAGAGACTACTATATAAACCTGTTATTAAACCGTCCATAGGATTACTACCTTGCCCGTAGCGAAGTTATTTTGCTTAGGGGGTAGCTTGATAGGGTAATAAATAATAATGGCTTAAAAACGAAAGGAAAGATGAAAATGGGAAATTTAAACACAACCGGAAACGCAGGCATTGGAATGGGCGTAGCTTTGGCAATGATTTTGTCGTGGTCAAAAAACGCCTCTATATTGTGGTGTATTTTACACGGTATTTGCAGTTGGTTTTATGTGATATATTACGCCATTAAGTACTAATCCCCACTAACGAAACAGGGTAAATTTATCGCTTATTAAGTTAAAAAAGAAAAAGGCGGGTATTTAAGACCAGTTAAAACCAAAATTGAACTGATAGTCTAATATCCGCCTTTTTTTAAAAGAAACACCCGCCATAATTTAGCCAAAAATCAGAGGCTTGGCAGGCTTCCTGTAGTAATCAGCCTCGTAAAGAGGCTCGGACGGAAGCTAAACCGATACGGTCGCTGTCGCGTCAACTTTAAAACATATATGAATTGTAACGAAAACGGCGGGAATGTCAAGAAGATTTTGGCGGTTTGAAAATGCGAGGGTGTTCAGACCGGAACTTTGCCTCCGATGGTAGATTTTTTTTCTGTTCGGTAACAACAATCCCCGCGGCGCGGAACAGGTTGAACCTTTTAAAATCTTCTTTCGATGTTAAAATGTTTTTATACATTCCCATTATAATAATCCTTTTTCTTTTCTATAAGCTGCTCGCCTGTTTTTCAAAGAACTATTGACATTCAAAAAAGGTTCACCCTCTTTACAATCTCCCTCTCCTTTTTCTTCTTCTTTTTCTTTTACATCTGTATCTACCTCTGTATCTGCTTCTACCTTTACCTCTGCCTCTACATCTACTTGTCCGCTAACAAAGTTAACAGACTTTAACATTTTAGCAGAATCTTCATTTTTAATCAAATTTTTGGCTTTTTCCAAAATTCTCTTATCGGACATATATTTTTTCATATAATCGTTGCGGTGTTGAGCCGTTTGGATATCGCGATAAGTCTTATAATTGACAATTTCATATAAAAATTCGCCTACTCGGATAATTCTCCGCCCGTCCTCTTTTTTTGAACGGCTTGCGGGGTCTGGTTGTTGTAGTTTCTCAATAACCGCCTGAACGCTTTCCGCGGACATTCCAATAGAAGCCGCGATAATCCGCGGATTGACCTCTAAACAGCCTTCTTTATCGGCGTTGGCAAGTAAATAAGTCCATACCGCGAAAGTTTCAGCCCCAGAGCCAGACATTGAACCAGTGAAACAACTTGCGAATACTTTACCGTACATAAAACACCCTTCATTAAACTATGTTAAACTTTAATTCATTTATAACCTTAACAGACTTTAACAAAAGCTAACAACATTGTCAAGTCTTTATTTTTCTCGGCAGCCTGTAAAATTTATTATTCAAGTACAAACCTTTGTGCAATCTATATTCTTCGGTGCAATTTATTGTGCATATTTTTCTATTGCTTTCGTTTAAGTTCTTGCGTATAATATGCCGATGTAGTAAGGGAATGAGAATAATAACTTTAATCGGAGATGTGAAAAAATGAGTAATGATAAAAAATATGTTTCGATGTATCTGCCAGAGGAAGTAGCGAATGCAGTTGAAAAGGTCTATAATTCGGCAAATGACCCGCTTGCCGATGAATATGTTAAAATACTTAACGAATGGGTTAAAAAAGTAAGAGTAAATTGGAAAGACAACGTAGAGCAACTTGATGAAGAACTTACGGTGTATCGTGCTACACTTATAAGCATAACCAAACAATATAAGACGGCATTGGAAGCCAACTTAGACAACAATTATGCCGTATGGGAAGAAGTTAATAAGCAAATTCCGAGTATTAGAGAAAAAACACAAGTGGTTTTAGATACGCTGAAGCCGGTAGAATTAGAATTAAAAACTATTTGCGGGTACATTGACAAATTGAACGAATGGAAATTAAGTAAATTTTTGGACACATTAGCTAACATCAGAAGTTGTCTTGATGGCGAAACCGGAACAATGATAAAGTTTCTATTTGAAAAATTTGAGGTGAAAAAATGACCATCGGCCAAAACATAGCTAAGACCAGAATTGATAAGCGTATTTTCCAGAAGCATTTGGCGCAGGCGGTGGGCGTAACGCCAACTTACTTATGCCAGATAGAGCGAGATACAAAGGGCAGGTATGTAGCTTCTGCGGGATTGCTTGAGAAGATTGCCAAAGAATTAGGCACAACGGTAGAAGAATTGACGAAATAAGGGATTATTTTAAAAGGAAAGAATGATATGAAAATATATGTAGCAAGTATTGGCTATAATGATAAGAAGGTTAAAATAAAATCTTTTGAAGTTACCAAAAAAGAAAAAACGTATGTAAGGATTGGCAAAGGTTGGCCAAAAGTATTCTTCAAGTCCGACAAGGATATTAAGTTTGGCCTTACGGAAGAAGAACCTTGTATGCATCCAAAAATGGCCTTTTAAACGATTTGCGTTGTATTTATAACAGAAAAAGCGATTTAGAAAACAGGGTAAATGTTTTAAATAACACAATAAAAGGCTATTTGTTAAAAGAAAGGACAAATAAATGAAAATTGACATAGACAATATGACATTAAACCAGTGCTGGACTTACTGCTTGAGAATGTGGCGATGGATTGCAGAAGCACGAAAGGTAGGAAATAAAAGCCCAGTATCATCACTTAAACATAAATGGATAGCGGATAACGGCATTGACCGAAGTTTGTTTGGGGATTGTTTTTTTTGCCAATATAATTCCGTAAGAGAAGCACGTTCTGCTTGTGGTAATTGTCCCGCCAAAAAAATTAACAAAAGATTTAGTTGTTTTGCCGCCGGGAAAAGTTGGAATAACGAACCCATTGCCTTTTACGCTGAATTATTGAGATTAAACAAGATAAGAAAAGGAGTAAAAAAATGATAGAATTTAATGCAATAAAAGACGGTAATACCTTGCAGATGTTTTTATATGGCTTTCTCATTGGAGAACTTAGTAGAGTAAATTTAAAATGGAATGTTATAGCCCTTAACTCTTATCAAATGGAATCAGGTTATTTGAGACAGATAGCCGACAAACTCGATGAATTGAATGGAGATAAAAAATGAGAATACCAATAACTATTTACTTATGTCCAGACTGTTTTGTGCCGATAGATATAAAATCAGAGAACTACTACGGCTCAACATCAACAAAGGGTAAGTGTCTGAAATGCAAAAGAGAATTACACGATTTCGATTGCGAAAAAGTAACTCAAAATGTGGAGGATTAAAAAATGAAAACAGCGTTATTGATATATATGGCGGTAATGATAACAGGTGTATTGGCAAGACTTGATGCTATACACGAAACACTCAAACAGATTTTGGAGACAATAAAATGAAACTGTTCTTTATTACCACCACGATAATTTTAGGGGTATCAATGGCAGGGCAAGCCAAAGATAATGGCAAGGCGGTCAACGTGGAGCGATTATTGGACGCCATTGCACAGGTTGAGAGTGGAGGCCGGATAGATGCCGTAGGAGATTCGGGGAAAGCAGTTGGGATTTTGCAAATTTGGCCGATTATGGTCAAAGACGTAAATCGTATCAGCGGTAAAAATTTTACCATGAAAGACCGATACAACAAACAGAAGTCTTATGAAATGTGCAGAATCTATCTGAATCACTATTGCAAGAATATGAGCGATTTTAATAAGGCCAGATGTTGGAATGGTGGTGCAAACGGCCACAAGAAAAAGGCGACAATTAAATACGGAAATAAGGTTTCAAGAGAATTGAGAAAGGGAAAATAATGGACTTTAAGGAAATGAAATTGAAAGTCAGAAAACAGCCTTTTAGTGGAAATTGGGCGATATATGATGAGAAAACGGATGGTATAGAACTTTACGAAGAATCAATTACCCAAGAAACTGCTTGTCGCATTGCCTTATGTTGGAACTCTTACGAATCAAACCAGCAAACAATTAAGGATTTGGTCGAGGCGTTGAAAGCGGCAATGCAGATGATGAATAGTCTTGAAGAAACTTGCATTGATTTTGGCGACACCATTTCAGCGTTATGCCATAGAAAACCTACTAAGTTTCCGAGAGCAGATTTAACGCCGCTGAATAAAGTTATCGCCGCAGCGGAGAAAGGAATTGAGAAATGAGCGAAGAAAATAAAATTTGTGATTGGGAATATAGTTGGACTGGTGGAATATGGATAACTGGTTGCAGAGACAGTGAATACTTTGAACACGGACAAGAACAAGGATTTAGTTTTTGCCCTTATTGCGGAAAAGTAATTAAATTGATAAAAAAACAAAGGAGTGAATAATGAAAAACTATCAAATTGACTTAATCGAGAAGTGGCTACTTCGTGGCCGAAAGATTACCCCGATTCAGGCTTTGAAGATGTTTGGCTGTTTCAGGCTTAGTGCAATAATCTTTATCCTGAATAAATGGTATCAGGGTAACATTAAAAGCAAATTAGTAAAAGTTAAGACTACTCACGGCAGAAAATATGCGTATGTTGCGCAGTATTGGCTTGAAGAATAAATTAAAATCTTAAAAGAATTATCTTGACTTCTTGAAAAGTTATGATATAATGTGCAAAGATTTAAAGGAAAGAAATAATGAGCGAAGAAATCAAAAAAGGCGACACATTCATTGCAGTAATTAAGAAAAGCGAATTTTCCAAAACGCTTGGCGGGCAAGAGGGTTCAGGAAAGAGATTACCACCAATGATTGCAACAAGAGTAAATAATTTGGCCATCGAAACAGAAACCCATATTTTAGATAGAACAAGATTTTATTTTGAAAAATTAGAGAAAGGGAATGAATAATGGCAGAGTATAAAAAAACAGAGGCGTGCATATATGGTTTTTTAATGGGAACTTGTGTGCTTATTGTTGCGATGGGATTTGGATTGTTATGGGCGTTTCCGGTTAAATGGTGTTGGAATGCAACAATGCCCTATTTATTTGCGTTTCCAGTAATAACTTGGGGAAAGGCTTGGTGTTTGACATTTTTATCTGTAATGTTCTTTAAGAGTTCTTTAATAGAAAGAGTTAAAAAGTAAATAAGCCCCACACGGACGCAGCCTCCTCCTGCGTCATACACAATGGCCTGTCGTCATCTTTCCTTGCTCCTCTGCGGCAGGCCATATTTTCGGGATTTAGTTTAATGTTAAAACATTGGAAGATATGCCAGAGATTTGGGTTCAATTCCCATTCCCGCTATTCAAATTTAAACGGAGATAAATTATGACAGATAAAGAAAAGTTTATAGAGTTTTTTAAATCCTTTGGGATAGATTTAACCCCACAAGACAACAATCTGCTCTTAGAAGAAGATTGTATGCAAGACAATCCAAAGGTAAAGGGATATTGCGGTTTCTATACTATATTTAATTTCGATTCTAATGGCAATTTTGTTGATTGTGGTGCATACGAGTAAAATCGCAAAGCAGGGATAAGCGATTCACAAGATAAGTTCTCTTGTCCCGATGAAACGCAAGGGAACTGAATTTTGACAAGTGGATAATGCTGATAGTGTCTATGTAATAGTGGAGGCTTTAAAATTGGTATGCCGCAAAATTACATTGGTTTATAATTTTCCTATCAGCATTATTTTTGCAATATATAACCTTTTACGGAGATAGAATAATGGACAAAGAACTAATCGAGAAATGGAAAAATAACCGAATACCAAACAGTTTTTTAACTTATGATGAGCTTACCGAAATGAAATCTTTCGGAGAGTGTAATTTTCAATGGAGAAGCCACTCCGAACCTAGAGATTGGAATGATACTTGCCAGCTCATCCCTAATGATAATCACGTTTATCGCCTCCGCCCCGACTATCAGCCTCCAAAGCCAGAGCCGAAGATAGTTAAATATGAGATAACCAAAATGGAATATGGCCTTATGTATGTACCAATGGTTTCGTGTCAAGATTTTGTTGAAACGGCATTGCGGAGACCAAGTTTTCTCTATTACGAAAAGGGAAACGGCAACAAAATCGGTATTGAGAACATTGCCACAGAAATTCGTAATGGCGGCAAGGTTTACGCCTGTTTTATCAAGGACAACAATGAATAATAACATCGGCTTACCCTCAAAATTTCAGTCGCAGACCTTTTGTGCAAACTGCAATGCAGATATAAATGCAAGTAATATGGTTTGTTGCTGTGCGGGGTGTGGGGCTAAAGGGTGCCAGAGTTGTAAGATGAAAGATGATAACTATGAGCAATGGTTTTGCAAGGATTATTCAAAATTCTATGATGCCACTATTAAGAAAGATTGCGTTATTGAATTTCTGGACAAGGTAGTAGATAAATTACATAAAGTGATAGGTAATTTTGCAAGTAATAAAATTATGGAGGACAAAGAATGACTATTGCGAATATGCACAAATGCACCTGTCTTCATAAGTTTAGTGATGGTACTATTATTGCCACAGTCAAAAAACCCAAAAGCCCGCTTCGCACCGGCGGAGAAATGACGCAGGAATGTATCTTATCTGACGGCACAGGCGATATTGAAGCAGAAGTATTGATAAACGGCTTAAAACTTGACAGAGGCAATGAAATAACTATCGTAGCGGCAGAGTTGCAATCCGGTGCAGGGGGCAAGAAACTCTATGTTTCAGAGTATGAGCAGAAACGTATTTCCGAGCCAGAGCCATATCAGCCGAAAGAACAGCATTATTCACCGGCAGAAGTTGAACAGAACACCGGCACAAATTGGGACGAGATAGCCCGCCGAGGTATTAGAAAAGATTTAGTTTGTGCTTTAATTTCCAGCAGGACGTTGCCAGCACGAGAACCGGGACTGCAATTTATATATGACCACTGGACAGATATTTTAGCTTTAACAGAACAGATATTCACAGGAAAATAATAACCATTTTTTAAGGAAATAAGCAATGCAATTACAAGGAACAATAACAAACATAGTTCCAGACGGTGGCTATCAGAGCCAGAATGGATATATTAACACTTTTCAGATGACGATAAGTACTCCGTCTGGAATTTACACAGGACAGATAGGCTCAAAGGCACAAGTCTATCCTATCGGAGTTGGTCAGCCTATTATGATTGATATGACCGAATCGCGAAATGGTGTAAAGTTTAAGAAAGTTGACCCTAAATTTGCAGGAACAGCACCACAGCAACCTTATGCCCCTCCTGCCCCGCCACAAGGCTCTAAGTTCCCGCAAGCGGCATTAGATGAAATGAATGGCAAGACAGGCTACACCGCACCACCGGCAGTTGCCGTACAAGGCAATAGCACAAATACTTCCATCGAGAAGCAATGCTCTCTTAAAGCGGCGGTGGAGTATCTAAAAGGCAAGCCAGATACAACGTCCGATGAAGTTGTAGTTGTAGCGTGGAAGTTCTTTAGTGAATTTATTTCGGCACCGAGCCAGTTTTAGAATAAACAAAACTTATTAAATCTCTACTATCGTAGATGGAGTTTAACGTGTCAGAATTAGATATTATCAGCGTAGCAAGTAAAATAGAAGAACGGATAAATGACATTGCCACTGGCAGGGAGTTGTTAAAACCTGCCGCCGAGTTAAAGGCAAGGACAATGGCTGAATATGAAAAGCGATTGGCCGTAGTAATTATGGCATTGAGAAACGGAAAGGAATTTGAACTTGAAAGTGAAAAAATTAAAGACCCTCCAATTTCCATAATTGACAAAGTATCTAAAGGGCTATGCTACAAAGAAAAGATTGCCGCCGACCTTGCCGAAGCTGAATACAAAAGAATGGTAATTAAACTCGACTGTCTTAAAACAGAAATGAATGGTTTTCAATCTATTAACAGATACTTAGATACTTGCAAAAACGGAGACTAATAATGTTTGACCCAGAATCAGATACTAACGGCTATACGCAAGACCAGATTGACGGCTTCGGCCAACACCATACCCCTCGCAGACACCAGAAGAATAATGAGGAAGTATTGCCCGAATGTCCCTATGGCAAATGCAAGCTGATTGACAATGAATTTGTGGAATTATGCGAAGTATGTGAACGAGATGAAAAATTACATCACGAAACAATTAAAGGAAATACTAATGCTCGATAAACCTTGTACGACTTGCGATAAGCCAGATAAGAAGAAGTGTATGTGTGGCCTGTGGAGTAAATGGTACGCCGAGCAGCTTGAACTTGGCTTCCCCGACAAGCCAATCCTGAATCTTAAAAAGAAGAAATTAGTCTTTAATCCTAAATTTGCAGAGCCAAAGCAATATGATACTCTTGGCGATGGATTATTGATAAAGGGCGGGAAAAGGTATCAAAGAAAAGAGTTATAAAAATGGCCATAGAGTTCAGTAATCTCGGTGTCCGTATTTTCACCGGCAAAGTTAAAGGCGAGTTCAGGCATCATTTTGTGAATAGTAAAAATTTAGAACAAACGAAGTTGGAAGTTGAAAAGTTGTATAATGACGAAGTGGAAAGATTAAAGAAATTAGGGATTGAGGTGTAATAATGAATAAATTACTTATGATAATTGCGGGATTATGTGCTATAATTTGCGTATCTGTTTTAATGTTTTTGGCAATATCCTTTGGCAATAAGGTAAATCTATTGAAACAGAAATTGGATAACGATAAAATTATCATCACTGGCTCTGTTTATGATTACGACACAGAAGTAAGAACTATCAAAAAGCAAGAATATGTATATTATGCCGATGTCAACATTAACAAAAGGTGTGATTGTGGAAATCTTCTAACGTTAAAATTGCCAGATATGAGAATTGACGATATAATAAATTATAAATGTGCCAGTTGTGGCAAAAAATATACCTATAAATTTGTAATTGCCCATATCAATAAAAATTGTGATTATTTATATGGAGTATCAGAATGAACGGCTACGGTCTTACGTTTTGGCTGATTATGTTTGTGCTATTGATATTGGCAATCGTGAATGCTTGTAGGAAAAGTTGAAATTAAATTTATTTTAGGCTTGACAAAATAACAAATATAGAGTAGTTTTTAGATAAGGAATTTATATGCGACCCAGTACAAATAACGAATTTGAATTAAATCCATCGGGCAGTTGCACTTCTTCTCCACAGAAAATTGCTGGGTCGCACCAAGACTGTCCGATGGATATTTTTGATGAAGCCCGAAAATTATTTCCGTCCCGCAGGCCGGGTGCTAAACGTGGCAATGAAGTTGAGTTCAAGAACTTCTGCCGACACAAGGACTGGAAACAATGCTTACCCTTGCTTCTACCTGCAATTCAGCGAGAGATAAAATGGCGAGAGGAAACGGCCAAACTTAATTCCAAACAGCGGGACAGAGACAAGGTTATATTTATTCCAGAATGGCCTAATTTTTCGGTATGGATAAATGGCAGGCGATGGGAAAATGAGTTTGAACTGCCCAGTGAAAAGGTCAAACCAAAGCCTGTGGCGGTCGCAGCGAGCATATTCAGGCCAGTTCAGGACTATGATGCCATTGCCGCAAAAGAACAGCAGGCGAGGCGACTACAAATGCGTAAAGACTTACAAAGAGAAACAGGGGTTAGAATATGACACCAAAACAAAGACAAATAAGGATAGACTTAATTGGCAATGTAAATAGATTAAGACTTAACCTGTCTGCCATTGAAAAACAAGATGTATTTCAAATGACACCTGAACAATGGTTTGATTTAAGGACTGAATTAGTTAATATGGTTGATGATATAGTTATTGGCATAATTGAAATGAAATAACTCTGAAAAGCAATAGACGGAACGAATGATTAGGAGGCAAGGAAGCCTCCGAGAAAGGAATGGAAAATGAAAGCTATTAGCTTAGAATCAACATTGGGAGATGAAATAATAGTTTGCCTTAATTGTGGACATAAAGATATTGCAAAAGAATTTAAAAAGAGTTCCGAATTTAGAGATTATGGCAGATGTTTTAAATGCCAAAGCTACGCATTAACAGAGTATGAACCGGAATCAAAGAAATGAAATCCTTATGCAACAGTTGTAAACATTGCGACAAAAAGAACGGTATGCTTTGTGCTAAATCAGAGCAAAG
>Ga0172381_10001046_pt1 | contig 34088 bp, 60 predicted proteins | sample Leawel6488metaG_FD_119754 | JGI IMG/M metagenome (GOLD analysis project Ga0172381, IMG submission 119754) | Leachate microbial communities from a municipal landfill in Southern Ontario, Canada - Leachate well 64-88 metaG | ecosystem: Engineered > Solid waste > Landfill > Unclassified | place... | reverse complement strand
GTACTGAGTTTTTAAAACCTATGAAGAATTGACCCGCCCCATCCCTTGATATGATTGCGTTTCAAGCCTTACATATTTATCCATTGCTTTTTCTGTATGCAAATTATTATGTCTGCATTTTTGCCTCATATATTTGCAAGTTCATTCATTCAATCCTGCATTTATATAATGACCTTATCTCTTGGATCTGCTTCATAATCTTGATACCATTGCCTTATTGCTTCATTCCAGATGCCTTTGTCTGGTCGTCTTATATCCTGCCTTATTCTTTCAATGCATATTTCTGCATCTGGTTTCATTATAATTGTTTCAGCATTAAATCTTTTTCTCAACTCATCCCTTTGATATCTTTTGGGTGCGCATGTTATTATCCATACTTTCTTTACTTTGGTGCTTGAGTCAATGTTCTTATATAACGCATCTCTCATAGCAGTGCATACATCTATACCCCATTCAGGACGATGATATAAGTCTTGTCCTGTCAATGCTTTAAGCACCTCATCATAATCCCATATTAAATCACCCGGTTTCATATGCTGTTTGATATATGTGCTCTTACCACTACCAGGAGAGCCACTTATAATGATAACGTATTTCATCTTCTTTAATTCCTTACCTTTCCAAAACCCTGCTCCTCTTTTTGCATGGCATGTCTCACATAAAGCTTTCAAATTACTATCTGCATATTTAAGTTCAGGGAATTCAAGTATTGATCTTTCATGATGTACTTCGGTAGCTAGCGATACCTCATCCTTCTCTTCACAATCCATGCACAATGGATGTCTTGCAAGATACTTTAACCTGAATTTAGTCCATTTATAATCATATCCTCTTTGTGCAGGTGTTCCTCTATTTAGATCCCGTTGCTTATTCATATGCTTTCTATGTGCTTCACAGTAGCCTTCTGATTCTATTAATTCAGGACAACCTGCAAAGTTACACGGCTTAAGTGCTGCCTTCATGCCACAACCTCTTCAATTAACTCTCTAAAATTTGGCATCTTCGATAAGGTTACAAATTGTTTTACTGTTAATAAACTACCTGATTTTTTCATCTTATAACCAGAAGGGTCATCTTCGCTTTTTGGAACATTCCCTCTCTCTGGACTCTCTCTTTCTTCTTCTCTTTCTTCTTCTCTTTCTTCTTCTTTTTCTTCTTCTTTTTCTTCTTCTTTTTCTTCCCCATAGGGTATAGATAGGGTATCTTTTGTTTGATTGCATGGTATGCATAGGGTATCTATACTGTATTTATATGGTACCAATAGGGTATTAAATATATCTAAATATTCTATACATTTAATTGATTTTATTTCTTTATAGATACATGTCCTTACTGGTTTACTATCAATCCAATTATGTCTAAGCCAATTTAATAAAAATATTTCATGCATATCATCACTATATAAAATCTTTTTATATTCAACAAATCTCTTAATGAGCTTATCTATTGTTTCCTGATTATATCCTGTTTCCATTGCCATAACTCTTTTTGAAATTTCATATATCCCGCATTGAGCAGTTTTACTATTAGTCATAAGATAAAGATAAAAATATTTTTCTTCTGGTGTTAATTCAAAAATGAATGGGTCTTGCCAAAATGATACATGCACTTGTCTATAAACCGCCATAGTAATCACCAGTCCTTTAAGGCAATCCAGTCCATAAGTTACGACATAAGAAAAGCCGGGGGACTGGTGTTCCCGGCTATACGGTTGCAAACCGCCTTATGCCATATAAATTTAATTTAAAATTTCCAACTAAAGACATCATATCATAAAATTAACCCTCACTACTGCCAACTTTTTTAAAATTATTATTTTAATATCGCGCAAATGCATCATCTTCTTTTATTTCTTCCATTATTTTACTCATATAAGATGATGCATTTGAATATTCCTTTAATTCTTCATTTGTAAACTTATTGCATACATGTTTGATTTTTAACGGAAATTGCCCTATCGCAAATGTATGTTGGGCATTTTTCAAATACATTCTAAATATGTCACTGAAAGCTATTGGATTTATCCACCAATCGCAACATAACAATATAATTGCTTTTTGTGAATTAAATCCATCAATATAATCAATCCTATTTGAAAGAATTAAAGGTTCTTTATTGGCATCTAGATATTCCTTCAAATTATTCCAACATACTTCCGCAATATTTTTGTTCTTAGCCACTACCCAAATCTCTGAGTCGGGAAATTCATTTAGGAGATTCATTATTCTTTCAATTTCCCTTTGATATTCAATAATATATATTTTATTCATTCTTTCCACCTGCTCACAATAATTTCATCAACATAATGCGATTCACTTTCGCATTTATACATCCCTTGTAATTTTGCCTCTTCTGTAAATCCAGCCTTCATGAATGCTCCGATACTGCCTTTATTGTTCGAATATATTCCAGCATAAATCTTATGCAGTCCAAGAACATTAAATCCATGGTCAGTAACAAGCTTTATCGCTTCTGTCGCATATCCCTTACCCCATTGTTGCTTGTCGCCTATAATAAGACCTATGTCACCCAGATTGTGATGCATATTAATATGGAGCTTGATATTGCCAATATGTTCATTATGCAGAAATATGCCATAAAAATAATCATCCGAGTTTCCTGAAACATCTTGGACATATAATTTTATTCCTCTAAAAGTATGCTTCCTGAAGCGGCTTTCGGTATATTTAGTGACATCCGGGTCATTCATCCAGTCAACGTATTTCTGTGTTACCATTGCAGGAGTCAGGGTTTTAAGTTGTATATGTTCACCGTTAAGCACCATAATGAATTAACCCCCTGTTTGTCATATCTGCTATGTTAGAAATATGTTCCTGAATGGATAAAATATGACTTTTTATTGACTCGTTTATTTCAATCAGTTTTTCAATATCCTCCCACTTTACCCATTCTCCTTTATTATCTGCCTTAGGTATTAATTTTGCATATTCCAAGGCATCGCTAATCCATTCTGCTTCAATTGTCATTTTGTATCTTTGCATCATAACACCGCCTTTACTGCTTTCCAATATGCATCACACCAATTTTTATCTTCATATAAATTGCAATTTGAAAGAATTATTATTCTGCGTAAATCAGTTGCTATTCTTGTTTCTCTGATACAAATATGCATATCCTCAAGCAATTCAATCATTTGACCTATATCAACCAAAAACCACATTTCGCCTTCATAGTTTTTTATTTTACCAATATATTCGCTTTTTTCAAATTCAGTTTTATAATCCCACCAACCTATATGATGTATGTTATTATACGGAAGCCAGACATCAACTATATCGTCATCATAGCTTATCTTTGACTCGCACCAATCCCTTAACCTCTGTTTCTGGTCATCTGATAATTCATTTAATTGCTCAATAGTTATTCTTCTTTTCATAAGATTTCCCTCAACATGGTTGGAGTTCTAGCAAATGGCCCCGAATCTGGCCCCGTGCTGTCATCAAGTTTAAAATGACATTCATAGATCTGTGGTTGATATTTATGCCATAATGTAAAATCAGTAGTATGGTCGGATATTCTTTTTAAGGAATACAATAATCGTTCAGATTTGATATTTACCAGCCCAAATGCATTTGCATAATCCTGTATCTCAGCTGGATACTTTGATATGCATGCCAACGTTGTTATGCCTTCGCATTTTCTCCTATTGTATTCGTCATATTCATCAAATGTTCCATAACTTATATATATTGGTATTTTCCTCGGTATTTCACCTATCAACCAATCCAGTTTCCTATCATTTGGCAATTTTACAAATGGGATATTATATTGAAATAAGAACTTCAAGCTTTCCAAATCTGCAACACTTGATGTTACCTTGTATCCCTGATTATTTCCATAGCGATACATAAAGTCAAATATCTCATGGTCGAGTGGCAAATTTATCCCATCAGGTAGGCTTAATTGAGCTTTGAGTATTATCTCATGCTTGCCGGTATCTATTGCCTTGATTGTGTCTATCATTTGTTTTACTATAGTTTTATTGTTGCGACAAGTATTGCCGCTTGAAAAATCTAAAATAATAATGCTCACTTAAATTCCTCCTTAAAGATTATTTCAACTTTACCGTGCAATATTTCTGTTGATGCTTTATTGGTTGCAGAGTCTAAATAAAACTTTCCTGATTCATCGATTTTAAAGCAATGTGCTTCACCTGCTGCATCATCAACATAAAAGCAGCATCTTGTTATATCGACGCCGTTCAAAAATACTGCTTTAACTTTTCTTGCAAGAGAATTTTTTATATCGATTTGCATTTCTTCCAATCCTCCCGCGATATATTAAAATATTGACTGCCAAAATATTTACCGTTCCAATATTTGCGATTCGGTAAATAGCACCATGCGGCATTGTATTTAGTTGCTATGTTTGCCCAAATATCTAAATACGGACTGCAAACATATACCTCGCCGAAGATGTTTTCTAGGTTAAGATAATCAAATCCCTGTTCAAGAATCAATTCTATTGTCTTTTCTGCTATGTGAACATAATCAGGATGCATAATAAGGCCGATTTCGCCATTGCGATTTTCATTAGATATACTGGTTATTTCGCCCATGCTAATAAAAGTTTCGCAAGAACAACAAGCAATAGTTTCCTTTCTCGAATTTGAATAATCGTTATTTTGAGGCTCCAGCCATATTCCCCAATATCGCGCATTTGCCAGCCTATTATTGACCTGTTCTTGATAGAACTCCCCCTGCATTTCAGGTGTTAATAGATAGGATGTGCGATTCATAGACATATTTTCATTACGCCAGATTCGCGCTTGTTCAACATCATTGTAAGATAATACTTTTAATCGCATATTAACTCCTTTATCTCATTAATAGTCAGAAATTTATTTTGGTCGCTTGAATAGCCTTCATCAAGGCTTTCATGGATTTTTTCATTGCATCTTAGCCCTATAATTTTGTAAGGCTTGCCAAATGCAGCGCATAAGTCTGTTATTCTTATAGATGGAATATCTCGCGGAATGAATACCTCGCCACCTTGCATCTTTTCTATACTATCAAGTACGAATTTTAAAGCTGCATCCATTGACATCCAGAATCTGGTCATTCGCTCATCCGTGACAGGTAAATATTCCGTGCCTTCTGCGATAAGTTTTTTATATAGCGGAATTACGCTTCCGTTGCTTCCCGAAACGTTGCCGTAACGGCAGACAGAAAACCTTATATCATCAGAGCTCTTGTATTTGTTTCCACCTAACACAATTCTTTCTGCCATTGCTTTTGTCGTGCCATAAGTAGTGATGCTCTGATAGCATTTATCCGTCGATATTAGAATGGTTTTGTTTACCTTTCTGTATAGTGCCACTTCAACAACGTTCCTTGTACCTATGACATTGGTCTTTAGTGCTTCATCAGGATCCTCTTCACAATGTTCAATAAATTTATCTGCAGCTGCGTGGATAATTATATTAATTCCCTTAAATGCCTTTTCTAGACGTTCTTTGTCTCTTATATCACCTGTAATATAGACCATATAGTCAAGTTCGCCTAATCGATTTTTCAAAATCTGTTGCTTCATATAGTCCCGTGAGAAAATGACAAGTTTACGGGGTTTAAGGTTATGACTTTTGACATACTCACAGAATGCCGTTCCGAATGAGCCACTACCTCCGGTCACCAAAACTGCTTTGCCTTCTATACAATTATTAACAAATCCATTTTTGATTCTTTTTATTGCTGTTTCGTCAAAATTATTATTTATGATATCCTGTTTTGTCTTGCAGTTTTGATGGTCAATCCCCATGCATTCATCCATAGCATGATAGATACATTTGTCTGTTACTGTGCAATAACTGCCAATTTCAGCCATTCTAATACCCCCGATTCTTTATCTCATTCTCGTTTTCCTGCATAGCCCCTAAAAACTGCATCTGTGCATCGTGGGCTTCCTGCTCCTTGACAAGATTCGCATTCCGCTGCTGCATTAAGGTATTTTTCCGTGCTACCATCCTGATATAATCTGCACTTTCTTCCAATTCCTCATAGCCGTAAACAAATTGATTCTGCAGCAAAAGGCTTTCTTTGGGTAAATGCCATTTTGTCGGGAAAGGAAGTTTTACAGGTGAAAATTGTCCATCCTTCATAAGGCCAGTGACAAACCCGCAACGCTTAAATATTTCCATAATCTGACGATATCCTTCAAATATACCGAGGTAAAACTCACATGAGCTTTTTTGATACGAATATTCTGAACTATGTGACATGTCCACGCCCCATACGCCCATTTCATCAACTTCCCTACCACAAACAACGATTTCATAAGCCAATAAGGCGAGCATTTCGCTGATAGTATTTGAAAGATTAGGATGCTTCTCTTTCTCTCTCCCTATCGAAAACCATTCACATATTTCTTTCAAGGGATAGGCTATCGACATTGGTATTTCATCATAATGCTGTGTCATATATATCGGTATTTTCAAGCCTTGCAGAAATTTTACATGGTCTGCGCCACCGCCTTTGCCCTCGCCGAAAACTGATTCTTTGGGATGAATCTGAAACCATCTCGTTATATGGTCAGTCCACTTGATTATCTTATGTAGCCCATTTAGGCCCCATATCTCCCATGTAGGGTCATCCCACGGTGCAAGTCTCCAAGATGTTTCTGCAAAACCGATTATAGCTACCTTGCGGGCCGAAAATGGTATTTTATCAGCTTCAATGGATTGTTTTATGGGTGCATTATTTATTTGAATATCTTCGCCCATTATTGCCAATTTGCTATCAATCTCCTCAATTTCCTTATTAATTTCATCCAAACTTGATGATTTTTCTGTTTCAATATAAACCTTTGCAGGCCCTTCGACTACTATTTCATGCTTATTAAATTCATGGATTTCTGTAGATGTTGACATGTTTTAATCCTCCTTAAAGAATGAATTGAATAAACTTTGATAATGATTATAAATTCCTTTTGCGATTTTTTCTCTACAATCTTCGCAAATATGGTTTATGCATTTACTTTTTTTCCCCAAATTCTCGAAAAGACCATTCAATTGTCTGATAAAAGCCGAATTCTCCCAGCCTTTCTTTTAGTCGTTCTAAAAAATTCTTTGTTTCTTGAACATATTTCTCCGAACCGCATATGTCGCAATATGTTTTAATCATTTTAACCCTCCAATAATTTATTTTTTAAACTATTCTCTATTGCAGCTATCCAACATTCATCACAATATAAGCATTTTGTATGCTCTTTTACTCTTTCATCTTCTGAAGGACATCCACCCATTCTTTCGCGCAACCTTTTTCTTGTAGTAAAAATATCCAGCATTTCTTTGCGTTTATCTATTGATAAATCTTTTAATTTTAATTCAAACATATTAACCTCCCAAATTATTTTATTTCAATAACATCGTCGTTCTTAGTATTAAGAATATGGAACGGTCTTTTTACGCCTATGCCTTCGTATGGTCTTGGTGGTCTGTTTATAGTATGTGCCATATTATTAACCTCTCTTGGTGGAAATACCATTCGTGGCGGGTCATTTGTGCTATAATTTGGTATTCTTGGTGATAGTGGTATCATTGCCATTCGATAAATCCTCCTTGCTCATATTTCCAGACATGATAATCTGTTTTGCTTTTTTGGCACCAACATTGAAAAGCAAATCAATTACTGACATATTGTGAATGAAGTTACCCCATAATTGAGGATATACCGGGTGATTATATTGTTGAAAGTATAACTTGATTCCTGCCTGTTCAAAAGCTTCCTTATCAGCATAATTCTTGCCTTGACTGCCGAATATGTAAATATCTGCGCCAAGTTTCTTACACATGTCCAGAACAAGATCTGATTTCTGTCCCTCGAAATGGAAGTCTGAAGCTTTGGCGAATTCTACCTTTATTTGCAGCAGATCTAAAACCCACTTAAGGAAATATTCATTCAAGTCAACAAGATATTGCCATTCCATTGAATAAAATCGCAATAAAAAAGGCTCATATTCCTTGAAATATTTTGCCTTCATATATGCAAATTTTATTGATTGAAAATGTTTCTTCTGCCAATTCTGTGAATTGTCAACCTCAATCTCACTGATTTTCTTATCCCTATAACCCTTCATCTTGAGCGGCACTGTTAAAAGCGTTATACCATTTGCAACCTTTATATACTGGCGCCTCTCCCAATCATCATTTGACATTGTAACTTCATTGAAGGCACAAAAAGTATCACATAAAGAAATCTTATGTATAAGCCCACAATATGGCAAATATGCAGTCTGATGTGCTGTTAATATTTGCATTTTAAAAACTCCTTAACCATCAATTAATTTTTGAATTTCACCCTTGAACTTAATATGAGATTTTGTCAATCTAAAATTTGTATCTTTATAATCTACTCCTGTTACGGGGTCATTCATGAACAAATAATAGTCGCCATTTCTTTCTTGAAACAAGTCAAGCAATACATTCTCCATATTATTTTCAGGTATAAGCTTTATTGTTTCGCCATTTGTTATTTCTGCTTTCAAATTAAAACCTCCTTAAGCAATCTAATATCTGGTTAAATCCTTCATCAAGTAAACTTGGATAGATTGGCAGACTTAGGCCATGAGTACTTATCCATTCTGCGTTCATATATTTCTTTGCATCAAGTCCCAACATATTATGCAGTAGCTCATGCCGCTCTATTGGCACTATGGCAGTGATACCATTGTTTGCAAGGTGCTGTTTTAGGCGATTGACAAAATCGGTACATTCATCCATCACGATAAATCTATACCAATTACGTTTATTGAAGTTACTTTGCTGTACTGCCCAATATTTCTGAGTGTCAAGAACGCACTTAATATATTGCATTGCCATACATTCGCGCCTTCGTAGGAATCCTGGCAATTTCTTTAGTTGCTTAATCCCCATTGCCGCCTGCAGATCATCCATAGCAAAGTTAAATGCCGGGATATGCTTATCGTAATCAGTAAAATCTCTTGCTTTTTCTGATAAGTCCTTGTTGTTGGTAACCAGCATACCACCCGAACCAGTTGTAATCATTTTTGATGGGCCAAAGCTGAATATACCAATATCGCCCTGCAAACCGACGTGCTGACCGTTTATATATGAGCCAAGAGCTTGTGAACAGTCTTCAATGATGGGTAGTTTAAATTGCTTGAATTGCTGAATATCTGCTGGTACTCCATAAGTATGAGGTATTACAATTCCATACCTTTTGTAAAACAAAGCCTTTTTAATCATATCAAAGTCAATATTAAAATCATTTACATTGATATCAACCAAATATGGATATGTACTTGTAGCCATATAAATAGCATTAACAACAGCTGCACAAGCATAAGTTGGAACAATTATTTCATTGCCTCTGAATATACCTAAAGCTTTTAGCGCCACTGTTAACGCTGCCGTGCCTGAATTTACAGCAATGGCATATTCAGCCCCAACATAATCAGCAAATGCTTGTTCAAACTGCTTGACTTTTTCGCCTGGAGCAATCCAGCCAGAGGCTATAACTTCCTCCATGGCTCGCGATTCTTCGATGCCGATAGATGGTTTATTATGAGGAATCATATACAAAACAACCTCCTACAACCATTTCCATGGTCATATATCCAATTAACACAAATAAGTGGTTTACATTCCAAATCATGCTGCTCCTTGTTATGTATTTTAAATCTCCAAATTTTAAATTCAAAAGGTTTGTCCATAATGGAAGTTGTAGTAAGTAGCATTGGTGGATGAGTGAACCCATGGCACTCAAAGTAAATTCTGCCGAGGAATAAGGCTCTTATTTTTTCACCTATGGTCATTTTCCAGCAACTTTCAACTGCTTTTTGTCCATCGGAATACTCAAATCTCAATATGGGTAAATCATATACATCAGGTCTACCACCTAATAATATACTATTTGCATGTTTATATTTAATCCCTTTCATTTCATCCAGCCTTTCTCAGTTTATTTTTCTCACTAATTCAAACGCTTCTGCCAGTTTAACCCCTGCCATAATCCCATAAAACTCAGCATGGGCGCGCAATCCTCCGGGACTTCGCGGATGCGGATATGGTCTTATTTCCGTACTGTAACATTGCAGAGCTTTTATTTTTCTGTCAAGCTCTGGGTATGTAATCTCCATAAATACATTCGGCTTAAAGCTTCCGTCAAATGCCCATTCGGTGGATGAGGGTGTTTCAAAGCAGTAGATTTCCTTGACCGTCGAGCATCCCGGACGGCATGCTGTCATAACTGCCCGAAACGTGATTCTGTGATCAATGTTAAGGTCACCACCATGATGAGTATATATGGTATCAGGACAAAGTTTATTAATATAGTGTTCGACATGCCTGTTTATGTCAGTCTGCGGAATAGTGTCAAATTTATTATCTGGTAGACACTCGAAAAACATATCCTTGAAACCGATTATCTTTCCCGCTATTATAGATTGACTAATTAGGCTGCCACCCACCAATTCGCGACATATCGCGCCTTCGCCGAGGATGAGGCAATAGACTTCATCGCCAGATAAAACATGCTTTCTAAGTGTGCTGCCAAGTCCTAAAATTTCATCATCAGGGTGGCTACAAACAACTAATATTTTTTGCATATTAATCCACCTTTTTTAATATTATGATTTCTGGAGATTCGTCAAGAACCAACCCCTTAATATCTTCTGGCAGAGATTCTCTTATTTCATTGCCTATTTTCATAATAGTTTCATCGTTTAATATGCCTGGGAAACGAAAAATAACTACGTCGCCAGCTTTTAATTCGTAAACTTTAATATCCATCTTTTTCAATCCTTCCATTTTCATTTATTTTCCTTGTTAGTGGAGGTATAGGCTTCATTGATTCATATGCCGCCGTAATATTCTCCACCTTTAAATTGCCATGTGTTTTGTCGAGATAGTATCTTTCCTTTATTACATATGGATTTCCAACAATCAAACTATACGGCTGTATAATTAAACCATCAGCTATGAGTAAAGTCCCTGCAGCTATTACTGAATGGTGTCCTACTTTGACGTGCCCGCCGATGAACGAATGACTGCCGACAAAAACATTGTCCTCAAGGATTATCTGTCCCCTGTCAATATTATCCGAAAGCCCTATACATTTCTTATGACTATCGGCAACATTAATTGACACAAATGAGGCTATATCGCAGCCATCCCCGATAGCCACCGTCCCGCCTTTTGCGTTTATTTCGGAAAATGCCCCGATATAGACATTTCGGCCTATATCGGGATTTCCGTTGATTAAAAGGAGGGGATGAAAGGGGTTAATTTTTAAGCCTAATAGCTTAAGTAATAATCGTTTAATCATTTTATCACCATAAAGTCTAGCATATGCGTTGATTGCCATATCAGCGGATTAATGGGCAATATCCTGCATGTCCTGAATCCCAAACCCATAGCAATGTCATATATTTCGTTAGGGTCTATCCATAAGCGGTCATTTTCCATTTCCAGAGATTCCAGTGGAACGGTGGCAAGGTGGGATTCCTTTTTGCGTAGATCGGGATTGTGAGTGAATAAAGCAATTCCGCCTAGTTCCATTATATCGCGCACCCCAAGCATTGCCGTGCATACTTCATCTATGTTGTTCAGATATTGCAGCACGGAACTAATTAATACTTTGTTGTATATTTGATAGCGCTTAATGTTTACACAATTGCATACACACAAAATGTTATCCTGAAATACTTTTATATTGCCAAATGCCTTGACTTGTTGCTTTGCCCGTTCTACCATTTCACTGGAAAAGTCCGTCATAGTAATTGAATTTACAAAGGGCGACAAGTGCATACTTACCCATCCTGGGCCACCACCTATATCCAAAAGTTTATCATCTTTACAAAGATGCAGGGCATTATTGACGTCCTGTATATATAGCAGAAATTCAAACATTGTGAAACTGTTTCCTCTGCCGGTCTGGGTGAAATAATTGTCTGTGTTAGCTTTGCTGTCCCAAAGTGCTTTCCAATCCATTTCAAAGACTCCTTTATTCAAATTATAATATAGCTTGCAGTCGGGCTATACTGCGAATGTATCAATCTATAGTTTTCAAGCCCTAACACCTCCTGTGCTGCCAAGGTTTCCCCCTGCCAGTCGGGATGATTTAGTTCGTCAAAAGCGATAACGCTGCCCTTTGTCAAATGCCCTCTTAGTGCCAGTAACGCCGCTTTTGTAGGGTTATATATATCGAAATCCAAGTAAGCAAGTGCGACGATTGTTTCCGGATGCTGTTTAAAATATTCCGGTATCGTTTGGCAGGCATCACCCTTCATTAATTCAAACTTTTTAATCTGGCTGATCGGACTTTCTGTTTCATGGTAATATAATATCTGTTCAAGATATTCATCATAATTCTCGGTCAATGCCATTTCATCCAGTGAATGATTTCCGTCCTTTTCATCTAGCGAAGGAAAGGAGTTAAATGTATCAAAGCCAATTATTTTTCGGTTATAGTTATACGGTTCATAAATGCCTCGGAATGATTCATACAGTGCCATATTTCCTCCCCATCTGACACCAAATTCCATGATAACACCGTGTACCGGAAGAATCTTTTGATAAAGTTCATGGATGAAAAGGATCCGCATCATATTCTGCCGGCTGATGAAAAGCCCCATATTATATATGAGCTCGTCTGTCGGAATCGGGCAATCTTTATAAAGCTGCTGAAATTTCTCACGTTCGCTTAGTTCCTTTGGGGATGATATAATTTCGTTCATTGACAAACTCCTTTATATTTTATTTTTTAGCGCCTGCGGAATACCGGCTGAATTTTCCTGCCAAGTAGTATTCCCTCTATACTATCCTGCTGAACCGCCTTTTGAATGTCGCCCAAAGCTTTATTTGCTGAGTCAATAAAATGCCTTATGTCTTCGGTAGTATGTGCCAACATGATAAATCCGGTATCGGATATTATTATTCTTTCGTCAAGCATCCGCTGTTCATAAACGCTCAAAAGGTTGAGATAATCCAAACTGCCAATATCCTTAAAGGTCAATCCGCAATGCGGAGGCAAGCCGGTTGTTGATATGCAATTATTTAGTCCGTGGCCGTCAATGGCATCCTGTAACCCATCGAGCATCATCTGTCCCATGCCCCATATATGCTCATAGGTGCCAGACTGCTCAAGAATTTCAATAGTTGCCAACGCTGCTGCAATGGAGAGGCATTCGCCGCCGAATGTCGTTGAGATAAACGCCTCGCCGGTGTCAATAAGGTTCATTATGTCGCGCCTGCCGCATATTGCTGATATGGGCATACCTCCGCCGTAAGCCTTGCCTATGCATGTGAGGTCTGGAGTGACGCCATAATATTCTGCCGCACCTCCGCGTGCAAAACGGGCACCGGTAACAATTTCATCGGCTATAAACAATGCGCCTTTTTTATGGCATAAGTCTCTGACTGCTTCCAAGAATCCGTTTTCAGGGCCATTCCCTTGCACAAGTTCAAATATAACACCCGCTATTCGCGCAGGATATAGCCAGAAAAACTTTTCAAGACTTGTTATGTCATTGTAAGTAAATAGTTTTGTTAGTTCCATTGTTGCAAATGGTATGCCTTTTGCACCCGGTTCTTTGGCTAAGGCCCAATCATCACCGCCGTTATAGCCACATTTCAGGATTATGTCCCTATTAGTATAAGCTCTTGCCAATTTTACTGCCGCTGTCGTTACATCCTTGCCATTTTTCATGAGTTTACAAGTTTCGCAACTTGGTATAATCTCGGTTAGCTTCTTACATAAATCCTGCTCAATCTGTGTTGGCGTATCAAATGATATTCCCTTTGCAAGTTGTTTTATGATTGCATTGTTGATACGTTCATCATTCATGCCTATTAAATTAGGACCTAAAGCACAAGTGAACGAAATATATTCATTTCCATCAGTGTCCCAAACATGACTACCTTTACCGTGGTCAAGCATAATGTCTCTGCAAAAATAATTTGAGCTTTTTGAGTAAGTTTGATAGTGTTGCATTAAATTATCTCCTTTTAATTTATTTTTAAGATATCTTCCATATAAAATATTTGCCCGGATTTATAGAGCTTTTCATATACCGATTTTATAAATTCAAAGTCTTCTGCCGTATCAAGAGTCCAGCGGAGTTGCGAAAGGTCTTTTTCTTGAATTAAATTTGTTACCTTAAATCCCTCAAAATCCATATCAGAATATTCTTTTTCAAAGAAGTTTATCTTGTCAAAGTTGGGTAGTTTCAAGATTGAAGCCTTAAAGCATTCCACGTCTAGCCCATCCGGGAAAGTTCGCTTAATGCAATTTGTTGTCAAGTCATTGTTTTTATGGATATTTATGATTACATCTATTATGTCGGGGCAAATAAGGGGGCAATCCGCAGTAGTGCGAATAATATTATCATTATCCTGTATTCCAAATACTTTTATTGCTCCCTTAAATCTTTCAAGAACATCATCCTCTGAACCCCTAAAACATGATACGCTTAATTTATTGCACATCTCTTCTATTACATCATTCTCTAGATTTGTGCTTGTAACTACAATTATTTTATTAATTAACCTTGCATATTGTACCCGTTCAATGATATGTTGGAGTACTGGCTTGCCACAAATATCTAACATAACTTTTCCTAGTAACCGTGAACTATTCATACGACATTGGATGAAACAATAAACCATAAAACACCTCATTAATCTATGATAAAATTATTCCTTTACATGCTTTAACTAATTTATGGCGTCAAACCTTTTTCTTTCAAACTTGCAAAAGTTTTAAGATAAGTATTTAAAGTTGTATGCAAGGTCTTGCAGACTTCTCTGAATGTAGGATTTTTGTCATTCTTACTTGCAACCCATTCAAGAAGATACTTATAAAGCCGCTTTTCTTTGGCTGTGAGTTTTACAAGGCTGCACATTTCGGTAAAAATCCTATTTGTTCTTTTACTCATATTCGCTCCTTTATAACAGCAACGGCCAGCTCAAGCTAGACCTGGCTGGCGTATTGTTTGTATGGGCTATACCCGTTATCGATGCTGTTAGATTTTTTAATTGGGGAAGCAAAATAAGAATCGTTGAGGCGAACAAAGCAATTCTCGTAAAGCTTACCTCTATTAGCATATTATCATAAAATTAGCCCTCATCACTGCCAACTTTTTAAAATTATTATTTTATAAAACTATATATATGCCGCAATATATTTAATCACTTCACAAATACATTGCCATTTCCTTATCAGCATCAATTTCTTTATATTCTCAGCCCACGCTCTTCGGCAAAGGTTTCCCTAGCCTTCTTAAGCCATCTATATATATTTCTTTCACATGCTGGAATTTGAATTTCTGCATAATGTACTTTATCCTGAATATCGCCTTTTTCTAAATCTTTCCAGCAATCTTTAAAATATACATATTCAATGGCCAGCTTTATATCGTGACCATTATGACAATAATCAAGCATTTGCAATGTTTTTTCAATTGCACTAATATCATCAAACTCGGCTTTTCTTGACTCAATTACTTTTTCGGCGTTTATAATTGCCGCTTCTGATGGACTTCCCATTCCTTTTTCTCTTCGCCGTTTAATTTCATTCTTTTTTAAGTCATCCATTAATTTTTCTATATATTTTTCTTTGCCGCCAACTTTTGCATAGAAAACAAAAGCAGAAGTGGCATAGTCTCTCAAATGATCTTTCATTTGATTATCCCCCTATCATCTGTAACCATCTGATTTATCCCATCTATGGTACTGATCTGTTTTCCAGTTTTCAGGTTTATCGAACCAACTCATAAATAACAACCTCCTCTTACTCCCAATAAGGTATCAGTCCTTTAGCTTTTGAAATAGCTTGATATTCCTCTTTGTTTATTACCTTTACCCTTACCTCTGGATAATACTTTGCCATACGTTTTAATTTAACAGCTGAAGGTTTATCCATAAATCCCTTAACCTCGTGGTATTCGTTCTTTTTGGGAAGGTAGAAATCACATTTATAATAACGGTTGCCCCGCTTAACTGGAAACTCCCATTCCTTGACTTCGTATTCCCATGGCTCACCAATGAAATTCAAGTACCGCGCATAATTAGCTTCCCACGCTGACCGGAAATACCGTTGAAGGTCTTCCCGCCAGCCGCCTTTTACCATTGGCTTCAATACCATTCCATGTGGCTGCTTGATATGGTCTATATCCAACCCCCTGCATCTCAATGCCGGATTATTTTTTAATCTTTCATGAAGTTCCTCAATGGACCAATTCATTCCTCGACCTCCATTACCTCTATAACCACCTTCTGAAAGCTCTTTGCTGCCACTGCGATACTCTTAATCTTCTCCAAATTGTTGCTCGCCTTCATCCATAATGTGGGGTCAACTATTGGCACAACAGCTTCGGCGTGATTTATACGTTCGATAAATCCTTTAAGGTCTAACCCTCCAATAACTGCCGCTAATGCAGTCAATTGAACTTGTGTTGACATATACTGTTCGTCATCCATTATTGTTCATCTCCTTCTTTTCCCGTTCCCTTCTCAATTCCTCCATCTTACGATTAACCCACGTATTGATATGTTCAAAGTAAAATGGCTTTTTGCACTCAGGGCAGCATGGGAGATTTTCTTTGCTTCGGTATGATCTTTCAAGGTTTCTGAATACAAGAAGCCAAGGTTTCCAGTTCAAAAGTTGTCTACGTTGCTCAAGCATATGTTGAGACTCTTCTGCAAAATATTCATAATGACTTGCAACCTTTGACAAAGCTTCAAATGGGTCAACTATGGCACCACAATCATCACAATACACAAGCCTGTTTCTAGTATCCAATGTATAGCGCGGAGTTCCATAGCACTGGCAGAGTTTGTTAATACCATGTTCAACTTTTAGAATGTCAAATCTTTTAATGTTGTCAGGCAGTTCGCTCATTTGAATCACCTCTCAATGTTTGTTTATCTCTCTTTTATTTACTCTTTTCAACGGACATTCCGGATGCCTTTTGCTTTTGTATAATTTGAAATCGTAATCCCGTTCTTTGAGATTGCAATATATTCCTTCCTCGTAAACGGATGAAATCGGACATTCATAGCAGTTATATGGCATGCATGGCAATTCCAAGATAACCTTCATTTCATATACCTCTGAAGGTCTTCTTTTATATAAAACTCCTTGCCATACCCTTTCAACATAATCTCTGCGCTCCGTCCAAAGCTCCTCCAGTCAATCGTCCGCTCAATCTTCTTCAATTCCTCATAATGCTCACTGCCTCGGCAGTTGTCGGAATTGAGCTTGCCGACTTTGTACAGGTCCACAAAATCATGCGTCAAGCTTATAAGCTCCAACGTTTGTTCAGGGTCCAATACCGGCTCCATGGATACCCAGGTCTTGATTCCGTTCTTGTGCGCATAATTCAAGGCGGCTATCCGGTTCATGGGAATTGCTGCATTCGGTTCCCATTTGCGGCTATCGTCGGTCGACGTAAAGGTCAATGTGCTGCCGAATGAATCACCGGGTTTGTATAGGTCGAAGTCACGTATGGCACGCGTGCCGCCTTTTGTCAGCACAATCCAATTCACGCCGTACCGATTGAAAATCTCCATGACTTTCCTTGTTAACTGCAGTTCTTGGTCTATGTCTTGGTAACAATCACAGGTGAAACAGAGCAATATGGCTTTACCTACTACCAATTTTGCATCATGTTCAACTTTTTCAAGTACATCCTTCCTGAGTGCATCAATGGTATGAAACTCATTCCGGTCTTTATGCAGAACCGCTGGAACATAGCAATATTTACAGCCGAACGAACAGGAGTTAGAAAGATTCAAGGCATAATCCGCATATTCCAAAGCTCTGCCTTTTGGTGAATAGATTATTTTGAGTCCCTTTTTATCAATTATTTTCATGTCGTTTTCAGACTCATTCATACTTCTTTTCCTCACTACCATTGCTCATTTCCTTCAGTGCTTTGACATACCATACATTATCAATATCCTTGTCAGTAATCTGTTTCAGATCTTCCTCGCTTTCGATAATGCCCCACCAACTTTCGCATCCGTAAATGATTTTCTTAAGGTTTAAGACGAATATTGCCGGATTGCTGCTAAAGCTGACATTGAGTTCCTTTGTCTCGGGATTATGAGAAATATGATGTCCTATGGGCAAATCGCCCAAATACAGCCCCAAATAGGTCTTTCCCTTATATTCTTCTCCGCAAGGTCGGATGCTGACGAATTTACTGATGCTTTTGCTGTCAAGACAATATTTCTCTGTGTTATTATTGATTTTTGACACCTCTATCGGGTACTCTATATACCGGCTTTTATAACTGTCGCAGATAAAACTATCTTTGAATTTATGCTTTTCAATCATTCCATCAAACCGACCATTTGTTGTGATTTTTTGGTATTCCTCGTTATTTTTTAAAGTTTCACAACGTGCGAATAATCCGCTTTTACATGTATTACAGTTCCTTTTGATTTCGTCAGTCGTGCATGGTTTCTCAGCCTTCTCGCGCAAGGCCGCAAGGGCAACAATAAAATGCTCCTTCTGTTCCGTAAGTTCCTTTTGTAGGTCAGGCGAACAATCATTAATAATTTCATCTGATTCTAACACCGCATCTACAAAATAGGCAATTGCACTTATAACCTCTTGGTTAATATCATTCACAGCTTTTCTCCCCTTTCGCTTTCACAATCACTTCTCTTGCCTTCTCTAACCATTCCCCTGGCTGCCCATTGACCTGTGGAATACTTCTGCCCTCCGGCGTATTGGTAAGCCATGAAACAGCCATTTCCAACGCTTCAAGCAGTTCAGGCGCTGCCGAAATCAAATCAATGTTCTCGGGCGCAATACTCTCTGCAACAAGATATCCCCCATAATACTCCAAGCATTCTTCTCTAAATTCAAGCAATCCCTTTACGCTAATTTCAGTATCGGAAATAACAGAATCGCATGTATTCCCCTTTCTCCAAGGTCCGGGTATATGCTTTGTATTTTTATGTTCTTTTCCCAAATTCTCCGAGCATTCAAAAAGATATTTGATTTTGTTGTCAACAGTCCTTATATCTTTCAAAATAAGTCCTCTGTTCAAATTAACTATTATTGTTGCGATTTCCTCGCCGGTCATAATACTTTCTTTGGTTTCAACCTCAAAAAGTTGTGTGATTTTCATCTGTTTTCACTCTCCTCCAACCGCCCCATAAAATGGGTTATATCCCGCAGACATCCCGCGCTATAAACCGCCTGCACCGTTGGAAAGTAGCAGTACATCCGCCATGGGCCATACCACTTGACTATCCCCAGTACCGTCCCGCTTTTGGCATTCTTGCAATCCCAAACTGATGTTTTCGGCGGCTGCTGTGCTGCTTTTTCAAATATCAAATATTCATATTTTGTTTGCATTCTGATCACCTTTTACCTCTCTTAAAGGACACCACGAAGGACTTGTTTTTGGCAAATCTCTGTCATGATAAACTATAGTTTTATTGTTTTCTGCGTCACATTGATGATAAGTTGCGTAAGTCACTATAGATTGCTTTTTAACGCGGTGTTCACATTCTTTACATTTTGGTACTTTTGACATGCTCCTTCTCACCTCTTAATCTTTCAACTATCTTATTCATATGTTCCGTCGCCTTACCTTGAGCAAGCATCCTGTCCTCTTCTGTTTCTGGACTGTCACCCATAATTCCAATAAACTGACTTATTTTAAACCCAAGGAATTCCTGCATAATTTCATCCGTTCCCTCTTCAGCTACAAGGTAATAACAAAGTAATGAATCTTCCTGACCTATCCTGTGTGCCCTATCCTCACATTGGCTTAATACTGCAGGAGACCAATCAAGCTCACCTGTAACTGTACACGTTGCTCTTTGAAGATTAAGACCAGAGCCTGCTCTCAATGAAATGATAACAATGTTTGTCTTGCCTCCCATAAAAGCTTCAACTGATTTTTCTTTCTCGGCGCCAGTCTCATGCCCTGTAATTCTTACTGGATTAAATTCTTTAAGTTCTTTTGTATAAATGTCATGGACTGCATGATGATATGCGAATAATAAAATCTTCTCTCCCGCTTCCAAAAGCATCTTAACAAATGCAGCCACATAAGGAGCTTTTGCAATCCCAATAGCCTGCCGGGAATCATTGACAATATCCCTGGTTAATCTGCCCTTCTCAAAATAATCACTTATTCCTTCTATGCTTTTAGCCTTTTCAACTGCTGATTGAATAAGTTTGCCGTATGTGCCAGTATCAAAATCAATCGTCTGGATAACCCGACGTTTCGGCGGAAGTTCCTTTAAAACATCAAATTTTCGTCTTCTTAGCATCAAACCTTCTCTTTTAAGGTAGTCATTTAATAACTCAGGTTTCATAACAACGTCTGTTCCATATCCAGAACACCATTCACGAGTAAAACTATCCCAATCTCCCAAGCAGTGGTATTCTAAAATATTTATTACATTCCAGATCTCGCCGCCTCGGTTATAAATCGGGGTACCGGATAGGCCAATAACGTTTTCACATGATCCTGCAACCAATGAGGCCGCACTATATTTATCAGTTCCACTATGTCTGAGATCCTGAACCTCATCAAATATGACTGCCTTAAAATCCATGTCAGGAAGGACATTTTTCCAGCCTCTCAGTAATAGATAATGAATAATATAAACACTTGCATCTGGAAGTTTATAAGGCTTTAATCCTTTAATAACATGTATTTGATCTTTATTGTCATCAAAAAAGGATAGTTCTTTCTTTGGCAACCTCACAAATTTATCAAGTTCCTTTTGCCAATTACGAACAAGATGAGGTTGAACAACAAGTAATGCAGGATAACTTTCAGTTGCTGCCAAAAATGCAATCGCCATCGGGCACTTTCCGAGCCCCATTTCATCAGCAAGAAGTGTTTTTCGATTATGTAACAAGAAGGCAAGCCCCTCTTTTTGATACTCCCTCAGCTCTCCTATAAACTCAAGCGGAGGTGTAACCATCTGAGGTTGCCTGTTAAGTTCCTGCCGCTTTATAACATGCTCAACAGCCTCTTGATATGATTGCTCCCATTTATCCGGAACCTTGAGCGGGTACCGTTGCATAAGCCAGTTCAAATCCCCGTTAATCCTCTTTGTATTCCTGAACCTAGCCTGACCTGCCCCTTTCCCTGAGCTTCCTGGAAATATCCTTTTTGCAGCTTCAATTACACAGGGCTCACCCTCGATTATCCATGAATCGGTTTTCTTTTCATACTTAAGTTCGCCATAATAATATTCAGCTTCACCATTCTTCTGTAAGTATGCCGGTATCATAATGCAATCCCCCATAATTTATTAAGTCCGAATGAAACACAAGGTTTTCCATTTATCATCTTGGGAATATCCAGATTCTTTTCGACTACAAGAATAATGCCTTTTACTCTCGGAAACGCTGCATATCGCTGAAGTTGTGCTATAACTGTTGCTTTATTCGGTTTTCCCTTCTTAACCTCAATGGCAATATTATCTTTAAAAGTAAGGAAGTCAACACGGTTTCTAGAGCCGAGATAACATTCACTTTCAAAATTGATTCCTGACTTTTCAAGAACAAAGGCAATTTCCTTTTGAAGGTCAAATTCCTCATTTACCGGATTTATTCTAAGACTACTTAATGCTTCTATAATTTTCTGCATTTCTTCACCTCGCTCCTTTTGCAAATCACATTAAAAATATTCAAAAACATATTCCATCCGAAGCCCTGTATCTGCTCATTCCTCTGTATTTGGCAGGGGTTTATGTTTCGGGCAAATCCGCAGACCACAGTTCAAGCACGATTCCCTATAACAAATATCCGGTATACGTTTCGCCTGCTCCTTATAAAGGACAAGCTCAGCCTGTAATTGCTGCACGTTGAGTAATGCTTGATTCGTTACTCCCGATAAATCAATTTCTTGCGGACAAGAAACATGTATAAACTGTCCAGACCCTCCGTATATCGTTATATTGCTATTCGGACACCCCGCCTTATGGTTGCCTGCCGTATCAAGTTCGCAATATGGGCACATTTCAAAAAAACTCATTTTTCCGCGCCTCCAATCTCCAACGCCTTGTCTGCGGCTTCGCGGGTGAGGAATATAGTTTTACCGATACAATCACAGCGTCGGTTCATTCCACCAGCAGTAATCCACCAATAGCCATCGCCCTCACTCCATATCCTTATAACTACACTTGACTCGATATGTTTGTCATGCGTACCGTGATCATTCCTTTTCTTGGCAACCCAATATAACGTGTCCCCAACCTTACAGAGCAGCATCACAAGGCGTTCCTCTGTCTTTGCTTTGGCAAACTCCTGCACCTGCTTAGGCGATAACCCGTTGTCCTCAAATATCTTCAATCGTTCCCGTAATTCCGCATATCCAACGACAGTTGCGTAAAACAGAGATAATAGATCATCCCCATCCAGGTATTCCCCGAATTCTTCGGCATTTGCTTCGAGTTCTGTGCCATAAATCCTTTTATATTCGGCCTTACAATAATCAACAAGATTCAAATCGCCTTCGCCGTTCCAATTTCTCAAATATACTTCGCAGTCTATAATTTTTATTATATTGAGCATATTTTCCACATTCCCGTGTGGTTCTTCCGTTGTCAACCTTCTATATTCCATATTCCCGACCTCCAATTTGCTCTTCTATGGCCGCAAGGGCTTTTGCATTGCTACACATCTTCTTGATTTCCGGCTCGCAATTTGGGCATCCTAAGGCAGGCTTACAATTATCATTTTCCCAGTTCATCAATGCCTCTCTTGCCAGTCTCAGCACTTCATTCTTCAGATTCATTTCGCCTCTTAACTTCCGAATTTCTTCCATCTGCTTTTTGTCATCCTCTCGACGTTCCTGTAATTCCAGCATATCAGCAGGGTTGTTGTAGTCTGCAGCAATAAAGGAAAGAACTTTTTTAAACTTCCAATATGTGCTATCCTCAGCAATGATTTTTTCATCCGAACCAGTTAAAATGTTCGCTTTATTGATAAAATCCTGTATCGCCTCTCTCATTGCTGCATTCTGTGCCATTATCTGACGTATCTGCTCGACATCGTAAATACATTCACCTTGTTTTGGTGTGAACGCTTTCAACTGCTCATTCTCTTGCTGTAATTCTTGAATCTTTTTTGTGCGTGCAGCATCTATGTTATAATACAATCCAACCTGTTTATTCAGCCGCCCGATCTCAGCATCCTGCTCCCGCAGCACAGTAAACATCTTTGATACATTTGTAGCGCTCATAGAAACCTTATCCCGGTCAATTTTCTTTTTCATAAATTCAGTTTCAATCCTGTCAATATCATTCATCCTGCTTCCTCCAGTTCCAAGCGGCCTCAACTATATCAGCAAGGCCGTACCTTTTATACATCCGCAATAAATGCCCAATTATGAGCGGTACCATTGCTTCTGGCATTTTCCTCATTGCCATGTAGATTTTACTTCCTACAATTTCAGCCTTTGTCATACAACCTCACTTTCCTTAACTAAATAGACTTCCTTCGCACTTGATTTACCTTCAACGAATATATCTATGCTGAAATATAGATTGTCTTTTAGCCTTACAATGACTTCGTTTATATGGTTTATGCCGAATATCCGCGTCATTGTTATTGGCTCTCCGATACGTGCTGCTTGGGAGCCATCTATCCATTCGACAATTAACCTATCGTTGCGTTTCAGGCTTTGTAGCTGTTCCTTTGTAGTTAATTTGATGATCTGCATATCATCCCTCGCTTTCCCCACCAAATAAAACTTCAATTTTCGGCGGTAATCCAAACTCTATATCTTCCATATTTCTTGGTATCGGCCATGGAATTTTGTATTCCTGACAGAATGATTCGACCATTTTCTCTTTAGGCGCGTGACCATAAAGTGAATTGTATGTATCCTTGTACTCCTTGACCGCTTTCCGCCATGATTCAACTTGTTCCATCAAATCAGCCTCCCTGCCAACGCTATCTGATAAGTTGTATCCATGATGGGCCATATATTGATTCCAATGTCAGCCATTGTTTTACCGACCTCCACCCCCATGGCTTCGGGCGGCGAAGGAATTATCCTACTATATAATCCCTTTAGATCCTTGTCCAATCCCTTGTAGAATGCCACAGCAACATGATAGTCCTGATGCGTAAGCATAAAATATATGATCTCCTTGGTTAGTTGTTTTCGCGCCGTATTCTGCCAATATAGGCAGCAATTGAGCTGTGCCTGAGACATTCCAGGGTGAGCTGCTTTCATCTTTCCGACGTGCGACTTAAAATCAAAGGCATTATAAATTGCAAATACCGGCTGGTTTAAATCGAAAACCTTGTCAAATAGCTTAGCGCTAGGAGGGCATCCTTGTTTGTGATTGAAGTTTGGGCATCCTATATTTTTACCTTTATCATGTCCCGGGTATGGTTTGCAGCATAGGCTTCTAACTGAGCAATCTATAATGGGCGTAATCTGTTTGAACATTTTGAACCTCCCTCTACTATACGATTTCCTTATATTTCGTAATTAAGCCCTCTGGTTCCAATCCTCTATCGCTTCTTCGTGTTCATCAAACTTACATATGCGTTCTGCTCTGCAATCCTCATTTGAGCATCTAGCCCATACCATATCGCATTCACCGTATAATCCAGCTTTACTGCCGCAGAATGGGCATGGTTTTGGGTTTTCATTGAATTTATCACAGGCGTATGTTTCTTTACTCACCTTGTAATATCCGCTATCATTTTTCGTACACATCAGCAATATTTCATCCTCTGGCTTTGATGGTAAATGAGGGAATGGTACGGTATAAAAACATTCGCCACATCTTTTACGTTCCATGCCTTTGCTCCTTTCCTGCATCCTATTTCATTATTGTGCATTACTCTTCGTCAACAACGCAGTCAACTATTTCAATTGCTACCACGTTTTCTTTTAGTTCTCTTTCATTGGATTCAAATTCACATTCATTCCCTTCATCATCTTTTAGAGTGTACAAATAGCAGTTATATTCTTCATCTATTCTGAATTGACAATCGTTCTCAACATAACGTTCTACATCTTCTTGTTCAATGCATTCAGGGCTCCACTCCAATAAGTCTAACCCAAAGCAATTGCCACCCATTTTAAATGCGATATGCCCCTTATGCTGACCACTCTGCAATGTAACTCTTATTGTGTGCGTCCTTAATTTAAAGTTATCTCCGTTGTTATAATGTTTCATATGTCCTCTCTTTCTGCGGTATAAGTACCGCGCAATCTTTATTGGAAGCGACTACGTTACCTTTATGCCTTTACATGAGCCACCCAACACATAAGCATTTTTGTTTACGAAAATACTTTCCATTAGCTCCTCCCATCACGCATTCTTTTGATTTCTTGGAATAATAGCTTTTAGCTCAAAATACTTACAAAGTTTATCTGTGCTGCCACTAGCTTGTTTCCAAAACCCATCTTCCCTGTCGCAGGATATATCAAGTCCAGTGATGCCTAAGCCTATTTGAACTTTTCCACAAAACCGGCAATCCTTGCACTTCTCAGTTCTCTTGAAAGTTCCCTTCCTGTTGATATATTTAATTCGCTGCTCAATACCTCTGCCTTTTACTTTTGTTATAACCTGCGATTTCTCAGGAGTATAACTTTCCATATCTAATTTCATAATTTAAAATCTCTCCTTCGCTATCTCCATTATGAATTTACAAGCTTAGCACTGCTTTTCTGCTCCAATCCTTGCTTTACAAGCCATCCTTTTACCCACTCGAACCATTCCCTATGTGACTTATATACTGATATAAAACCAGCTTGCGAAGACTTCAGTCTGTATTCGTATATTTCACCGCTCAGTATCGCTCTTGGTATGTAAAACCACCATGGTTCATAGGCGATACTTAGTTTGTCAGCCCAGCAAAGCTTGGAAGGTGTCATACAGAATTGCCTTGCATAATGCCGGGAATGGAGAAGACATAAATCGTGATATTTACGCCCAAATAATCGCAGCGCTATTCTTGCACCCAAAACAGTATGTTTTTCCCCTTCAATTCCGTCCATGTTAGGCTTGCCCCAATATCCCCAATCATGGATGACGATACAAACTAACTCTTTCCAAGATGGCCTGCCATACAGCTTTATCCATGCAAGCAATACGCTTATTGGATGAAAGATGAATTGATGAACCCCGAATAACAAGCTTTTAGTTCCTACTTTCATTTCGTCGACCTCCTTAAAATAAACTCATTTGCGGATTGTTTTGTGCTTTCATCCAAGGTTCGTACTGTTCGAAGCTACATTTCTTGTATATCCTGCCATTTACCCATCTTGCAAAATGATGATGTTTTTCAGTGGGATATATCTTGTTATATGGCATGATGTAGGGATCTATTTTCATATAAATTAGCTTGTGAAACCTGTATTCATCCTGTTCAAAAGTGGTATCGTAGCCTGTCAACGTCATACATAAATGATGATAAGTTTTAATGTACTTGGCGAGAATCTTTATACCTTCCATCACCTGCCGTTCAAAGCTCATCAAATCCCATGCATAGTGAATTGACCTTAAATGCTTAACCTCCGACAGCGCTTGAGCTATCTCAGGAGTAACCAGTCTTACATCAATACCCTGAGTGATATCAATAATCAATCCCCTGTCTCTGATTTCGTGGAGTTTGTCAATTATATCTGGGTCTGCAGTCAGGTTGTTATCAAGGAGAATAAGCACATTGCTTCGCGGGTTTAGGAGCTCGCCGATAGTTGCTACTTGATGGAAATTTCCCTCTTTTGAGGGTACAAAACAGAATTTGCAGCTTCTCGGGCAACCACGCGAACTAAAACCTATGCCTGCATTGACAATGGTTTCAGCCTTTTCAATCTTACTAGCCTTTGTCGCAATCCCACCGCGAATCCGTGGAAGAATGTCGGATACCTTGTACAGTTCATAATCAGGTTTGCAGGCTTCAATTTTAGGTGGAAGGTCTTTGTGCTTATCCCATCCGGTACCACCAATTTCCGCATTTGGGTAAACTTGCAGGAGCTTTTCAACCTCATGCCGGTTCCATGTGAATAAACTGCTAATAAAAATTCTGTCCGGCTTATCGCATTTATTGAGAAATACTTCATCACCCTGAGCCTTATACCAGGTTGAAAGTTTACAAAGAGCCAAATTGGGCAATTTGCCATCAAAGTCAATCAATAGTACTTTCACTTTCCCACCTCCATCAACTCAAAATATTCCTTCATAATCTCCTGCTCCTGTTCTTCACTCAAAAGTACAATTGGTCTGCATCCATATGGACATTGCATTCCCTTGACGGTACCATACAATCTGCATATCAACGGCCTTTGCTCATATATCTCGCAGCCAGACTTTGCATATGGGCAGTCAATGCCTTTGACCTTCCTTTTGTTATTTACCTTATCCCATTCCCATTTAGTGAAAGGAATCGGGCCGCAACATGAAGTGCAGCCTTCTTTGCACTTGAATGACGGTATTTGGTTATATAGGGTTTCGTGTCTTTGTTGAATATTCATCCTTTTGACCTCCAATTATGAACTAAACCCAACTGCCTGAACTTCAACACTTTCTTTTGCTTTGCTGTTTTGAAAGCACGGGGCACATAACACGCTATTTACCTTCTCTTTATAGAGTTGTGAATTTTTATTGTGGCAAATAACATCATTGCCTTGACAATTGCTATGGAAACAACGTTTACATAAACCTCTGTGGCCTATTACATCCTGCATTTACTCACCCCCGATCACATAAACTTCAAGTTCTTTTACGCCAAATTCGATGCATTTCTGGTAATCAGAAATATAGACATCGATGCAATTTTTCTTTATGCCACTCCCCCTGTCAGTGACAATAAAGATGCCTTTGTTAGATTGATTTTTGAAGAAGGGAATATAAACTTTTGTCCCGAATTTGAGCTCCGATCCAGCTGCACATGTCTGCCATTCCTGAACTTTTTCGCCTGATGCCGTAATACCATACCCGGGATGCCCCGGAAGCTTACCGCAACTCTCATATGAAAGGTCATAGGCCGTCACTCTCATCCGTTGGGCTTTGGTTTCGCCGCGAGAAACCTTGGCATCGGGAATAATAACTGATTCATCAATAGTTTTGAATAAATCATCAAGCTGCTTAAACAACTTATCCAGTGCCTTTTCTGTTTCCGCTATCTCCTTATCACGCTCTGCAAGTTGGCTTTTGAGAGTTGTTATAGTTTTGTCTTTAGACTCTATTTGGTTTTTTAAGCCGTTTATTTCCTTTTGGTATCTCTGTTCGCTTTCCAGAGTTTCCCATATAAAAATCGTGGACGTAATTGCAAGCATAAGGATAAATGCGGTTATATGTTTAAGCTGTTTCATTTGTGACCTCCTAGTTTAAAATACAAATCATTTTCTTGCCTAATAACTCAACCTCATCCACTGGAATATAGTAAGTATCATACTTTCCCCTATCTTTCAAATTGTCCTTAGTTATAAGCGGATATCTGTTGTCTGGTTCATATATACCGGCCTGGTTCAGATCTATTGTATAGCCGCTGCTTCTTGGCTTCCAAAAAGTCCTTGTATATCCTTCTGTGTGCTTATTTGATACGACGTAACACTTCATTTTGTATTCACCTTCTCAAACGAGATTACTCTTATCCATGGATTCATGTCATACCCATATCCGCGCTTTAAGTTTAGTTTGTTCCATAAGTCACTGAACGCAAGCCTATATCCATTGGGCAAAATATTTAGATGAGCATCTACAATCGGACTTACGCCTTCGGCTTTTGCATCTTCCTCTGTTATATCCTGTAGCCGCTCAGGTTTGACATCTGTGATTCCAATGAATGACCTTGCGGCTTCACGCGGCATAAAATGAGGCGATTGCCAGCCGCCCTTTAGAGAAAACTTGCGAAATTTAAAATAACGTTCCTTAGAAAATTGAACAGTGTTTTTGCCTCCTGCCTTATAAGAGATAAGTATTGAAAAACCGTCGTAATCTATTCTGTCAATTTTCCATGTTTCTTGAATCCAGCGGGTTTCACCAACTATATAAGGGGATTTAGCTGGTTCAGACATACAACTCTCACACGACCACAAACCGCTATGCCCGGAAGCTTGATATCCTTCCTTTGTTGTGTTTGAAACTTCACATGGAATCCAGTTACCACATTCGCAGGGAATCTTTTTAATGACTCTGCGCGTTCGATTTTTCCTATCTTCATCTATCGCCTTTATCATTTCTGCAGAAAACAAAATTGGTTTATCCATCTTAACCCTCCATCATCTAATCAACCACGCCGATATGCACCATTCGAAGTCATCGGCATCGTTCTCGCATTTCTCCTTTATTTTCTCTGCCGCTATTTCCTCGGCCTTTTCTTGATCTATCGCATAGATATCAAAGGTTTCAAGTATTTGACATTCAACGCGGAATAAATGCCTTGGTATGATATTCCTATGCTTTTCCAGTATCCATTCCGGTGCCTCAATAAATTCGAATTCCCCGGGTTTGACTCCTAGTGCTTCCCCGTTGTCGCAAATTCCGCTGATTGCTCCGTGCGGATTTGATGTGCCGGCGTATTCTTTGCCCTCATAAAGGATTGTTCCGGGCTTTACCGCTATTATATAAGGTAAACCAGAACTAACTGTTTTCAACATGCGGATTTTGATTATATCCATTTCATACCTCCAATGATTTCAAAAATCGTGCTGGATATTTTATTGCCCGTGGCCTTAATTCGGCCTTTGATTGGTGTACAATCTCTGTCAAAATAACCTCGTACCAGATTCCATTGCAGTCTATAATGATTTTACTTACATAGCCTTTGGAGCCCTTAAAGTTCATATCAGTAACTTCAATTCTTTCATCTGGCCCAAATTCTGTTTTAAATTCTTTTTGTGATTTGTCGAACATTTCAATTCTCACGTCCTTTCATAACCAAACAGGTTCAGCATCAGGAATTGAATCAAACGGCGTTTCCCATCCTTCTTTAACCCAGTCAGGTACTACGCCCTTCCACATTCTTCTTATATCACCGGCATCAAACCCTAACACGCCGCCGCTTTGCTTTACTGCAATGTCAAATCCTGCCCGAATGCAGCAAGTAATTTGAGTATGAAATCTGCCAGTATAAATTTCTTCTTTGCGGTTCCAGTGTTCATGTTCCGAAAAGAAATCATCTACTTGGTCACCCAAGTAGTACTCGTCGCCATTACCGTCCCAGTCCATTATTTCACACCAGTCTTTTTGAAATCGGCGCCAATAAAAGTAACTCCTTACCTCCTCAAGAATCTTTTCCCTTCGCCGTTTTGTTGCTTTTGGATAACAATATTTTGCCATCCTGATTGAAAAAGACTGCCAGTGTAAAAACTGTGCGTAGGTCATAGCTTCACGTCCTTTCAACGTTTTTTGAACATATTGCCTATCATTTCAAGGTAGCAATTAGTACACATATTGCTTTCTTTTTCAGTTGGTTTCACCAGTGGATTCCGCTTTATCATCATCCCGCAGAGCGTATAATTTTTATCCTTTGCAACGTGTACCTCTTTGGTGTGTGTATTGATAACTCTTTTACCTTGTGTCAACTCTCCGGCACTATATATTGGCATACACTCACGTCCTCTCCAAAGAAATCAAACAATGTCGGCACATCAATTTGAGATTCGGCACTCTGCAGGTACCCAACTCCATCCCTGAAATAATCTGCGCTGAGCTCGCAACCCCAACCATCACGCCCCATTTCCAAAGCGCAAACAGGGACTGTCTGCAATCCGGCAAAGGGGTCACCTACTAATTCACCTTTATTTGAGTACCGATTTATAATTCGTTTTACAATGTCAATTTGCAACGGGCATACGTGCATTTGTAGACGTTTTTGACTTTGTTTGGTGTTCAATGTCCGCATTCTGTTGATATCGTCCCATACTTCATCCGTCCAACTGCCAGGCGCGACAACCATAAAAGATGCAGGCAATTTACCGTCAATATCAAGTCTTTTTGCAAGGTCAATATGCTCCTCATAGTTGTAAACATTTCCCCTCGAGTATTTACGATATATAGCTTGCAGTTTATTTACTGGTATTTCTGCAAGTTCGTCCTTCGACAAAAGCCTGTCCCCTGATGACCTCCAGAAGGCATGAGCATCTATCTGCCATTGCGCCCGAGTATATTCCTCTTTGCTTTTTGATACCGGAATATCGGCATATGCATTGCTGGTATCAGTAGGAAGTTTACGGAAAAGGAGAATATATTCCGGGCAACCTATACCCATCTTTGAACCATCCTTGCAACATTCAGTCCATCCCAGTCGGTATGTCTGGTTGTTTTCGCGTACAACATCAGTAACAACCGTAATCATGCCGAAATACTGAAATCCATGTTTCATATAGTGGGCGATGCATAATGCGTGAAAAGGTTCAATTGTTGGCATACCGGTACCGGTGGTATTGCCAAATAATACCCTATCTTTGACATGACAAGCAAAAACCCGCCCAGGTTTAAGAGTACGGTAAAGGTGTGGTGATAAAAAGTCCATTTGTTCAAGAAACGCTTCTGTATCTTCGTTAAATCCGAAATCATTGTAGCTTGCGGTATATTCGTAATGATTGCCGAATGGTATGCTGGTATGAATCAAATCGAAGTTGTTGTCCTTGATATTTGGCATCTCCAAAATGCAGTCATTATAAATTGCCGTATAGTTCTTACCTTCAACTTTCACTCTCTCAACCCCCATGCTTCGTTTTAGTTTTTCTATCATGGACACATTTGAAAGTCCATGTTTCTTGATAATATCAGTCATTTTTTCGGTCAGGTAATTATGCTGTTTCCACTTTTCAAGAAGTACTTGTAATATGCGTTTTTCGTTTTCTGTATAAATAATGTGAACTGTTACGGGGTGTTTTTGCATAAAACGATAAATTCTATGGATGCTTTGAAAAAACTCTTCAAACTTATATCCGATTCCAATAAATATCATTGTGTGGCATTGTTGCAAATTTACTCCCGCTCCATACATTTCAGGCTTGCTTAAGAAAACAGATGTTTCTTTATTCTTCCAACGCAAAAGCTGTTCTTCTCTATACTCAATATCTTGATCTCCAGATAAAGAGGTAAATGTGATGCCTTCATTTTTTAGGGCATGTTCTATTGCCCGTTGTTCATCATTGAGGTCGCACCAGATAACGATTTGGTCAGGTAATCCGCTGCTTTCATGAGCAGTTTTGGGTCGTCCTTCATCATTCCTAACACAGCATTGCATTTCTGACAGAGAAGCCCCCTGACTCTGCCTGTCGTATGGTTGTGGTCCACATATAGATTCGTCTTTTTGTTCATCAATCCCATTTCCGATTGACATATTGCGCATCGGCCATTTTGTTCCTTCATCAATTTGTTGAATTCCGATACCGTCAACCCATATTTCTTTAGTTTTTGTACACGGCTCCGTTCCCTCGCCCTTTCCTTGTTGTTCGAATACCATTCCTTCGATTTTTGGCGTTTTATTTCCCTGTTTTTTAATGTATGAAGTCTTTGGAGTTCCTTCATTCGCTCTGGATTTGCAGACTTCCATTTCTTTGATCTGGCCTTCGCTGCATCCTTGTTTTCCTGATAATATTCCTTCCCCCGGTTTCTCTGAATTTCCAATAAATGCTCTTTGTTCTTCTCGTAATAAGCTTTCTGATATATCTGTTTTTCCTCTTTTGTCATTTAATATAACCTCCATCATCTTTGACACCCTAATATTAATGCTCCGGCGCTTCTCCTTCATTGCATCAGGAAGTGAGACCGCAGCGTTTTCATACATAAACTTCATCTGGCCATCTTTGCCAACGCCAATAGTTGAATGGTCAACGGGTATTTCGTGGTACCTGACTTTAAGCGGTGGAAGGTCATAACCATCATCCGAATATCCCAAGTCTGAAGGTTTTGTAATAAATAATGCCCAGCTGCTCATCCACAACCAGAACTCATTTTCTTTATGAGGGTACAATGTAAGATTGTTTGCTTTTGTACTGTCTCGTTGAAAAAAGCGGGTTAACGATTGTCCACTGTCCATAATCTCCAGGAATGCGCCGTAATGAATAAGCTCTTTGAATCGGTTAGGTGAAGGTGTAGCAGTAAATACGAATTTATACTTAACTCCTTTAAATTTAGGCAAGAAGGTCTGGTATGTATCACTTCCATAGCTCCGCAATACCGCTGCCTCATCAAGAGAACAAACAGTAAAGTATAATGGATCTATATCTCCGTCCCGGACGCGCTCATAGTTTGTCAAAAGGATACTTGTAGTTGAAGCATATACCTCTGCCATATTACGAATATATTGCGGTGGTTCCATTCCAAGCAACTCAACCGCATCTCTGTAAAATTCCTGTTTTACTCCCAAGGGCAATACAATTAAAGCTTTACCACCTTCATGTTTTAGAATTATCCGACAGATTTCAAGGTCAATCCCGGTTTTCCCAAGTCCGAAACTTGCAAATATGCCTCTTTTACCGCCTTTAATTGCCCAAACAATGATATCTCGCTGATGAAATTTCATAATGGGATTTACTTCTTTCAAGGATATTTCAAACCCAGTATCCCTTGCGATATTAATCTTTTTTTTAAGAAATTCGATATAATCCATCATGCCCCCACCTTAAACAAATTTATATACCTGTATAACGTTGGTTTGCTTATCCCCAGCCGCCTTATAATCACTGCTTTTTTTAATCCCATTTGCAGGAATCTGCGTATATCATTTATCTGCCTATTTGTAAGTTTGTTTGTGTCCATCCGTCTCGGCCTGTCCTTTATACCTTTGACATATTCCCATATGGTCTGCCGGCAGCAGTAATATTGGTCTGCTAGTTCATATGTGCTTATACCCTGTCTATATAGGGCGCGGATTTCGTCTATTGTTTGCTGGTCGTATGCTTTCATATTGCCCCCTGTAATTTTTCTCCGCATAGTTCTGGAAGATTAGCTCTAACCAATGCCTCTGCAAATGGCGGCGGAACTGAATTACCGCATCTTGCTACTTGTGCTGTTTTGGGGTATGGCTTGCCTTTATCATCGTGGTCTATTATGTAATCCTTTGGAAACCCCTGAGCGGCAAACAGTTCATGCGGCTCAAGCATCCTCATTCCAATGTCTATTATTTGATACTCCTGACCTT
>Ga0172381_10001045_pt1 | contig 34099 bp, 40 predicted proteins | sample Leawel6488metaG_FD_119754 | JGI IMG/M metagenome (GOLD analysis project Ga0172381, IMG submission 119754) | Leachate microbial communities from a municipal landfill in Southern Ontario, Canada - Leachate well 64-88 metaG | ecosystem: Engineered > Solid waste > Landfill > Unclassified | place... | reverse complement strand
TAGGGGCGTTACGCCCCTTTCATCCGTAGCCGCTTACTGCTTCTTCTGGAGGAAGAAGTACGCGCCCGCGCCGATTATGACCACCACGATGGCGATTATCCAGAGCGTGTTGTCACCGCCGGTCGTTCCATTGGCCGGAGTCGTCGGTGTCGCAGAAACGGTGCTTGTCGGCGTTGCGGTGCTTGTGGTCGTTTCAGTCGGGCTCGCAATCGGCGACGGGCTCGGCATAGCAGTAGTCGGTGTCGGCGTCACAGTTGCAGTCGTGCTCGGCTGCGCGCTGGGAGTCGGCGTTGCGGTAGTGTATGTGTACGTGTAAGTCGTCGAGCCGCTTGATGTCGTCAGGTTCTGCGTGTACGCGATGAACTGCGTGAAGTGCTTCGTCCAGATTACCAGGTCGTTGCCCGAGTTTATCTTGCACTCCATGCCGGCTCCGAGGCTGTTCCCGTCAGTCTGGGTGTCGCCCGTGCAGTTCGTCGTTATGGTGGTGACGGTGCTTCCGCGCTTGAACGCAGCAAGCTTGTCCTTCATCCCGGGTATGACGATGCGCACCGCCTTGGAGAAGTTCAGCTGCTCGTCCCCGTAGCCCACGTCAATTACCGCGTAAGTCGTGGTAGTGTAGCCTGAGTCAGGGTTCACGGTCGCAACCGAAGTCGGCTTGACTATCGGAAGGTTAATCTGGCCGTTCCAGCCGGCAGGCCCGTATACTATGATGCTTGCCGGGAACGTGACGTTCACAGTGCCCGAAAGCAGGGAGGACGTCGAAGTCGCACCAACCGAAGTGGGTATGGTCGCCGCAACGGTCCCGTTGGTCCACATGAACGCAGTTGCGTTGAGCACGGCCGAGACCGCGTTTGACGGTATGGCCACCGTGAAGTTCGGGCTCGCCCCGTTCATCACGACCTCGCTGTTCACGCTAGTGAGGGTGAATGACGACTCGTTCGCCAGGCGCGGGACGTTCACGTCGTACTTCGACAAGTGCGAAGCCGAGAAAACGAGTACTCCCGTGGTGTTGGTGTAAGTCAAGCCGGTGACTTCAGACGGGCTGGTCGAGATTGTGCCGTTGTCGTAAGTCACGGTGAGCGAAGGCAGCACCGCGCCGTAGTTGGGCAGGCCGAAGAGTGTTATCTGGGTCCCCGCTGCTGCGAAAGCCGCCGAGTTGGTGGCGTTAATCTGCACCATGCCCTGTGAAGCCTGCATGTTTGAGCCGAAGCTCTGCAGGAATGCGACGGTGCTTGACGACGTAAGGTCGAGGGTGCCCGTGAAAGTCACGTTCGCGCCGATGCTTCCGTTCGAAGCGGTTGTCGCGTTGAAGTACAGGCCAGTGCAGGCGGTCGCGGTAGCGCCGCACTCATCGATGTTGGTGGTGACGTTGTGTGTCGCAAGTGAAGTCTTTATCGATGAGAAGAGCGTCGGGTAGTCGAATATGTATATGGCTGGATTAAGTGCCAGTATTTGGACCTGTACATCGTTGATGTAGATTGTCGCGTTGGTGTATGGCACGCCGTAGTCAAGGTTCTTGAACTCGAAGATGCAGAACAACGGTGCACTTGCGTCGGCAGTGTATCCATAGCCGTAGCCAGTCCCGTAGAAGTATTCATATCCTGCAGTGTCGGCATTGTATCCGTATCCGAGGTTTCCGATGTCAGTGAACCCGTATCCGTTGGGGCTGTATCCGCTGGTTGAATATCCGTCAGGTGCTGCGTAGTAGCTGGGGGTGCAGCTGGTCGCGTAGACGTAGTCCTTGCCTGGCGTGGAGCCTATTGTTGAGGTGTGCCAGAGCTTTGCCGAAACGTTGCCTATTGCTTCGTCGGTGACCTTGTAGATTGTAGCATTATATGTTATTGTCGTGGTCCCGTTCACGTTTGCTGCCACGCCGTTGGCGATGGTGAATGCGTACGCGGGCACCGAGTAGAACAGCGCCGCGATGATTCCCACAGCAAACACTGCGGAAATGAGCAGCTTGTTACTCGCGATTTTTCCTATACGGGAACCTGCAGATACCATGTGTTAGAAACCCCTCTACTTTTGATGAAAACGACTTAGTATGTATCGAAATTTTGGTATATAAGGTTAATCAATTTTTTACAAATAGTATGAAAAAGTATGAAAGGTTAGAAACCCCTTACTTCCATCTATTTGCCGGTTTTTACCCGGGTGTACCCAAGCAACGCAATCAAGCTGGCCAAAAGTAGTGCGGTTGAGGAGATTATGACCGCAATCCCGGCTCCCACGAGGCCCTGCAGGGGCACGAAGTAGGCAAGCAGGAGCACGTGCAGGACCAGGCCGACGGCGTTGATGGCAAGCACGTCCCTTTCCTTGCCCTTGGCAAGCAGCGCGTACTGCACGACGTTGAAGATAGCGTAGAGCAGGAACCCTACTGCAAGCGCCTGGAACGCGGGTATCGCAGGTGCGAACTTGCCGCCGTAGAAGAAGAGCACGATTTCGGACGGGAAGCCTATCAGCGCAAGCGCCGGAGGCAGGAGGAACCCTGCGCCGCCAAGCAGGAGCAGTGCAATCTCCTTTTTGTTTCGTGAAAAGTCCAGCTTCGCCATTTTCGGCAAAAGGACGAGAACCACCGCTCCTGAGAGGAAATAGGTTATCTTTGCGGTAGTCTCGGCCACGTTGTAGAGTCCGGTCTGCGCGTTTCCCAAGAAATTCTGGACTGCAAACAGGTCGGCGTAAAGGAACAGGCCTTGGATTACTAGGATTGCGGTTGTCAGCGAAAGCGCCTTCCTCAGGCTCAGGTCGTGCTTTGATTTCCTTGAAAGGAACTCCCGAAGCAGAAGGAATGTGATTATGCAGATTACAAGTGCGGATGCGGGTATGACGCCGGCAACGCCCAAAAGCCCCAGGCCAAGGACAACGGCAAGGAATCCGAGACCAAGTTTGAGGATGCTTCCCAGCAAACCGAGGATTGAGAGGGCTACTATCCGTTCGGAGGATTGCAGCACGCTGTTGAGCGGGGTGATGGCATAGCTCAGCGGCACCATCAGCACCATCAGGACGACTTCAGGCCTGGATGTCAGGAGTGCCCAAGCAATGACAAGGAGCGTGACCAACCCGCTGTATAGAAGGGCCTTTTTGGCGTATTCTATGGAGAGGAAAGCAATTTCGCGCTCCTTTCCGGCTTTCTTGAGCTTGGAAAACTCGCGGGTCAGTATGGTGCTCAGGCTGCCTCCCGGGATGGTGAGGATGGTAAAGTACGCTATCGCAACTCCGAGAAGCCCGAAGTCGGAAAGGCTGAGGCTCCGGGCCATCAGTATGTTGAACAGGTAGGATATTCCCATGCTTGCGATTGCACAGGCGTTGGCCACCAACCCGAGGAACAGGAAGCCGCCCTTCTCTTTTTCATAAAGCCGGGAAATGCGGGAAATCATGCGGAAGCACTCTTTGGTCGGACGCGCCCTTTGGGCGGCGCAAGATGGGACGACGTTTCGTCTGTAAGGCAAATTACTATATTACTTCGGAGTTCATAATCTGTTTGCTGTGTTAAAATGAGATATCTTGTCACCGGCGCAGCCGGCTTCCTTGGCGCAAACCTCTGCAGGCGCCTGCTTTTGCAAGGACACGAAGTGGTCGGGCTGGACGACCTGAGCACTGGGTTTGGCCGCAACGTTGACCTGCTAAAGGGGTTCGACAAGTTCGAGTTCACAAAACACGACATAGTCCAGCCCTGGCCCAAGATGGGCGAGTTCGATTTCGTCTATAACCTTGCCTGCCCGGCATCCCCGCCGAGGTACCAGAAGGACCCCATCCAGACGTTCCGCACCTCGGTGTGGGGAGTCTGGAACGCAATCGAGTACGTCACTCCAACCAAGACCCCGCTTTTCCACTCATCGACTTCCGAAGTCTACGGCGACCCCGTTGTCCATCCCCAGCCGGAATCCTACTGGGGAAACGTGAACCCTGTTGGAATCCGCTCCTGCTATGACGAGGGGAAACGCGGTGCTGAAACGCTGCTGATGGAATACTGGCGCAAGACCGGAAACCCCATCAAGATAGTGCGCATCTTCAACACCTACGGCCCGCTGATGGACCCGGAGGACGGCAGGGTGGTGAGCAACTTCCTTGTGCAGGCAATTTCCGGAAAGCCGCTCACCATTTACGGAACCGGAAAGCAGACGCGCTCGTTCTGCTATGTGGATGACCTAATCAACGGCTTCGTGCGGATGGAGGACTCGCCCGCAAGCTTCACCGGCCCGGTGAACCTGGGCAACCCCAAGGAATTCACTCTTCTGGAGCTTGCTGAAAAGGTCGGCAAGGTTCTTGGGAAGAAGCTCGAAACCAAGTTCCTCCCGCTTCCACAGGACGACCCCAAGCAGAGGAAGCCCGACATCCGGCTTGCGAAGTCCAAGCTCGGCTGGGAGCCCAAGATTGGCCTCGAGCAGGGGTTGGAAAAGACCGCGGAATACTTTGCCGAGATTGCGGGAAAGAAAAAGTAGTCTGTAAAAGCAGGGAAAAGAAAAAACAGAAGAAACCGAAAACTGATTTTAAAAAAATAAGGAAAGAAAAATAACAGAAGAAAGGAAAAGAAAAAAAAAGAAAATCGGGCGGAAAAAACAAACCCGCCATCAACGTCTGCTTCTTAGCAAGTCACTGACCTTATCGTGTACAGGACTGTTGCCGAGCCGTCGGCCGCAACCGGCACGTTCCAGGAAAGCTGGTACGCCGAGTCCTTGGTGTGAGTTGCAGTCTCGCTCGTCACGTCCCACTCGCCGTATGCGTGCTCGATTACCTTGACAGTCACCGCCTCGCTCTTGTGGTTGCGCAGGGTGATGTTGTACGAGTACCTGTTTGCGCAGCTTCCGCTGTATTCGGTGGCAGTAGTGGTCTTCTCGCCCACTATGTCGAACGCGTTGCCGATGGAGAGCGTCACCGCCTCGTCCTTGGGCGTGTGGTCTATCGAGTCCTCGCCGAGGAACTGCAGCGACCCGGTAGAGTCCGCCTTGTACACGCGCACCTTGCCCTTGGGCAGCGCAATCCCAAGCCCGGCCTTCTCGGTGTTGTTGAACGAGAGCGTCACGGCGACCTTGGAGCTTGACGAGGCGTCGAACACGTATTCCTTCTTGGTGGCGACGTCGCTTGCGCTTGTCATCTCCACCTGCTTGACTTGGCCCGACGCGATTGTCGTCGGCCTCTCAAGCGTGTAGAGGTGGTACTCGAAGAACGACTGCTCGGTGACTCCTGCGACCTTTATCCCGCTTGCGGAGTCCATGCCCTCGTAAGTCGGGTACGGCGTCTGCCTCACCACGTTCACGTCGCCTGCGACGAGCTTGAGCTTGGCGTCCTTGAACGTGGTGCCCGCGTCGTTGCGCAGCGACACCCACCCTTGGAGGGATATCTTGGTGTCATCCGCGTTGTCGATGGCGACGTAGTTTGCGTTCCAGTTCAGGCCGCTTGTAAGGTAGCTCACCTCGACGTCGCGGCTGCCTGCGGACTGCGAGTCCAGAAGCCAGCTTATCGTGGGCGTGGTGATGAGGCCTTCGGGAAGCGACGGGAAGTCAACCTTGTCGTAGCCTGAAAGCACGGTCACGCCGCTTGCGGTCTTGATTACCGGGCCGCTTGCGGAAAGCAGTATGCCCGTAGTCGTGTCGTTTCCTGACTTGACCGTGACCTGCTTGTCAATGTACTTGTCAAGGAGCTTGTAGCCGTCCACCAAGTCATAATCGTAGTTCTGCTCGAGTATGGAAAGCGACTTTCCCGAAAGGTCGGAAAGGTGCACGCTTGTCGGGTCGAGGAACGCCGAGGTGCCCTTGATGGCGAGGCTTGCAAGCCCTGCAGGGATGTTGACGTTGCGCGTCTCCTTCACGAGCGCAATCCCGTCGGACGGGTTGTAGTTGAGCGCCTGGTTGGTGGAGTGGTACCCGTTGTTCCAGTAAACCTGGCTGTACGTGTCGGCTGCCTGGTACACCGTGATCTCAACCGCCTTCGGGGATTCCGAGTCCGGCGCCTTCTGCGCGTCTGCAAGGCTATTCCACTTGATGTTGATTTGGGCGTTGTTGCCCTGCGGAATCGCGGCGAGCGCGACGATGAGTATGACTGCCACTATTCCCGTTGCTGCAAGCACTGCCTTCAGCGGGAATGCCTTCTTTTTCACCATAACTACACACCCTCTTTTCATCTGCCGTTTGACGCCCCGAAAAATGCGGGCTAAGTTAGTCTCAAAATCTTTGGGCTTTTTAATGTGCGCAATTGATGCGGCCCAGCCCGCATCCGAATGTTTTTATGGCAAGGTAGGGTGATTAGTTGGCTAAGGCAAATCATCCACTGGTGAACTTCATGGCAGACGCCCCGACTCCGCAGAAAAAGTACGACGACCTGAAGGCGGAGATACAGATGCTCGACTCCAAGATAAGCCTGATTGCGCAGAAAATCAGGATGATTGAGAAGAACGAGGATATAATCGGCCGCACCATAGTCGTGCACAACGAGAAGATTCACAAGCTGGAGACCGGCGCGCCCATCCCGCCATCCGCCTCATCGTCCGCGGCGAGCGCTGCGGAGTCCAACGGGAGCCTTGCCGCAGAGGTCGAGGCGCTGAAAAAGCAGGTCGCCGAGCTGCGCGAGCAGGCCGCGACAAAGTCCGAGGTGTCCGAGCTGCACTACACTCTTGACACCATCAACCCGCTTGACTTTGTCACCCTGAAGCAGGCGCGCAAGCTCATAGCAGAAGAGTTTGACAAAAGGACCGGCTGAATTCCCGAAGGATAATCCGGATAATCAGTTTACCTTATTATGCAAGCTCGCTGTCGTGCGAGTAGGCGGGCCGGAGCCTTATCCTGCGCTGCTTTTCGCCTTCCTCGGAGAGTATGGCGTCGTCGCCGACTATCTCGATGTTCAGCGTGGCCGCGAAGTCTGCCAGGTCGCTGTCGTGCTGGGCCGAAAGCACCAGGTTGGTGCCGGCTTCGCAGGAGCCGCGCAGCCTCGCCATGATTGCAGCCGGTATCTCGGTCGAGTCCTGCGCGAACGCAAGGAGCACGGGCCTGTCCGAGGTCTCGCACACCGCGGTGGTCTCAAGAACAGCGTGCGTCGCAAGCATCGCTATCTCGGCCTGCTGGCCGAACAAGTTGATGTGAATGACCTTGCCCAGGCCCGAGGATGCGGACATCTCGAACGTGCCGGCCTTCGCGAACACGTTGGGCGAGCTCTTCTGTATGACCGTTGCGGCGCGTATTGCCTTGCTTATGGTGTACCTAGTGATGTCGGCGCTCTCGTGGAGCTGGTCCATGGCCCCAATCAGGTCGCTTATCGCGTTGAAGCTGCCGGCCTTCTCGTCGTAGGTCCTCTTTATGACCATCGCCACGTCGCCTTTCTCGATGCCGTACACCGAAAGGAACACCTCGGGGTCCAGCTTGGAAAGGTCGATGAAAAGCCCCTGCTCGAGCTCGTAGGTCTTGAACGGGAAGCCCAGAGGTATGGACGAAAGCTTGAACTCCTCGTACTTTGACGAGTCCTTGTTGGGCTGGGCGAGTCCCGTGAACGCGTTGTTGCTGTCAAACACTATGGTCGAGATGTTGTTCATCAGCGACGACTCGATTACGAGATGCATCGCGTGCAGCCTCTGCGGCAGCCTGCCGCCGGTTATGGCGACCTTGTTCAGGGAGGAGAGCTTCGCAAAGACCGGCTCGTTGTCGCGGTCGATTCCAAGCAGGCACTTGACGTTGCTCTGCACCGTCTGGGTGCCCGCACCCTTGGACACGGACAGGTAGGCAAAAAGCGAGAACGGGTCGCCAAGCAGAAGCTGCAGCTCCTCGTCGTCGACCATCCGAAAGTCCGTGACCTTGCACTCGTAGCCCCGAAGGATTTCCACCATCGCCTTGGACAGGTGCTCTATCTCCGCGCCCTGCTGCGTGATGGTCTTGGTGAGCGAGTCCCTGTTGTACTCGATGAATGAGGGCGAGGAGCTTATGAGCAGGTATTTCCCGGCGTGCTCGCGCGAGATCTTGGACACTATCATGACGTCCTGGCGCTGCGACAGCGATATCCTGGACGTGTCGCCCTCTATCACGAAGCCCTTCTTGAGGAACGTGAGCGCGCCGGTCACCTTCCCGTCCTGCTTCTCGAAAAGCGTGAGCAGCATCATCTTGTCCGGGTTCTGGTACACCATCAGCGGGTATTCGCCCCACTGGGCGTTGAACATCCGGGTCCATGGTCCTAAAGGAAGGTCTAGCTGCATGTCAAAACCGCAGTTGCGAAATGCTGTCTGGATTACTGAGGTAATCGCTGCTTAAAATCTATCGCCCGTGCGGGTTTGCGCCCCGTGCGGACGAGGGGCAGTTGCGCATGTATTATAAGAGGGGATTGCCTAATCCAGTTCCTGTAGGTTACGAGTGGATTCTTATGGAAATCAAGCAAATCGTCAAGGAGATGCTTTCAGCCGGGATGCCGGAATCCGAAATCCTTGCAAACCTGACCGATTTGGGCATCCCCGATGCACCAAGGGTGCTTGCCGAGGCCAAGGCCGCGGCGGCACCGAAGGCAGCAGCCCAGTCAACGCCGGCACCCAAGCCCGCTGCAAGGCCCGCTTTTGCGGAAGAGCCGGAGGCGCCCAGGGCCCGTTCATCACTCTTTTCGGAGGACTCCTCGGAGTCAGCCACACCCGGCTCAAGGCCGTCGCTTTTCGACGAGAAGCCCGGCGAGGCCGAACCGGCAATCTCAGGAAGCATACTCGGCTCATCGTCCCTTGGCTCGGACCAGAAAATCGACGAGCTGGTCGCGCTGACGAAGTCCCTGCTGGACCTGAACAAGAAGATCCTTGAAAGCAACAGGGAAATACTCCTGCGGCTTTCAAAGTAGGGTTGAAAAAATCCTAAAAGCGGGAAATGAAAAAAGAATTAGAAAAAGTTATAGCGCAAGCGTTCTACGCGTGCGCCTGGGCGGCTGCCTCCTTCTGGGCCTCCTCCGCCTCCTGCTGCCTGACTATCCTGTCAAGCTTCGCGATTTCCTGCGCAATCTCGCCCGCGAGCTTGTTCTTCTCGGTCTTGCTCATCCCAAGCTCAAGCGAGTCCAGGATTTTCTTGTCCTCGTCAAAGCTGGCCGAGAACATCGCCGCGTTGGTCTTGAGCATGTGCCTTGCAAGAACCTTGATTTGTGTACCTTTTATCCTTCCCATCTGAAAACACCTTTCTGAATATTATAGCCCCGAGCGGAGTTGCGTCCCCAAAGTTCCAGCGGCTATCCGGCCACAGTGCTTTGGAGAATTCGAACCGCTGTCTTCGGCTCCAAAGGCCGACATACTTTTGCGGGCCTGATTATCACAGCAGGCTGACCGCTGTACTACGGGGCTGCGGATAAAATTATGCCCCTCAAAGGTTTAAATCCTAGTGGGATTTGGGGCGGTTCAGCCTTTTCCTGGCTTCTTCGTAAAAATAGCGCTCGGCCTTTTTGTGCGTGCTTTCTTTTGCCATTTTTTACCCTATTTCCTTTGTCTTCAGCTGCTTTTATTTTTTTCATTGCCTATGGGTTTTCCGTTTTTTGGGGTGTTTCCTGTTCAACCAAAAGTTTTACTGCGTTTTACCGCACCCATAATGGCCTGCCTGCTGACAATCACTGCGGTTGTGGGACTTGCAGACGAACGTTTTCGAGGCAGTCGAGCTTCCCGACGGCTCAATCCGGATAGTGATGGATATCGGGGATGCGGGGGTCGGGACTGCAAGGGCCGCCAAGGTCGCGGTGAAAAAGGACATCGTGCACGTGACCGTGCTGTCCGGCCGCCGCGTGCGCTGGGAGGGCGTGTTCCACCTGCCGTTCGGAGCGTCGGCGGAGACCGTGTCCTGTTCGCTGAAGAACTCGTTCATCGAGCTTTCTGCGAGGCCGTTGTCGCCCGGGCGCCACTGCCGGAAGGTGCCGGGAAGCTGATTGGCTGCGGCCCGGTAAAGCGGTTCTCCTCAAGCAGCCTGATTACCTTAGGGACGTCCTTGTCGCAGGCCGGGACAAACTGGCCCGTATATACCCCGGGCCTTCTTTTGAATTCCCTGCTTTCTGCCATGTGGTTTTGTATAGCGCGGTTCAGCACGTCGCGGAAGCCCTCGTCGTTCTCGTCCTGGCGGTTGAAAAGTTCCCCGGAAATCCTCCGCAGGTCCTGCTCCTTTAGGAACCCGAGGGCGCGGATGTATTCGTGTCCAAGGGCCTGCCCGATGTTCCGGTTGGAGAAAAGGTAAGCCATCAGCTGGCTTTCGAAGGATAGGCGTAGCAGCGACTCGTCGTCAAGCCCCTTCGGGCTTTCCTTGTGCCCTTGCAGTGCCCTGTCCTCGGGAGCGTCCTTCGGTTGCCGGCCGGCGGGGTCGAAGAGGACCGTGCAGTTGCGCTTCGCAAGCTCCGCCTTCAGGCTTTCGGGGTCGACCTTTCCGGCTACTCCGTCCTGGATGAACACCTTGATTTTTTTGCTGTCGTTCTTCCGTGCCTCGAGGCCGATGATGCGTCCCAATGAGGAGTGGACGTTGCGCCTGCAGAAATCCTCGTACTTTTCCTTCGACTTGAGGAACGCCCTAGCGCGCTTGATTGCCTGGTCGGGAAAACCTGCGGCGTATTCGGCGTTCATTTCCGCGCGGTGGAGGTCCACGTTGGACCTCAGTGCAAAAATCCTTTTCGCATCCCGGATGGTGTAGTTCTCCCCAAGGTACCTGCTTGCCGAGCCGAAGGGCTGCAGGTATTTCTGCCACCCGCGCCTTACGTCGGGCAGGTACCCGTTCGTTCCGGAAGCGGCCTTCAGGCCATTGACCCTGTCTGAAATGAGCTTTGCGCGCATCAGGCGCTCATCGGGCGTCATCAGGGAAAAGAGGTCCGGGTGCTCGCTGTGGACTATTGCTGCGTGGATTCCGGCGCGCCGCGCGTCCGTTTCCCCGTTTTCACGGCCCAAGTAAATCTTGACCGTCCTTCCCCTCAGGGGGTCGGGCGGCTTTCTTGCAGGTGGCATGAAGAGATTCTGTGGGTGCGGCCTTTTAAGAATTCTTTGCCGCGTTCACCGGAAACGGGGTCTATTTTTCCTTATAAACCAACCTCGGCACGACTTCTTAGCAACGAGGTGTTGGCAATGAAGATGGATGTTTCAGGGCTTTCGTACAGCCAGGTGCAGGGGATTGCTAACTCGCTTCCCTTGGCAATAGAGCAGATTTCCGGCCGCGGCGGCAAAGTGTCGCTTTTTGTCGGCAACGCAGTCTGCTGAACAGGTGAGTTTCGCTTATGTTCTACGCAGGAAAATTCGGAAGGCTTCCTCCATTGAGTGCCGTGCTTTCGGGTGCTGCCCCCGGCAGGCCAGGGTATTCAGAGCCACGCTATTCCGATGTTGATGCGGGGAAGGTGGGAATGTATATGATAGAACCAAGAGTCGAGTCGCAGCCGGTATTTGCGGCATCCGAGCCGCACGGCAACAAGCCCCAGTTCTCGGTCAAGGCCAAGGGGATGGAAGGCTACGTCGGAAGCGGGTGGATTAACGAGGGAAAGTACGGAAAGTACATCTCGGTCAAGCTCCGCGAGAACCTCACGCCCGGCACGACAATCTACCTGTCTCCTACCAAGGAGAACCCTGAAATACTCTGAATCCCTTTTCTTTTTGTGGACTTCATTGAAATAGTCGGGCTCCTTGCAGGCCTCATCACTACGATTTCAAGCTTGCCTCAGCTGTTCAAGATTGTCCGCACCAAAAAAACCCGCGACATCTCGCTTGGGATGTTCGTTCTCTACTTTTGTGGTCTGGTGCTTTGGCTTGCCTATGGCCTTCTGTTAGGTGCGTTGCCAATCATTCTTGCAAATCTTGCGTCCATGGCCATTGTCGCCGCAATCCTGGCGCTCAAGCTCAAGTACGGCTAGGCGTCAGCAGTTGGCCAACGAGCGCACCCATTGAAATACTTTAGTTCCCCTTTCCTTTCTTGATGACGCAAGCCAAGGCGCCCCAGACAGACGTCAAGACCGAGTCGCCGCGGGAAGATTCAGTTGAAGGCGCCGGAAAGGAGATTGGCTTGGAAACGCCCGAGCAGTGCAAAAAGTGCGACAATGGCAAGTGCGACCCCCGCAAGGTCGCGCACTGCTGCGACCACGAGCTGAAGGTATTCGACGAGTTCCGCATCTTCTTTTTGGGAGTGGTATTCCACGAGCTTTCGCACTTTATAGCGGCGAAGCTTGCGGGGCTTCAGGTAATCGCCTACAAGCTCTGGCATCCCAAGATTGCGTGGGTGCGCATCCAGCACCCGCAGAGGGCTTTCAACGACGTGTTCGTCTCGTTTGCTCCCCTGCTTTTTGGAAGCATTGCGGCCTCCCTGCTTTTGATTTCGCTCTTTACGACCCAGTTGTGGTCTTCCGACCCGCTTACGTTCTACGTCCTGCTTTACCTCGCGGTCTCGATTGCGGTATGCTCGCCAATCAGCAAGGTTGACGCGTATTCGGCTGCGCTTGCGCTGGGTTTGTCTTACTTGCGCAGGAAAAAGTCAAAGGACCTGTTTGCGAAGCTTACTTCGCTGTTGGTCTGGCCGTTCTACGTGATTGTCGTCGCCCTTTACAAGCTCTCGCGGTTCTGGTTCCACCTAGTGCAGTATGTTTTCCTTGCGGCTGTCTTTGCATCCCTTTCCGCAATACTCTTCGTGCACTGAGAATGGGTGCCGCTTGACGCCCGCGCGCCTGCAAACGTTGCGCGCTATCCGCGCCGCGAGTTCTTCCTCGTGCGGTTCTGCATGTCGAAAAGCTCGATTATCTCGTTGACAGTTGTCGCGTTGTGCGGCGACTTGTCGCGTATCCCTGCGGCGGTCATCCTCGGGAACCGCAGTGCAAGCCCGTATTCCTCCCCATCCGCGCCGACAGTCCTTCCTGCAGAGTGCACCGGGCTCTTGGTGATTTCGTCCGCGTTGACCTCGACCACGTACTTTGGCGCCACCCACTCGTCGGGCTCCATCAGCGCGTCAACTTCGCGCGGCTTTTCCTTGACTATGATTTTTGAGAGCATCTCGGAAAACTGCGACATCTGCTCCTCGGAAAACCCGCTTCCCACACGCGCAATCGACTTGAAGCGGTCGTCCTCGTCATCATAGACTGCGGTGAGCAGGCCTCCGAAGCCGAGCTTGGTGCGCTTGCCCTTGCCGTAGTAGAACCCGATGATTACGACGTCAACGGTGTCCGAAAGCGCGCCCTGGTATGACTTCTTGAGCTTTATCCAGGCGAACTTGCGGCCGCCGGCGGTGTACGGCGCGTTCAGGTCCTTTGCGATGATTCCCTCAAGCCCGCGTTTCAGAGCGTCCTCGAAAATCGCCTGCAGTTTGCCCGCGTCATTGCAGAGCTTGTACTCGGCAACCCCGATTTTTTCGGACTTGGACACGATGCGCTCGATGGTCGCGTGCCTTTCCTTGTATGGCAAAAGCGTCATGTCCTTGCCGTCCAGATAGAGCACCTCGAAGCAGAACATCTTCAGCGGGATTTTTTTCGAAAGCTCCTCTATGCCGTGCTTGCGCCTCCGCTGCACGGTCACCTGGAACGGCAGTATCTTCCCGGTCTTGGGGTCGATGCCTACTGCCTCGCCCTCGATGATGAACTCCCTTCCCGCAATGTCGGTCCCGACCGCCCTCACCAATTCGGGGAACATCAATGTCATCGGCTCCTGCTTGCGCGAGTATATCCGGATTTTTCCGTTGCGGTCCTTGTGCACCTGGATGCGGAACCCGTCGTACTTTCCCTCGACAGCGCACTCGCCAAGCTTCTCGATTATCGCCTCGGCGCTCTCAAGCCGCTCGGCAAGCGCCGGCCGGATGGGGTTTCCGGGAATCGGCTTGAACGCGCGGATTTTCTCCATACCCTGCGCAAGGAGCACTTCGGCCACCATCCCGAGGTCGGAGGACAGGTTGAATGCGCGCTCGATGTCCGGCCGCAGGGACTTGTCACCCGCAACGGCGAACGAAAGCGCATCAATAATCGTGGGCTCGCCTATTCCGATGCGCATGTTGTCGGTGCAGAAGCGCACTATGGTCTTTGCCTCGGCGCCTGAAGACTTTGAGAGCAGTTCGCACAGTATCTTGATTTTCTTTTCCTGCGACCCGGTGCCCGACGACTGCGCCATCCTGCTTACGCTGTCAAACACCTTTTCGGCGGTGAGCTCCTCGCTTGCAAGCCGCGTCTGCGCCTTCTTTTCAAGGAGGTTTGATGCGGCCTCGCCTAGGTCGCCCTTCTTGCGGTATTCGGATTGGACCTTTGCCAGGCTTACCCCGGCTATGCGCGCAACCGCCTGCTCGGCAATCCTGTCGCCGATTCCCACTTCGATGTCCTCGAACTCGGGCGCGACCCTTCCCTGGCAGAAGTAGACCGCGCGCCGTATCTGTGAAGCGGGCGTTTCAAGGAAGAGCTTTGAAAGGAAGTCAGTTGAGCTCAGCCGCGACGGGGTCGCCTCTATCCTGTCGAAAGTTTCGCAGACTTTGGAAAAGAGCATCTAGTCGAAGGCACCTTTTGTGATACTGTAGTGTAGGGTAATGCAATTAATTGGCTTTGCGCAAAGACCGGTTGGCATGTGCCCCGGTTGCCCCAACCCCGCTTACTTCCGCGGTATGAGCACGAAGAGCACGATTACAATCAGGGCGAAGCCCGCGATTATGCCGACCAAGAGGTAGATGTCGGAGATGTTCTGCTCTATGAACGTGGGCTCCTGGTCAAGCGCAAGCAGCTCCTTTGCGGTGCATTGTGTGGTGTTTTGCTTGGTGCAGACATGCGGCTTCACACTCGGGGTGCTTGCGTTCGCCGCCTCCGCGACGCTGACGCCGATGGGCACGGATGCAAGCTCCGCGCCCGTGTCCTTGTCCAGCAGCCGCAGGCTGACTGTCTCGGGCGCGGTCTTGGAAGCTGCAGTTGCGGATATTGTCGGGTAGTACATCCCGTACGAAGTGTTGAAGCTTATCTCGGCAGGCAGCACGGTCATGGAGTATCCGAGCGCGGAGGTAAGCTGCGCGGTCATCGAGCAGGGTTCCGACCCGCCCTTCTTCTGGACGTACACCTGCATGTCCAGCTGGCCCGAAAGGCTTGCGGAGTCCAGCGTGAGGACAAACCCGCTGCTGCCGCTTTTCTGCGGCTCGGCAAGCGCGCATTCTGCCTGTGCGAACGCTGCGATGGCTAGCATTGCAAGCAGTGAAAATGCGAGTGTGCGCCTGGCCAACATTCCCTAAACCCTAATCTTGGTAATGCCTTTCTGTTTATGAATGTTGCGCCGCTTTCCGGATGCCGAAGTAGCACAGCCCGATTCCGAACAACGCGTCGAGGGCCATCGAAAGGACGAGCGCGTTCGCCTGGAGGTATACGTTCTTGACGTTGCTGTCCACGGTGTTGTTTATGTAGGCTGAAACCTGGGGGTCGTCAAGATCCGACACGTTGAGCCCGTACGTCGCAAGCGTGGTCGGGTCGTTCCGCAGTTGGGTAAGCGTGTTCTGCGACTCGGTCTTCATTATGCCGGCAACGCTGCTGTACGTGATGTAGCTGTTCAGCTGGAACACCAGCGCCGCAAGGCACGCCACTCCCAACAGGAGCAGCGTAATCCCGAAAAGTTGACCCTTGTTCGTCGTCATGATTTCTCACCTTTTCTCCTTTGCGCGTATGCCCGCCTTGAAGCCGGCAATCCGCGATGCCTGTGCGGCGACCTCGGCGAACGCGCGCCGAATCGCCAGGTTAAGCTCGCGTGCTGAAGCCTGCGCGTGCAGGTTCCCGTTGGGGTCTTCAAGCCGTGCGGTGACCCGCACGTCGAAAAGCCGGCTTTTCCCGTGCAGGGCGGACTTCATGCGCAGCTCAAGGGAGCGCACGCCCGTCTCGCGGCGCAGCTTCTCAAGGAACGTATTGCATTCCTCGCGCACCGACTCCGCAAACACCTTCTCTTCCCTGTGGAAGCCGGAAATAATCACATCTTCTGACTGGGGGGCTGTTTCGTTCATAGTCAATGACCTCCAAAAAACCAGGTATTAATTACTCGCCATGGGATTAAAAACCGGTTCAGGCGGCCAGCGCGCGCAGGACGGTGGGCAGCGCGAGATTGACTGCTATGAGCAGGACCGCGGCAACGCTTGCAAGAAGCGACAGTCTTGCAGCTACGGGCAGCCCGCGTTTCTTTCCAAGCATCCTCGTTAGTCCCTCGTTCAGCTCCTCCGAGACTATCCTCGCGCCGTCGGTGATGAACAACGGGACCAGGTTTATGGCTCCGATTGCGACGTTGATGTACGCAGTCGAGGCCAGCACGGTCATTATGAACCCGATTATTGCGAAGACGATTTCATTTCCGGCTGTTGCCGCGGGAAGCACAGAGATGCCGAGCTTGTTTCTGTTTCCGACTGTGACAGTCTTGTCGCCGTCCTGGGTGGAAAGGACCAGCGTGTCGCCCTGCCTGCTGTCCGAGATTGCCGATGCAAGCCCGGATATGCCAACCACCCTCTCGCCGTCAACTGCGGTTATGATGTCGCCTGCAGCAAGCTGGCTGGAGCCCGGGTATGCCGTCGAGTTCACCGAAAGCACCTTCACAGCGGACATATCAGAATATGCCGGGCCTGCCACTGCGGCAAAGCCCAGCGAGAGCAGGGTAAAACCTATGAATGCAAGCAGGTTTGCCGCAGGGCCAGCCGCGAGTATCCTCCTCTTCTTCTCAAGCGCGATGTGCTTGAACCGCTCCTCGTCGGGCTCGACGAATGCCCCAAGGGGAAGGAAGCCCCACAATATGGTGCCCGAGCCGAGCACGCGGAGCTTTTCGACCCTGCAGAGGATGCCGTGCGCGAACTCGTGTATAGTCGCTGCTATGACCAGGCCGAACACCCACTCCCAGGGCACGGTCACTCCCACTATGAGCAGCTGCGCGCCCGCAGGGGCGTTGGGGATTGTGAGTATGTTCATCGCGCTGATTACAAGAACCGCAAGCGACTGCAGCGCAAGCCCGCCGGCCACTCCGCAGGCAAGTATCGCGAGGAACTGCGTGTTCGAAAGCAAATCGGACTGGCTGGAGAACGAGCCTGCGGAAAGCAGGAGCGAGAACGCAAGCGAAAGCAAAAGCATCACCGCAAGCTTCACCCGCTCGTGCTTTTTGCCAAATGTGATTATCGAGTATATCATCCCGTAGCCTATGCCAGCTCCCACGTCAGCCACGAAGCGCGCCAATTTCGGGTGCTTGGATGCGAACTTTCCCATCGCCTTCAGTCCCCATCCTCCACGGATGATGTTTATGCCAAAATAGGACTTCCAGCCGTGGACGTCGGCCAGGAGCTTCCCCCCGGCTGCAACCGTCGCAAGCGCCAGCACCACCTTCCACAGGTCGGGGATGCCCGAAAGCACTATTGCAAAGAAGAGCGCCGCGTCGGCGACGTATATCAGTGTTGAAATAATCGTCTTCCTGTTCATTGTAATCACTGTCCGGATTGGTTATGCCCGCTGGCATTTTAGGTGTTTAGTTTTCGGGCGGCAACTGCCGTTCGCAGGCCTTGCCGTTATTTTTTCTTTATTTCCACCAAGTCAGCCAGCGTGAGCCCGCGGCCTGATGATTGGCCTGCATTTGAGAATGGTTTCGTCTGGGGCTTCCCTTCGTCCCCGTTCCTCGGCCCCAATAGCGTGATGCCCAGCTCCTTCTCAAGCTTCTTCGCAACCGCCTCGTTGGGCTTGAGGTGCTCGTTTTCGATGCGTTCGAGCACGTTTTCGAGTATGAACAGCTTGCGCGCAAGCTCCTGCCTGGTAAGCCCCGAGCGTTCGCGCGCATGGCGCACCGTGCTGCCGTAGCCTTCCACCACCTCAAGCTCCACCATGGGCCGAGGCTGGTTCGGCCTCCTTATTGTTGGCGCGGAAAGTTCGCGGCCGTACGACACGCACCGGCCGCATACCGAGAGCGTGGCTCCCTCCACTATCGCCTTTGTAGTCGCGGGCCTTCCGCAAATGTCGCAGTCTGCCATAAGCATATTCGCCTGTATTGGAGATATTTTAACCTTCAGTGATTAAATCCTCTTTGTTTCGATAGTTCAGTTTGGTGTTTTTGTTGGGCGTAAAGATAGATGGCATTCTGGTAAAGCACGAGTGCAGCCTTGAGGATATCAAGGGCACCGTCGCAGTGGACGCCTTCAACGTGCTCTACCAGTTCCTCACTACCATCAGGCAGCGCGACGGCACCCCGCTCATGGATGCCGAGGGCAGGATAACCTCGCACCTTTCGGGACTCTTTTACCGCACCTGCAACCTCCTTGAGCGCGGCATCAAGCCGATTTACGTTTTCGACGGCAAGCCCAGCCTGCTGAAGGAGAACACCATAATGGAGCGCAGCGAGAAAAAGCAGGATGCGCTTGAGAAGTTCCGCAAGGCCGAGAAGGCAGGCGACGAGGAAGGCATGCGCACCTATTCCGCGCAGTCGGTGCGGCTTGAGTCTCACATGATAGTAGAGTCCAAGGAGCTGCTCGGGATGATGGGCGTCCCCTGGATTGCGGCAAACACCGAGGCGGAGGCCCAGTGCGCACACATGTCCAGCAAGGGGATTACCGACGCGGCCGCATCCCAGGACTTCGACTCTCTCATCTTCGGCGCCAACATACTCATACGCAACCTCGCGATATCCGGAAGGCGCAAGCTGCCGCGAAAGAACGAGACGGTTGAGGTGTTTCCCGAGAAGTATTTCCTGCAGGAAAACCTTGACGCGCTCAAGATAAGCAGGCAGCAATTGGTCTGGGTGGCTTTGCTTTGCGGCACGGACTTTGACAAGGGAGTCTACGGGATTGGCGCAAAGAAGGGCCTGAAACTTGTGCGCGAGCACGGGTCGTTTGAGCAAATCCTCGAGGCGACAAAAGCCGACATTCCCCGCTGGAAGGAAATTGAGGACATCTTCCTGAAGCCGGACGTGTTCGACCCGCCTGCAGAGTCCATCCGCTTCGGCGCGCCCCAAGTGGACGAAATCATGGACTACATGTGCGAGCAGAGGGGCTTCTCCCAGGAGCGCGTGCAGTCCGCGCTGAGCCGGGGCTACAAAGTTCCTGAGGACGCCAACCAGAGCTCGCTTTCAAAGTGGATGTGATTGTAATGGCTTCGGCAGGTCTTGCCAGAAGCCAGAACAATTTGCCGCCTAAATTCCCGCAAGTTTTTTCAGTTCATCTTTCTTGTCAGTCTTTTCCCAAGTGAAGTCCGGGTCCTCGCGTCCGAAGTGGCCGTATGCCGCGGTCTTTTTGTAAATCGGCCTCTTGAGGTTGAGGTGCTCGATGATTCTTGCGGGCCGGAAGTCGAAGACTTGCTGAACAGCTTCGGCAATCTTTTTCGGCGGAACTTTCTCAGTGCCGAAAGTCTCGACATAAATCGAGACTGGTTTGGCTACTCCGATTGAGTACGCGACCTGGACCTCGCAGCGCTTGGCAAGCCCCGCTGCAACGATGTTCTTTGCGACGTAGCGCGCCATGTACGCGCCCGAGCGGTCTACCTTGGACGGGTCCTTTCCGGAGAACGCGCCTCCCCCATGCCTTCCCATCGAGCCGTAGGTGTCGACTATGATTTTCCTTCCGGTGACTCCCGTGTCCGCCTCGGGGCCGCCCTTGACGAAGATGCCGGTCTCGTTGACGAAGAAGCTGGTCTTGTCGTCCAGATACTTTCCGCACACCGGCTTGACCACCTGCTCCCAGATGTCCTTCTTTATCCTTGCCTTGTCAACCGACGGGCTGTGGTGCACCGCGATGACAACCGCGTCAAGCCTCTTTGGGATGCCGTCCTGGTATTCGACAGTGACCTGTGATTTCCCGTCGGGTCGCACCCAGTCCAGTATTCCCTTCTTGCGCACCTCGGCGAGCCTCTGCGTGAGCTTGTGCGCGAGGCTGATTGGAAGCGGCATCAGCTCGGGAGTCTCGTCGCATGCAAACCCGAGCATCATCCCCTGGTCGCCAGCGCCCTGCTCCTTCTTTTCGGACGAGTCAACCCCGACTGCGATGTTCTTGCTCTGCTCGTGGATTGCCACAAGCACCGCGCAGTCGCTCGAGTCCAGCCCGTATTCGGGGTCGATGTAGCCGATGTCCGCAAGCGTCTTGCGCACCACGCCCTGCACGTCGCAGTACCCGTTCGTGGTCACCTCGCCTGCGACCATCACGAGCCCGGTCGTGGTGAGGCACTCCACTGCCACCCTGCTCTGCGGGTCCTGCCTCAAAAGGTCGTCGAGTATCGCGTCCGAGACCTGGTCGCATATCTTGTCCGGGTGGCCCTCTGTGACCGACTCGGAGGAAAAAAGCGCTTTGCCCTTCATCTGTTCCAAAAAAACCACCCGTAATGCGTTGGCTGCACAATGTTTACCGCCAGTTTAGAATAAATATCCGTTAATATTATTCCTTATGGAATAATAGTTTCCAACAAAGCCGCAAGCCGCGAAGCTAAACCAATTTAATATTTGGGAGCACCAACTTTCTTTCCCGGATTTTAGCGGCACCTAGCACGTCTATGGTGAATGGGCTCGTAGCTTAGCCTGGTTGGAGCGCTTGACTGATAATCAAGTGGTCGTCGGTTCAAATCCGACCGGGCCCATTTTTTTATTTTCATATTTGTTTTTCGGCCGTCCTGCCCTTTTTTTACTTCCTGGCATTGTTTATGTTGATGCAATCATGATTGACGCGCACTGCCACGTGGATGTTGCCGACTTCGACTCCGACCGCGACCAAGTCATCGCAAGGGCTCGGGCTTCCGGAATCCGCGCAATAGTCAACGCGGGCAACAATCATCCCGACAACGAGCGCGTGCTTGCGTTTTCGCAAAAGTACGGTCCGGACTACTTCAAGGCAGTGATATGCCTCAGCCCCCACCATGCAGTGGAGCAGTCCGATGCGGAGCTTGAGGCCGAGCTTCGGTTCATCGAGTCCAACAAGTCAAAGCTCGTAGGCATAGGCGAGACCGGCCTGGACCGGCACCACTACAAGAAGGAGGACGAGTGGGCGAGGCAGGAGAAGTTCTACCGCGCCTTCCTGCAGCTTGCCGAGTCGCTTGACCTTCCGGTCGTGGTGCACTCGCGCGATGCCGAGGAGCAGTGCATACGGGTCGCGCAGGAATACAACTGCCGCGTGATGCTCCACTGCTTCCTCAACCCCAAGGCAATGGACCTGGCCATAGACTCGGGCTTTGCAATCTCCATCCCAACGCTCAAGAGCAAGTCCCTTGACAAGGTCATCAAGAAAGCCCCCCTTGAGCGCATCTTCTGCGAGACCGACTCGCCCTGGCTGTGGCACGGCGGACGCAACGAGCCTGCCAACGTGAAGGCGGCATACGAGCGGGTGGCAAAGATTAAAAGCGTGGAAATGGAAAGAGTCATTGGGACAGTTGACGGGAACGTCGCCTCTTTTTTCGGCTTCAAGCCAACGGTCTGAAGGTAGTCTCAAATGGCAAGCCCTCTTGATTCATTCAACGCGTTCCTCAAGGCCCAAAAGAAGCCGCGCAACATAGCCTGCTTCGTGGACGGTCCGAACATGCTGCGGAAGGAGCTGGGAGTCGACCTGGACAAGATACGCAAGCTCCTCGCAAAGCATGGCACGGTGAAGGTGGCCAAGGTCTTCCTTGACCAGTACGCCTCGGACAAGCTCATAGAGGCGGTGACCAACCAGGGGTTCGAGGTAGTGATTATCCCCAGCGACGTGGACGTGGCGCTTGTAACCGAGGCCATGGAATCCGTCTTTTCCGAGCACATCGACACCATCGCAATAGTATCCCGCGACTCGGACTACAAGCCCCTCCTTTCAAAGGCAAAGGCCCACGGGAAGGACACCATAGTGGTGGGTGCGGAGCCGGACTTCTCAACAGCGCTGAAGAACTCGGCCGACCTAGTGCTGATGGCAAAGGACGCCTGAACCGGGCAGTAAGGCAGTCCCCCAATCCGGGCGATAAAACAAAACTAATTAAGCCCGGCCGCAGTAACTGGTTTTTGGTTTTGTCTCAAGATTGATTCGGTGTCTATAGTGATACTTCCACCCGGCCAGAGCGTCAAGACAGGCATCGACCTTGCGGGCCTGGACTTTTCGGGCCTGCTGCAGGAGCTTGCGCGAAAGGCCTTCACGGGATACCTTGCGGTGATGGTCAAGGGGACGGGCGGCCTGGAGGAGGGCACGCTCATCTACGACTCCGGAAAGGTAATAGCCTGCACCTACGAGTACCTGCGCCACGACAAGCTGATGTTCGGCTCGGACGCGTTCCCGCGCATCGCAAACGCGACCGCAGCAAAGAAGGGCGTTGTCGACCTGTTCCAGCTTTCGGCCGACCAGGTCAAGCTCATCACCGCGTTCAACGACAAGATGGCGTTCTCGCCGAAGGAAAGCGACATGGCCGCGTTCCAGGCAACCGACTTCTCGCCGTTCTACGAGGAGCAGGTGAAGGAGCCCGCGGCACCAGAGGCAAGGGAGCAGCTTTTGAAGCGGCTCAAGCTCTGGGAGGCCGAGGGCAAGGCCGAGGAGGAGCTCCCGGCTGCCGCTGACGCGCAGCAGGACAACCAGGAAATAGACAAGATGCTCAGTGATTCCAAATGAGGACAATAGCAATCTGCTCAGGAAAAGGCGGCGTGGGCAAGACCACGGTCGCGGTCAACCTGTCCATACTGCTTGCGCAGATGGGCAAGAGGGTAATCCTGGTGGATGCCGACGTAGCCATGGCAAACATCGGCATAGTGCTCGGAATCGAGCGCGCGCCCATCAGCCTGCACAACGTCCTTTCCGGAGAGAACGCGATTGCGGACGCGGTGTACGAGGGGCCCGCAAAGCTCAAGTACGTGCCGTCCGGGCTTTCCCTCGACAGCCTGAAGAAGCTTGACTTTTCGAAGTTCCCGGGTGCGATGGCGGCACTTGAGAAGGGCGCCGACTACCTCATTCTCGACTGCCCGCCCGGGTTGGACGAGACCAACCAGCAGGCTATAAAGAGCGCAAAGGAGCTTGTACTCGTTGTCACTCCGGACCCGGCGGCACTTGCGGACGCGCTCAAGATGGGTCAGTTCGCAAACCGGTTCGGTATCAAGATTACCGGCGTAGTAGTCAACAAGTTCCGCAACTCAAAGGACGAAATCAAGCCCGCGGAGGTCGAGAAGCTCCTAGGCGCGCCGGTGCTTGCGGTAATCCCCGAGGACCCGGAGGTGCGACGCTCGACGGAAAAGCAGAGCCCCCTGATGATAGGGAACCAAGGCACTCCCGCGGGAGTCGGGTTCAAGACCCTTGCCAGCGCCATAACCGGCGAGAAGGTGGAGACCGGGCCGGTCCAGAAGAAGGGTTTCCTGGCAGGCATCCTTTCCGCGCTATTTGGGAAGAAGAACCAATGATTTTTTATTCCATCCAAGGCAGAACCTATTTGGTATTTTTTAGAGGTGTAACCTAACTTGGCAGAAAAGCGCCCATTCGACATACTCAACAACGCACTGAACAACAACGTTCTCGTGCGCCTCAAGGGCGACGTGGAGGTCCGCGGCACCCTCGCGAGCTTCGACGTGCACATGAACCTCGTCATCGAGAACGGCGAGGAGCTCAAGAACGGCGAGCTCAAGCGCAAGCTGGGGACCGTCCTCCTTCGCGGCGACACGGTAGTGTTCGTCTCGCCGGTATAAGCGAAGGCTGCGGCGGGCAAGCCGGCTCATGTGCGCAACGCGCTGTGCCGCCTTTGTCCCCGGCTTCCCAAAATCCTATTTTTTGGGCTCATAGATCAACGGTAGATCGCTTGCATGGCATGCAAGAGGCTGCGGGTTCGAATTTTCCAGGGTGCGGTTGCAACTTGGAAAGGAAAATCCCGCTGAGTCCACTTTCTTTTTTTTCAAAAAACAAGCAGCAGGTTAAGGGGCCATTGTCATGGAAACCGAACTTCTTTGTTTGACCGACGCGTACCAAAAGGAGTGCGACGCAAAAGTCCTCGCAGCCGAGGGCGACTTCGTAATCCTCGACCGCTCGGTATTCTTCCCGACCGGGGGCGGCGCGCCCTGCGACACCGGAAAAATCGCCTGCGGCGGAAAGTCCGCGGACGTGGTGGAAGTAAGCAAGAAGGACGGCCGCATCTTCCACAAGGTCTCCACTGCCGTGTTTTCCGCAGGCGATTCCGTCCGCTGCACCCTCGACTGGGAGAAGCGCCACCGGATAATGCGGATGCACACCTGCTCGCACGTGCTCGGCGCAATCATGTTCGCCAAGGGCGCGCAGGTGACCGGAAACCAGTTAGGCACTACGATTACCCGCTTCGACTTCGACTGCCCCACGGGCACCGAGAAGGCGGCGTTCGAGGATGCTGTTGCCGAGTTGAACGGAAAGCTTTCGCACGACACGCCCGTAAGGACGTATTCGCTTCCGCGCGAGGAGGCCTTCAAGATTCCCGGAGTGGTGAAGCTTGCCGACAAGCTGCCCCCAAGCGTCGCCTCCCTGCGGATAGTTGAAATAGCTGGAATCGACACGCAGGCCTGCGGGGGAATGCACGTGCGCAACCTCTCCGAAGTCGGCAGGGCCAAGATAGAAAAAATAGAGAACAAGGGCGCCTCGAAGAAGCGTCTTTACTTCTCGCTTTCGCCCTGAGCACTGGTTGTCTTTTCCGAGTTCTTTTTGTTCTCAGCCGAAAATCGAGCCAAAGCCGGCTGTCGCGTTCTCCTCTTCCTGCGCAATCTGGACCTCGACCCTAGCCTTGGTCTCCGCGTCGGCCTTCTTTGCTTCGGCCACTGCCGCTACTAGCTTTTCGCAGAGGGCGGAAAGGAGCGCCGGGTCCTCCGTCTTGAAGTAGAGCACGTACGAGCCGCCCTTGAGTCCCATCGCCTTGGATTCCTTGAGCGTGTACCCTACTGTCTTGAACGAGTCCTTCGCATACGGGTCGGCAGCGAGGAGCTTGTCGAGCTTCCCGTAGTCCTTGCCGTCAATGATGTAAACTTCAACTGCCATAATGTGTGCACCGGAATATTTCTGGCGGACAACGCTAATAAAACGACTTTTTTTAGTGCAAAAGCGCCCGCCATGCCCGCTTATCCAAGGAGCGTCTTCTGGCCCTTTTCAGGCCGCATGTCGTCTATTGCAAGCGCGTTTATGCCCTTCTTCTTGAGTTCCTTCGCGAACTCGCGCGAGTAGCCGTGGTTGACGTACACTTTCCGCGCGCCTGTCGCGGCCACGTAGTCCACCAGGCCTTCGAAGTCGCAGTGGTCGGAAAGGCAGAACGCGCGGTCCACGTCAAAGCCCCACGCCGGGCTCTGCGCCCAGCCCGTTGCAACCGCTGTTGAAATCTTCTTGCCATATTCGCGTTCCAGCGCGGAGGCCATCTTGGAGTTGACCTTGTTCTGCGAAAGGACCGCGACAAAATTGCGCGAGAGCGCCTTGGTGCCTTCCTCGGAGGAAGTGGTCACGTAGTCCAGGTCAATCCCGTATTTTTTGTACACTGCGCAAACGTCGCCAATCTCATCGGAGACAATCGGCGTTATTCCCATCTTCTCATTCAGGATTTTCACGAGCTCCTGTGCCTTCCCGAGCGCATACCCGCCAAGCACCACGCAGTGCCCGGCAGCGACCTCCTGCTTCACCCATGAAGTCATGTCCGCGTATACCGCTTCGCGTTTCGGGAACGAAAAGCGCGGGAGGCCGTAGGTGGATTCGACAAGAAGCGTGTCGCATTCGACCGGTTTCGCGCCCTTGAATAGTATGGAGTCCTCGGTGCGCAGGTCGCCCGTGTACACGAACTTGTCCGCGCTGCCGTTGATTATGACTTGGCGCGAGCCTAGCACGTGCCCCGAGTCAGCAAGGCTCAAGTCCACCTCGCCGACGGTCATTTCCTGGCTGTGGCCGTTGTGGCGCACCCTGCAGCGGGTTGCCAAAAGCTCGGCAGTTGCGTCAGAGCACAGCAGGCCGTCCTTTCTTGACGAGGGCGCGTGGTCCAGGTGGGCGTGCGAGACGAAGTTGACGTCGCCGGCGCAGTCCAAGCCAATCTTAGTGTTCCCGGCGAGGTACGAGAGCCTTCCACCAGCGTCAGCGTGCAGCATTCCGGTTCAACCTTTCATTCTAGGAGTATAAAAAGCGGGTTGGAATTAAATAGCCGCCCAAGTTTAAGAACCTTGAGGCAGTTCCTGAGGGTGTTTGATAGATGGTGATGGAAGAACTCCCGAATTTGGGCGGATTGAGGAAAAAGGCGTTGAATGGTTCTCCAGAAGAGGTCGCAAAGGCCGCGCTTGGCCCGCGCATTCCCAACATCCGCGAGTCATTGGCGGAGTATAAGATATCCCAAAGGGTGAGGGGCAATTCATTGAACCCTGACCGCAAGGAGGAAGCGATGAACTCCGGACAGGTTCCCAAGCCCGTGGCTGAAAAGAAACGTAAGCCCGAATAATCAGAACAGGCTTTTCCCGCCGTCTTCCGGCCCGGAGCCTTCTCCCGGCACGGGCTGCTCCTCGCCTTCCTTGGGCACGTCATCCTGCTGCACCGCGGCAGAGAACCCCGAAAGGTCGGCAAGCGCCTGCGTCATCTGCGTGTCTCCGATTATCTGGGAGACCTGCGAAGGCGAAAGCTCGAGCTGGGATGCAAGCTTCAGCACCGTCCTCATCCTCGACTCTGCGATGTTTTCGAACTCCTCGTCGCTTTCGTACTCCTCGTCGGAGACTATGCAGAACAGCACGAACTTCTCGGCCGAAAGCTCGACGTCGATGATTTTTTCGTGCACAAGCGACATGGCGTCCAGGTCGTCTTCCGAAAGCATCAGGAACACCACCGCGATGTCGCAGCCGCCGGTGAGGAGCTTCTTTGCAGTGAGGGGTATCTTCAAAAGGTCGTGGGCGGTCCGCCTCTCAAGCTGCGCCCCCGCCACCATCTCGTTGGTGATTGCGCTGAAAGCCTCGAACGCGTCCGCCTTGTTGGCCGCGCAGTCCACAAAACCAATCCTCATATCGTTCACTTCGCTAGTTGGGTAATCCCTGCTTGCGATTTATCCCTTTTGATTCGCAATCCTGTTGGTTGCGTATATGCCGAGCGGCTCCTTTCCATCCCTTAACGCCCGCACTTCCACCGTCGAACCGGGGACTGCAAACGCCGGGGCGTAGTCAAGGACCTCGTAGGACGCCTTCCCGCCGTTTTCTAGGCTGGCTGTGGTTTCCCCCGCCTTCTTTCCGTCAACTTGGAACTGCAGCGAGTAGCTCATTGCAGAGTTTTCGCGGTTTTCGAGTATTACAACGTAGTTCCCATCCGGGTACTCTTGCGCGTCAAAGTACAGCAATGAGAACCCTGCGGGTTTGTTCCGGAGGTAGATAGAGTAGGTCATCAGCAGCGCAAGCACTATTGCAAGCGCAATCGTCGCCTTGAGCGCGAAACTGCTGGTGAACTTCCTTTCCATCAAAAAACCCGTTGAGATGTGGTCGCATTCATAAGCTCGCGCGCGGTTAAAAACTGTTTTGAGCGTATAGATACTAACGCCTTTTCAGGCATTCTTTGGTGAGTTGTTTCCGTGGCATTCCAAATCAGCAGTTCAGGCTCAAGGCTCATACTCTCGCTTGACGAGAAGGACTACGCAAAGGCGATGGCCGCAACAAAGGCCTGTGCCCCTTACATTGCAGCAGTGAAAGTACACCCGGAGATGCCCCTATACTGGAAGAAAAGCCACGCCGAGGCGGTTGCGGAAATCAAGACGGCCTGCGCAAGCGGCGGCAACAGGCACGACGTTCCAGTCATCCTCGATGCAAAGCTTGCCGACATCGACTCGAGCAACCGGATGAAGTCATCCTATTACTACGACGCGGGATTCGATGCAATCATCTGCCACGGGTTTTCCGGCCAGGATGCTGTTGCCGCGGTTGTTGCAGAGGCCAAGAAGCGCGACAAGGGCGTGTTCCTCCTAGTCTCGATGACTAGCAAGGGCAACCTCTTCGGCCTGCGCGAGGCCGTGCGGCTTTGCAAGATGGCAAAGGACGCCGGCGTGGACGGCATAGTCGCCCCCGGCAACGATTACGAGCGCCTGGCAGTGGCACGCAAGATAATCGGCCCTGACGCGCTAATCATCTCGCCAGGAATCGGCAAGCAGGGCGGCGACTCCGCAAAGGCGATCGCCGCAGGCTGCGACTTCTTCATCGTAGGCCGCAGCATCATAGAGTCCGCTGACCCGGCCAAGGCCGCGAAGGAATTGCACGATTCCGTTCCAAAGGACGCAAAAAGAAGCGACGAAGCGGCGTTTTCGCACGCGTCCCTGCTTTCCGTCCTCCTTCGCAAGCAGGTCCTTCGCTTCGGAGACTTCACCCTCAAGTCCGGCCGCAAGAGCGCCTTCTTCTTCAATGCAGGGAACCTCGACGATGGCGAGGCCCTCAAGGCAATAGGCGACGCCTTTGCGCTATGCATCTACGAAAACGGCCTCCTTGACAAGTTCGACGTGGTCTTCGGCCCGGCATACAAGGGAATCCCGATTGCCACTGTTGTCGCACACTCCCTTTCCGAGCTCTTTGGCGTAAACAAGCGAGTGCTTTACGACCGCAAGGAGTCCAAGGACTACGGCGACCTCAAAGACAAGCTCCTTGTGGGCAACCTCAGGCCCGGCGACCGCCTCCTCTTTGTCGACGACGTAATCACCACCGGAGGCACCAAGTTCGAGTCCATCGAGAAGCTCCGCAAGCTCGGCACCGACTTTTCGCTTGCCGGGCTGGTGGTGCTCTTCGACAGGCAGGAATCCACTTTGGAGGGCAAGAACCCGCTTGTTGAGCTTGAAAAGGCCGGCATGACCCCTTACTGTGTGCTTCGCTCGCGCTCGACTTTCGAGCTGCTCAAGTCGATGAAGACCGCTGACGGCAAGGACGTGCTTCCCGAAGGGATTTACGGAAAATTCCAGGAGCACCAGAAGCTGTACGGCTCGAAATGATTTGACGGTCTTTCCATGGCGTTCCTTCACCGCATCCGGGAATCAGTCTCCCGCGCACGCGAATCCGTCGCCGCGATGGAAAAACGCGCTGATGACTATTTTACGCACATGAGGGAGTTGCGCGAAGAAAAGGCGCTTTATGGCCTTGACATTCACGTAAAAAACTACGCGCCCGGCGATAACCGGCCGTGCGGGGGCAAGTTAATCCGGTATTATAGCGCTGTTTTTGAGCCGAAGTCCCTTTCGGCAGATGAGCTTGAGGCTTTCCTGAACCACCCCGTAGTGAAGGCTCGCGCTCCGGTGTTTCGGCTGGAGCAGTTCAAGGAATTGCTTGAGAAAAAAAGAACGCTGAAATGAGTGCCCGTCTAAAATAAAAAAATAAGAAAAAAGGAAGTAAGGGCCTTTTCTAGGCCACTACTGCCGCAGTCACAAGCACTCCTGCCACAATCAACGCGACAGTGTTGAGCACCTTAATCAGCGAGTTCAACGCGGGTCCTGCGGTGTCCTTGAACGGGTCACCAACTGTGTCGCCGACTACCGCAGCCTTGTGGGCGTCCGAGCCCTTGCCGCCGTATTCGCCGCCCTCGATGTACTTCTTGGCGTTGTCCCACGCACCGCCTCCGGTGCTCATGAACACCGCAAGCAGGAAGCCCGACGCAATCGCTCCTGCAAGAAGCCCTCCGAGCGCCTCGACCCCGAACAGGAATCCCACGATTATTGGCGCGGTAATCCCGATGAGTCCGGGCACGATGAGCTCCTTGAGCGCAGCGGCGGCGCTGATGTCAACGCACTTGGCGTAGTCCGGCTTTCCGGTGCCAGCCATTATACCCTTGATTTCGCGGAACTGCCTGCGCACCTCCCCGACTATGTCGAAGGCCGCGCGTCCGACTGCGCGCATCAAAAGGGATGCAAACACGAACGGGAGCAGCGCTCCGAGGAACAAGCCAATCACAACCATCGGGTTGAGCAGGTTAATCGAGGTAAGCTTTGCCTCGGTCGCGTACGCTGCAAACAGCGCAAGCGCACCCAGCGCAGCGCCAGCGATTGCGAATCCCTTGGTAGTTGCCTTGGTGGTGTTCCCGACCGCGTCAAGCTCATCCGTGACCTTGCGCACCTTCTCAGGAAGCCCGCTCATCTCCGCAATGCCTCCGGCGTTGTCCGTAATCGGGCCATACGCATCAAGGGTGATGATGATTGCGGTCAGCGAAAGCATCGCGGTAACCGCAATCGCAATCCCGTACATGCCTCCCACAGCGTATGCGATATACACCGCAGCCACTATGGTGAGCACGGGAAGCGCAGTTGCCTCCATGCCGATTGCAAGCCCCTGGATGATGTTAGTCGCAGCGCCGGTCTGTGACGCCTTGGCGATGTCCTTGACTGGCCCGTACTCGCGCGCGGTGTAGTACTCGGTAACCAGGATGATGATTCCGGTCGCCACCACTCCCACGAGGGTCGCGTAGAACAGGTTGATGTCCCCAAGCACCATCACGGTGATGTAGTAGAAGTACGCAGCAGAGAGCACCGCGGTTGCGATGACTCCCTTGTACAGCGCGTTCATCACGTTGTGCTTCTTCCCAAGCTTGACGAAGTAGATGCCAACAATGGACGCTATTGCAGCGCCTGCGACAAGCACGAGCGGAAGCATGGTCTTGGTCGGGTCAGCGGCTGCAAGGCCCAGAAGCATTGCGGCGATTATAGTGACTACGTAGGACTCGAAGAGGTCTGCTGCCATTCCGGCGCAGTCTCCCACGTTGTCGCCAACGTTGTCTGCAATGACTGCGGGGTTGCGCGGGTCGTCCTCGGGAATCCCCTTCTCAAGCTTTCCGACAAGGTCCGCTCCCACGTCAGCTGCCTTGGTGAAGATTCCACCGCCCACACGGGCAAACAGCGACATCAAGGAAGCCCCGAACCCGAAGGCGATAAGCACAGTGGTGTACTGTGCGGTGCCCTGGTTGAAGTATATTATTGCGGACATTCCGATGAGCCCAAGGCCCACCAGGGAAAGCCCGGTCACCGAGCCGCCTTTTACGGCCACGCCCAGCGCCTCGCCCAGGCCGTTCTCAGCGGCCTTTGCGGTGCGGACGTTGGCGTTGACTGAAACGACCATGCCCACGTAACCCGCAAGCGCCGACAGGCCCACGCCCACCACGAATGCGACTGCGGGCGCAGCTCCGACCACCAGACCGATAAGAACTGCGACCACCAGCACGAGCGGCACGAGCGTCCTGTACTGCCTTGAAAGGTACGCCATCGCGCCCTCCTTGATTGCTGCGGAAATGGACTTCATCTTTTCCGTTCCCTGCGGAAGCTTGAGCACCGAGTAAGCCAGGTACGCCGCAAAAGCAAGCACGATTACCCCGGCTCCCGCTGTCAGCGAAAGTACGTTCTCTAACATTGTTTACACCCACCTGTATTCGGCCCTGCTTTTGCGAAAAAGAAAGCGCGGCAGTCGGCCGTTAAACCTAATGAAAACCCTTCAGTAATATTGAAAATCGGGGTTTAAATTAGTTCCAAAAGGCGGCTTTTGTCGAACTGTTTAAATGCTGGTTGTGCTGTCACGGTTCGGCCCCTATTTTATTGGTGGAGCCTCAATCCATTGCTGATATGGCCTTCAAGGTATCCGCAAGGATGTCCAAGGTGTCGTATGAGATTCGCGACATAGTCGGACGCGCGCGCAAAGTCGAGGCTACTGGAAAGAGAATCCACTGGTTCAACATAGGAGACCCCAACCAGTTCGGCTTCAAGCCCCCCTCCTGGATTACCGACGCCGTGCGCGAGGCGCTTTCCGATTCTAAATATACCGGTTATTGCCCCTCCGAAGGCGATGCCGACTTGAGGCAAGCAATAGCCAAAATCGAGGGCGTCTCTCCTGACTTTGTCACCATCCACTCCGGGCTTTCCGAAGGCATCGACTTTCTGATGCAGGCTCTGGTTGACCCCGGCGACAACGTCCTGCTCCCAAGCCCCAGCTATTCCCTCTACAACACGATGCTTGCGGTTTGCGGCGGCACCGAGAACTATTACCCGCTTGACGAAGAAATGAACCCGGACGTTGACGAGCTTCGCAAGAGAATCAACTCCCGCACCAAGGCGATAGTCATAATCAACCCCAACAACCCGACTGGCGCAGTCTATCCTGAAGGCACACTGAGAAAAATCTCCGATGTCGCGGCTGAATTCGGGATCCCCATCATTTCCGACGAGATTTACTCGATGACTACCCTCAACGGCGAGCGTGCGGTGAGCATGCGCGACATCTGCAAGGACGTGCCCCTGATTGTAGGCAACGGCGTTTCCAAGAACTTCATCTACACCGGCGCGCGCGTTGGTTATTTGGCGTTTCACAACGAAGGCTCCGAGCTTCTTCGCGACGCGTGCATCAAGCTGTGCAACGCCCGGCTTTCGGTGAACTGGGAGATGCAGCGCGGAGCGCTTGCCGCATTCACCCATCCTCCTGACCACATTCCTGCCTATCGGGCAGAGCTTCGAAAGCGCAGGGACGTAATCTTCAAAGGGTTGAACTCGATTGAGGGCATAACCTGCCCCAAGCCCAAGGCCGCGCTCTATTCTTTCCCCAAAGTGGGCACAAGCAAATTCAAGACTGACAAGGATTTTGTCTACTCCCTTTTGGAAGAGACCGGCGTGCTGGTCGTTCCCGGAAGCGGCTTCTCGCCCGTGCTAAAGGACAAGCACTTCCGCCTGGTATTCCTCGCGCCTCCCGAAGAGCTGGAGGAGGCGATGGGAAAGATTGGGGACTTTGCGAGGAAGAGAATCTGATTTTTTTGGATGGTGTGCCCTGCAACTATCCGTAGCCAACTGTTATAAGTAAGATTTATCTTACTAATCTTGGTGAATGTTTCCTATGGACGTCTCAGTCGGAGTGGTAAGCTCGCGCGGCCAGATAGCCATCCCGAGCGATATACGCAGGAAGATGGGCCTTTCTGACGGCGCGAAGATACTCTTTCTCCTTGATGGCGACTCCTTGTCCGTCCGGCGGCTCGAATCCGTGCCGTGGGAAAAGCTCACCGCGCCCCTGAGGGCGGCAAGCAAGAAGCTCAAGGAAGCCGACATGGCGGGACTGGTCCACAACCACCGAGCACGAAGGCCCAGTAAATGAATCGGGTAGTCCTTGACACCAACGTAGTAGTTTCAGGTACTTTCTGGAGCGGCGCGTCCTTTCAGGTGATGCGGCTTGTAGGCGACGGAGAAGTCCGTCTGGTGCTGTCGTCGGAGATATTGTGCGAATACTCCGAAATACTTTCAAGCGAAGAGATTCTCGCAAAGACCTCCGCAAACCGCAGGCTAGTTGAAAAAATCATCCGCAAGATTTCCAACCGGGCGATATTTGTAGCGCCAACATCGAAGTTGCGCGTAGTCAAAGATGATCCTGATGACGACAAGTTCATCGAGGCTGCGGTAGCCGGGGGCGCGGGATTCATAGTCACACAGGACAAGCACCTTTTGAAGCTTGTCAGGTATGGAGAAATCGAGATAGTTACGCCTGAAACATTCCTAAGTACGATAACGCAAAGGCGTGTCTGATGCTTATCCCTTGAACTTCAAGAGCAGGAATTCGTGGTCCTTCTCGAACTGGTCGATGTCCAAGTTCTCCTCGATTTCGAAATCGTCAGCGAGCTCCTTCTCGACTTGGGCGAATATTTTCTTCGGGTCAGCAGCCGAGTCAATGCACCGGGCCTTGATTGCAAGCATGCCGTAGCCGCCCTTCTTCAGGCAGGCTCTGGCGTTGCGAATCATCACGTTGGCCTGCTCCTTGTCAGCGACGTCCTCGAAAACAACGTCAACCTTGCCCTCGACCATGTCGGAGTAATTTTCAGGTGCGCGGGCATCCGCAAGTATCGGAAGCATGTTCTCGCGTTTCTGGCAGACGAAGATGAAGTCCTCCATAGCCGAAGCCGAAATCTCCACCCCGTAAAGGACTCCCTTCTTTCCGATGACGTCGGAGACGAAGCTTGAGGTGATTCCATTCGCAGCCCCAAGGTAAAGCACTGACGAGCCCGGCTTGATTGGCAGGTTCCGGATTCCCTTCACTATTGCGGCGGCAAGCTTGCTCCTTGAAGGCTCCCAGAAGCGGTACTCCTCGCCGGCAACCGTAATCACGCGCTCGTCCGAGACGCGGAAGCCCTTGACCAGGTTCTTGGTCGCGAGGAAGCGTTTCCCGGAAGGGTCGAACGCCCAGTAGATGCCTGCGAATTTTTTGTCCTGTTCAACCCTGAAATTTGCCAAGAGAATCAAAACCCCTGATGTGACTTAGTACTTTTCAATCTTATAGTAGTGTGACCTTGTTTTCCGGAGTCGTCAGCACAAGCGCCTTCTTGTGCATCAGCGTGCC
>Ga0172381_10001044_pt1 | contig 34121 bp, 26 predicted proteins | sample Leawel6488metaG_FD_119754 | JGI IMG/M metagenome (GOLD analysis project Ga0172381, IMG submission 119754) | Leachate microbial communities from a municipal landfill in Southern Ontario, Canada - Leachate well 64-88 metaG | ecosystem: Engineered > Solid waste > Landfill > Unclassified | place... | reverse complement strand
TGACTCCTGTGGCTATTTTAGAACCTGTTCAAGTAACAGGTATTACTATTACCAGGGCAACTTTGCATAATGAAGATGAAATAGCCAGGCTGGGTGTAAAAATAGGAGACACAGTTGTAGTAGCGCGGGCCGGGGATGTGATTCCAGATATTATAAAAGTTTTACCAGAACTTAGAACAGGCAAAGAAAAAAGTTTTAAAATGCCTGAATTTTGCCCTGCTTGTGGCACAAAATTGGTGAAGACGGAAGGTGAGGCACTGTTAAGATGCCCAAACAAAAATTGTTTTGCCCAAAAAAGAAGAAATTTTTATCATTTTGTTTCCAGAAGCGCCTTTAACGTTGACCACTTAGGTCCCAAAATTATTGATAAGCTTTTAGACGAAGGTTTGGTCCACGACCCCAGTGATTTATTTGATTTAAAGGAGGGAGATATAGAACCGCTAGAGCGCTTTGCAGAAAAATCTGCTGAAAATTTGATAAAATCAATACAAAGTAAAAAAGAAATTAGTTTGGCAAAATTTATTTATGCTTTAGGTATTAGAAATGTTGGGGAAGAAACAGCCAGAGATTTGGCAGAAAAATTTAAATCTGTAGAAAAAATAAGAAGTGCAAAATTAGAAGACTTCGAGTCTGTGGCAGACATAGGGCCTGTTGTTTCAAAGTCTGTTTTTGAATGGTTGCAAGATAAATCTAATTTAAAATATTTAGATAAGCTAGAAAAATCAATTAAAGTACTCGCCCCAGCTAAAGTTTTAGCCAGCAGACAAAAGTTGGCTGGGAAAACTTTTGTTTTGACAGGAAGCTTGGAGGCTATGACCAGAGACGACGCCAAAGCAAAAATAAGAGAGTTGGGGGGAGATGTTGCGGGTTCAGTGTCTTCAAACACAGATTATGTTGTGGTAGGATTAGACCCGGGGAGCAAGGTAGAACGTGCTATAAAATTGGGCGTTAAAACCATCACCGAAGCCGAATTTTTAAATTTAATTAAATAATATGTCAGAAATAGGACCAAAAAGCGAAACTAAAGAAGAAAAGACTATAGCTGATCTTCAAAATGAAGCAAGGGATGCAAAAGACCCAAAAGAGAAGGTTGTACTTTATATGAATGCTGCTAAAAAGCACTTGGCGACGTGGGGCATTGATGACTTGACGAACATAGAGGCTGTTCATTTGAGAAATATAGTTGAAGATTTGTTGCCAAAATTTGAAGAACAGAGAAAATTGCTTCCAGAGGGTAAATTGGATTTTGGAGATTATGGCGGAGCTTTGCATTTTGACATGTGTGAAGAAGCCGCTGTGCAATGGCTTTTTAAGCTTTATGGGATTAATCGAAAAGATATTCCGGAGATATTTATTGTCGAAGATCTAACAACCGGAGAAAGATATAGCTTTGAAAAAACTATGAGAAAGGAAGGATTTGTAAAAGAAACTGAATTGCGCAATCAAAACCATGAAGTGGACCATTATGAGGTGGTATCTGATGATTTTAGAGAATATATAAAAAAAATTAGGGGGAAAGCGCATCACGAAGAGTGAAATGAATGTTTTTTGGGCACAATTTAGAAAGTTAGACTGGGGGATAATCATTCCCTCGGTTTTGTTAACGATTTTTGGATTGGCGGGAATATATTCAGCTTCCATGGCAAAGGGCGAATTTTTAAATTTTGACAAACAGATCGTTTTTTTTGTGATAGGATTTGCCGTAATGATAGCGGTAAGTTTTTTTGACCACAGAATATTGAGGAATAACTCTTATCTTATTTTATTTCTATATGGGGTTTGCTTGGCTTTACTGGCAGGACTTTATGCTTTTGCCCCACTAATCAGGGGCACTAGAGGGTGGTATAAAGTAGGGCTTTTGTCTTTAGACCCTAACGAGCCCACAAAAATAGTGTTGATAATTTTACTGGCAAAGTATTTTTCCATACGCCATGCTGAAATGTATAAATTTCGCCATATTATTTTTTCTGGAATGTATGTATTTTTTCCGGCTTTGCTTATATTCTTAAAGCCGGATGTGGGAGGAACCGTTGTATTACTAACTATTTGGCTGGGAATTTTATTGATTTCTGGCATTAAGCTAAAGCACTTTTTAATTTTGTCTTTATGTTTTTTACTGGTGGCAAGTTTGTCTTGGGCGTTTGTTTTAGAGCCATATCAGAAACAGAGGGTGACATCCTTTTTATTCCCTTATGACTATTTGGGGGCTTCGTGGTCTCAGAACCAAACTAAAATTGCCATAGGTTCAGGCCAGATTCTTGGGCAGGGATTTGGCAAGGGGTCGCAAGTACAGTACGGATTTTTACCAGAGCCTCACACAGATTTTATTTTTTCTGTATTGGCTGAAGAGTGGGGAATAGCAGGCATTTTTGCATTATTTGTAGCTTATGGATTTTTAGTGTGGCGGGTGTTAAGAATAGCCATAGATTCAGATTCCAATTTTCCCAGGCTTTTTGCCTCTGGTTTTGCTGTTGTGTTGATAATGCAGTTTTTTATAAACATAGGTATGAATTTGTCTTTGCTTCCCGTAATGGGACTGTATCTGCCATTTATTAGTTATGGCGGTTCTGGGCTAATAGGTAACTTTTTAGCCTTGGGAATCCTGCAATCTATCCGTGTTCGCAGGTAAGGTGTTGACAATGTTTTTAAAAGAGATTATACTGTATAGTATATAAATGAAAGTGGCCATTTTACTCCCTGCCTGCAATGCTTGCAGCATAGTTGCTTCAGGCGGGTAAGAAAATTTTAAAAAACCTAGTCCGGCGTTTTTTTAGTTGCGCACGGAATTTTTTATTTTTATATTCTTAACGCGGAGCGAGAACTGTTCTCCGCTTAATATTTAATGGCAGAAAAAGTACAAAAAATAAAGAACTTTTCAAAATCAAAAATAAGATCTTTTCCTACGCCCCACCTTTTGACTATGCAAAAGGAAACCTGGGATGATTTTTGGGATGTAAGAGTAAAAGAACTTTTAGAAGAAATTTCACCTATCAAAGATTACACCGGCAAAGAAATGGAGCTTTGGTTTGGGGATTATAAACTAGGAAAGCCAAATTATAAAAATGGCTTGGAGGCTAAAAAAAATAACGATTCTCTCGAAGCCCCGCTAAGAGTAAAAATAAAACTTGTAAACCTAAAGACAAAAGAAGTAAAGGAGCAGGAAGTCTTTATGGCTGATTTCCCCCTTATGACAGAAAGGGGAACTTTTGTTGTAAACGGAGTAGAAAGAGTGGTGGTTTCACAGCTTATCCGTTCTCCGGGAGCCTTTTTTACAAGCCGAAGCTCAAAAGGCAGAGAGTTTTTTGGAGCAAAAATTATTCCCAACAGAGGAGCTTGGCTGGAATTTGAAACAGAAGAATCCGGATTTATAGGAGTTAAAATAAACAGAAAAAGAAAAGTGCCTGCCACTACTTTGCTTATGGCTTTGGGTTTGGATAATGTGGAAAAAGTGGAAGAGGCTTTTAAAGATGTTGATACAGGAGATATAAAATATATAAAAGAAACTTTAAGGCGAGATACTTCCAAAGATCAAAAAGAAGCTTTGGTGGAAGTATATAGAAGGCTAAGGCCAGGAGATTTGGTTACTCCAGATACAGCCCAGGATTTGATTTTTAATATGTTTTTCAATTTTGACAGGTATGACTTGTCAAAAGTAGGAAGATGGAAGACTTGGCAAAGGCTTCCACAATTGGCTCCTAAAAGACAGCCAGAAGATGTTAGTAAGGAAGACAGGATGCTTAAGATAGAAGATATTGTAGAGGTGGTAAAAGAGGTCATCAGGATGAATAATGACCCTAATGCAAAAGCAGACCAGGTAGATCATTTGGGAAACAGAAGGGTAAGGACATTGTCCGAGCTTATCCAAAATAGGTTGAGAGTTGGGTTGATGAGAATGGAAAGAATTATAAAAGACAAAATGTCTACTTTGGAAGCAGACGCCATTACTCCCATACAGCTTATAAACCCAAGGCCATTAATGGCTGTGGTAAAAGAGTTTTATACTTCTTCACAGTTTTCACAGTTCATGGATAACGAAAATCCTTTAGCTGAGTTGGAACACAAAAGAAGGCTTACCACCACAGGCCCGGGAGGACTTACCAGAGAAAGAGCTGGTTTTGAGGTTAGAGACGTACAGCCATCCCATTATGGAAGAATTTGTCCTATAGAAACACCGGAAGGACCCAATGTGGGACTGGTGGGCCATTTGGCAACTTTTGCCAGGATAAACCCCTTTGGGTTTATTGAGGCTCCTTATTTTAAAGTGAAAAACGGCAAAGTTACAGATGAAATAGAATATTTATCTGCACAAGAAGAAGAAAGGCACTGTATAGCGCCAGCTTCTGTGCCGTTGTCTGAGTCAGGAAAAATTTTGCCTGAAATTCCACCAGATAAAATTGAGGCTAGAGTAAAAGGAGAGCCAGAAGAAATAGAAATTTCAAAGGTAGATTATATAGACGTTTCTTCAAAACAGTTTATTTCTGTTGCTACATCTTTGATTCCATTTTTACAGAATGACGATGCTTCTCGTGCGCTTATGGGCTCAAACATGCAAAGACAGGCAGTTCCTTTGATAAGGCCGGAAGCTCCTTTGGTGGGCACAGGCACAGAAAGGAATGTAGCTCGTGATTCTGGACAGGGCGTTATTGCCAGAGCAAACGGCGTGGTAAAAGAAGTGGATGCTCAGCATATTAAGGTGCAGTACGAAGAAAAGGGTAAAAAAGTGGAAGAAGATTATGAGCTACAGACATTTGTAAGAACAAACCAATATTCATGTTTTCATCAAAAGCCAATTGTAGAGAAAGGGGAGACATTTAAAAAGGGAGATGCGTTAGCTGATGGAGCCGCAATTTCACAAGGCAGGCTGGCTTTGGGAAGAAATATTTTAGTATGCTTTTTGCCGTTGAGAGGAGGAGGATTTGAGGATGCTATTACTATTTCTCAAAAATTGGTTAAAGAAGACGAATTTACATCTATACATATAGAAGACTTTACTTGTGATGTAAGAGAAACAAAACTCGGGCCTGAAGTTACAACCTCAGACATCCCAAACGTGGGAGAAGAAAAGCTAAAAGATTTGGATGAGGAGGGAATAGTTAGAGTGGGAGCTGAAGTAGGCCCTAACGACATTTTGGTTGGAAAAATTTCTCCTAAGGGAGAGGCTGAGCTTACTCCTGAAGAAAGATTGCTAAGAGCTATTTTTGGAGAAAAAGCTAAAGACGTAAAGGATTCTTCTTTGAGAATGGAACACGGTAAAAAAGGCAAAGTCACTAATGTAAAAATATTCTCCAGAGATTTGGGTCACAAATTAGAGCCAGGAGTAATAAAAAGAATTCAGGTTGAAATTGCTGAAACCAGAAAAGCTAAGGTGGGAGACAAGCTGGTAGGAAGACATGGAAACAAAGGAGTTGTTTCCAGGGTTTTACCTGAATCTGAAATGCCATTTTTAGCTGACGGAACCCCTATAGACTTGGTAATTTCTCCTCTTTCTGTTCCTTCTCGTATGAACTTGGGGCAGATTTTGGAAACTCACTTAGGCTGGGCAGCCCACAAGCTAAACTATTTAGCTATTTCACCTGCTTTGCTGGGAGCTAATAAAGAAGACGTAAAAAGAGAGCTTAAAGAAGCCGGGCTTCCAGAATCCGGCCAAGTTACAGTGTATGACGGTAAAACAGGTTTGCCATTTCCAAGACCAATTACAGTGGGATATATGTATGTTATGAAACTTATCCATATGGTGGATGACAAAGTTCACGCCAGATCTATTGGTCCTTATTCTTTAATTACTCAACAGCCTTTGGGAGGAAAAGCTCAGTTTGGAGGACAGAGATTTGGAGAGATGGAAGTTTGGGCTTTGGAAGGTTATGGCGTGGCTCACACTTTGCAGGAAATGCTTACTATCAAATCCGATGACGTCCAGGGAAGAGCTGCAACTTATGAGGCTATATTAAAGGGCGAGCCCATAAGAAATCCAAATATTCCGGCTTCATTCAACTTGCTGGTTGCCGAATTAAAATCTCTAGGCATGGCAGTTGAAGTAAAAGAAAAACCTCGCGAACTTAGAGACGACCCGCGAGAAGACAGGCGCGACAACCGCGAAGCTAAAAAATAAATTTATTATTTAACTAAAATCTAAAACATGCGAGTTATAGACTTAGAATCAATAAGAATAAAACTGGCTTCGCCCGATGACATTATGTCATGGTCTCATGGTGAAATTACAAAGCCAGAAACAATTAACTACAGAACTCAAAAGCCTGAAAAGGACGGGCTTTTCGATGAAAGAATTTTTGGTCCTGAAAAAGACTACGAGTGCGCCTGCGGAAAATATAAAAGAATAAGATATAAAGGAGTTGTCTGCGACAGGTGCGGAGTAGAAGTGACCAAGTCTTCTGTAAGAAGAGAGAGAATGGGGCACATTAAGCTGTATGCTCCTGTTTCGCATATTTGGTTTTTGAGGGGCGTGCCTTCTCGCATGGGCATGGTTCTAAATAAGAGTTCTCAACAGCTAGAAAAAGTTATTTATTTCTCCTCATACATTGTTACAAAAGTTGATACAGAAGCCAGAGACAGAATTTTAGAGGCTATTGAGCAAGAATATAAAGCCAAGGTCAAAAAGGAAAAAACAGAAGCCGCCAAAAATGAATTGAAATCTGCTCGCGAGAAAGCTAAGGAAGAAGTTTTGGATATTACAGAGATGCGTATTCTTTCGGAGGTTGTTTATCATGAAATCTCAATGAAATATGGAGAAGTTTTTGAGGCCGGCACTGGAGCTGAAGTAGTAAGAGATATATTTGTTAAAATTGATTTAAAAAAAGAAACAGAAATTTTACAACAGGAAGCCAAGGAGGCTCCTCCTGCAACTAAGAAAAAAGTTTTAAGACGCTTAAAACTTTTCCAGGGTATGCTGGCTGCCGGGGTAAGGCCAGAATGGATGTTTATGGAAGTGTTGCCTGTATTGCCACCTGATTTGAGGCCTATGGTGCAATTGGATGGAGGTAGATATGCTTCCTCGGACTTGAATGACTTATACAGAAGAGTGATAAATAGAAACAACAGGCTAAAATACCTGCAGGAAATTTCTGCTCCTCCGGTTATTGTAAGGAACGAAAAGAGAATGTTGCAGGAGGCAGTAGACGCTTTGATTGATAACGAAATGAGAAAAGGTGTTACAACCACAGCTACCACTGGGGGCAAGAGATTACTAAAATCTTTAGCTGCCATGTTGGCGGGAAAACAGGGAAGGTTTAGACAAAACCTTTTGGGAAAACGCGTGGACTATTCTGGAAGATCTGTTATCGCAGTGGGGCCAGAACTTCACTTTTCACAATGTGGTTTGCCAAAAACCTTGGCTTTGGAAATTTTTAAACCATTTGTTATTAAGAGAATTTTGGATAAAGAACTGGCCTTTAACATAAGAGGAGCTGCCAGATTAATAGACGAAAAAACTCCAGAAGTTTGGGCCATTTTAGAAGAAATTATAAAAGACAAGCTAGTATTGCTTAATAGGGCGCCAACTTTGCACAGGCTTGGAATACAAGCTTTTAGGCCTATTCTAACAGAAGGAGAAACAATAAAACTTCATCCGTTAGTTTGTGAAGCTTTTAACGCTGACTTTGATGGGGACCAAATGGCTGTTTACTTGCCTTTGTCCGATGAAGCCCAAAAAGAAGCAAGGGAAATAATGCTTTCTTCTTTAAATCTTTTGAGGCCTGCAACAGGTATGCCTGTTATGGGACCATTCCGCGACATTGCTTTGGGATGTTACTTTTTAACCAAGCAAAAGGAGATTAAGGATTCAAAAGACTTAAAAGTTTACTCTTCAGATTCAGAAGCTATTACAGCTTATGAGTATGGATATTTGGGGCTGAATGACCCAATAAAACTGCCTCATCCAAAGGGCGAAGCAAAAGAATTATTGGAAACATCTGTGGGAAGGCTTATCTTAAACGCTGTTTTGCCACTGGATTATCCATATGTAAACAAGCTGATTGACAACAAAGCTCTTAAGGGGATGGTAAGAGAAATTATAGAAAAATATCCTAATGAAGAAGCAGTTACTATTATTGATAAAATAAAAACCCTTGGTTTTGAGCACTGCACATTATCTGGTGTAAGCTGGGGTATGGATGACTTAATTGTTCCTCCGGAAAAGAAAAAACTTGTTGATGATGCAGAAGAAGAGGTCAGGCAAATTGATAGTCACTTTGAAAAAGGACTATTAAGCCCCGATGAAAAAACTTCTCAGAAAATTTTGATATGGCAGACTGTCAAATCAAAACTTGAGGCCTTGCTAAAAACTACATTGCCACCAGATGGACCAGTTATGAACATTATTTCAGCTGGAGCTAGAGCTACTTGGGCTCAGCCTGTACAGATGGCAGGTATGAAGGGACTGGTTAATAACCCAGCAGGAGATATTATTGAACTTCCTGTAAAATCTTCTTTTGCAGAAGGATTTAGCGTATTGGAATACTTTATTTCAACTCACGGAGCCAGAAAAGGTACAGCTGACACAGCTTTAAGAACTTCATCAGCTGGATATTTGACCAGAAGGCTGGTGGATGTGGCTCACGATGTGATTGTCTTTGAGGAAGATTGTGGCGATAAAACAGGTATGATTATGTACAGAAAGGACGCCGATGCCATAGAACAGGATTTTTCTTTCAAAATAGTTGGAAGAACTGCTTTAGAAACAGTGGAACATAACAAAAAAGTTTTTGTGAAGAAGGGAGAAACAATTAACTGGAAAACAGCTCATGCTATTACAAATGAGGAAGGCATAGAAAGAGTTGTAGTTGCTTCTCCTCTAACCTGCAAAGCAAACCAAGGTGTTTGCCAAAAATGCTATGGATGGGATTTGGGTAGAAATGATTTGGTTAAACTGGGCGAATCTGTAGGAATTGTGGCAGCTCAAGCTATTGGAGAGCCTGGAACACAGCTTACTCTGAGAACTCACCACCTAGGAGGTATTGTGGGGGCAGGTGACATTACACAAGGTTTGCCTAGAATTGAAGAAATATTTGAATGTAGAACTCCTAAGGGAGAAGCCGTAATGTCTTTAACCGCAGGAAAAGTGGTTGGAATTGATGAAGAAAAAAGGATTGTTAGAATTCAACCAGACAAAGGCTCTTCTTCTAAAAAAGATGTAATGGAATACAAAATTCCAGGCAGAATCGCTATGCTGGTAGAAAAAGGCCAGGATATAAAGGAAAACCAGCCTTTGTGTGAAGGTTCTCTAGACCTCAAAAAACTTTACAAATCCGGAGGCGTGGAAACAACACAAAGATATATTTTGCAAGAAGTCCAAAAGATTTATGCTTCTCAGGGTGTGGATATTCACGATAAACACGTTGAGGTGATTATCCAAAAAATGTTCTCCAGGATAAGAGTTAAAGAAGAAGGAGATTCAAACTGGATTAGAGGAGAAGTAGTGGAAAGAGTGGTCTTTAATGAAGCCGGTGATGAATTAAAGAAAGATAAAAAATCAGCACCATCTGGAGCCCAGATACTTTTGGGAATTTCAGAAGTTGCTTTGAATTCCGAGTCGTTCTTGTCAGCCGCTTCCTTTCAGCAAACCTCTCGCGTGCTTATTAAAGCTTCGCTTGAAGGTAAGGAAGACAAACTACGTGGTCTCAAAGAAAACGTGATTATTGGAAAACTTATCCCAGTAGGAACCGGCTTTATCCCAAGAGAAAAAAAATAAGCTCTATAGAAAAAACGCCTCATACTAGCCTAGTATGAGCCGTTTTTTAGTGCGTGAGCTCCCTGATAGGGTAGCTTATGTTTTGCCCACAAAACCTTGACAAGTATATAAAATATGTGATATAATAAATACATAGGGTCAAAACGGCATTCTGCCAATTTCCCCATGAAAACTGATGTTACGGGAGGATTTTATGAATCGTTCAGTACAGCGACGGAATGGCCAGGAAAAAGTCCTGGAAGCGGTCTGCAATTGTCGGGAAGGGCGGATTGACGCCCAGCCCGGTCAGCCGTGTCATCGTTCGATTCGGGTTTGGCTCCGTTCACCCGGAGCTAGTCTCGACAAGATCGGAGTTACACAGGAGGAGTTTGGATCCTGGGATGCGGAATACTGCCGCATCCATCCGGAGGCTGAAAAGTTCCAAACGTAGTACTTTCTCAGCGGCGAAAAATGGCTATGATGCTAATAGCCATCCGGCGTGTTCGGGAAGCATCACCCGCCTTCGTTGAGATTTCGGCGAGGCAGGGAAGGCGATGAATTTCGCCGGGACCTCAGGTTTTACCAGGGGCCCTCTTTTTTTTGCGTAAAATACACTTGAAGGAAAAGAGAAGAGTGGTATAATAGATGAATAATCCTAGCCATGAGTGAAAATTATTTGATTATACCCAGTGAGAGAATTGTAAGCAAGATTTATATTATCAGGAATAGAAAAGTAATGCTTGATAAAGATTTAGCCGAACTCTATGGCGTAGAAACAAAAGCGCTCAATCAGGCTGTGAAGAGAAATACAGAAAGATTTCCAGAAGATTTTATGTTTCAGCTTACTAGAGAGGAGGTCAAAATGGCAAGGTCACAAATTGTTACCTTGCAGAAAGGTGGCTGGGGCAATTATGCCTTTACCGAGCTGGGCGTTGCCATGTTGTCCAGCGTTTTAAAAAGTAAAAAAGCAATTCAGGTGAATATACAAATAATTCGAACGCTGGCAAAAATTAGGGAGCTTTTGGCCACAAACGAGGCGTTGCATAGAAAGATTATGGAGATAGAAAAAAAGTATGATGGTAAAATAAAGGAAATATTTGATGTAATGGGATCCCTATTGGACGAAAAAGTTAGTAAAAAAAGAGAAATAGGATTTAAATAATTGTATGGCAAAAAGAGGAAAAAATAATAGTATAAAAGAAAAGAATATTCAAAAAAAGAATGGTGAAAAAGTAAAACCGCCGTTGCTTAGCAACTGGGTTAAAAGATGGATAAAGGCTGTTTTGATGTTTTTGATTGCTATTATCACGATTTTAGCCTTTCCATATTTTAATAAGGCAGGATTTTTAGGTGAAATATTCATAAAAGTTTGTGACTTCTTAATAGGGAAGGCGTTTTATACAGCTCCTTTGTTGTTTTTTGTTTCCGGTTTAATTTTCTTAAAAACCAGGAAAAAAGGCAAAGATTTGGCTATGTTTTTAGCCATGTTTGTTTCTGTAGTGGGTATAGCGGGAATTTTGGCAGCAAGAGATCTAACCTTGATGAATGGAGGATGGACGGGCTTTTTGTTGGCAAAATTGTTTATAGGATTATTTGGGTTATTGGTTGCCAATATTATATTTGGAGCCATTTTACTGATTGGGTTATTTATATTCTTGCAGTTTATCTGGCAAGAAATTCCAAAGAAAGAAAAAGAAGAAAAGCAATCTTATGTTCTAAACAGGCCCGCGCAAGACGATAACTTAAAAATTAAAGGTATAGACGGAAAACAGCAAGAAAAACTTAGACCGTCGTCATCAAAAATCAGTTTATTTAAAAAAGGAAATGACGGACCTGAAAAAGCAGAAATTAAAAAACCGGTTACATCAGCCAATAAAAATGATTATGTTTTGCCACCTCTGGATTTATTAAATAAAAACGAAGTAGCCCCGACTTCCGGGAATATCAAAGAAAACTCTATGATTATTAAAAGTACTTTGGAAAACTTTGGCATTCCTGTAGAAATGGCAGAAGTAAACGTGGGGCCAACAGTGACTCAATATGCCTTTAAACCTGCTGAAGGCGTAAAACTTTCTAAAATAACCACGCTTTCCAACAATTTGGCTTTAGCTTTGGCTGCTCACCCCATTAGAATAGAAGCCCCTATTCCAGGCAAATCTTTGGTGGGCATAGAGGTGCCGAATAAGGTAAGGTCAATTGTAACCTTAAGAAATTTAATTTCACAAACAACCTATCAAAATTCAACCAGCCCATTACTTATCGCACTGGGTAGAGACGTATCTGGTGCTCCTATTTATACAGATATTTCAGAAGGTCCCCATGTGTTGGTGGCAGGAGCCACGGGAACCGGGAAAACGATTTTCCTAAACAGTTTAATTTTGAGTTTGTTATACAAATATACTCCGGAGAATTTGAGGATAATCATGGTGGACCCAAAAAGAGTGGAATTCCAGAATTACAACGATATTCCCCACCTTTTGTGTCCGGTTATTTATGATGCCCAAAAAACCATCAATGCTTTACAGTGGCTTACCCGTGAAATGGAAAGAAGATTTGAAGTGTTTTCTGAAATTCCTACAAGAAATTTACATACATACAACCAAAACAAAACCGTTATTGCAAACGGGCTTCAACTGCCCTATATTGTGTTTGTGGTAGATGAATTGGCAGACCTGATGGCAGCCAGGGGTAGAGATCTGGAAGCTGGCATTGTTAGACTGGCGCAAATGGCAAGAGCCACAGGCATTCACCTTGTGCTGGCAACACAGAGGCCCTCTGTAGAAGTTATTACAGGTTTGATTAAGGCCAATGTACCTACTAGAATAACCTTTCAGGTTTCCTCGCAGGTTGATTCTAGAACAGTTATAGATACCTCAGGAGCTGAAAAATTATTGGGAGCAGGGGACATGCTTTTTCTGTCAGCTAAGTCTGCTAAAATAGGGAGAATACAAGGTCCTTATATTTCAGAGAAAGAAGTTAAAAAAGTTTCTGATTTTATCGCAAACCAAAAAGAAAAATTCCAAGAGCCTCAGTCTGCTTTGGTGCAAAATTTGAGTGAAGCTTTAGAAACTCCTGATCCTAAAGAGGCCAAGGAATCTGGAGGAGGTGACTTTATGGCGGGTGATGACCCACTCTTTGAAGAAGTCAAAAAAATTGTTCTAGAAACCAAAAAAGCTTCTGCATCATTTTTGCAGAGAAGGTTAAGAATAGGTTATTCAAGAGCTGCCAGGCTTATAGATATGCTTGAGGAAGAGGGTATTGTAGGGCCAGCCGATGGAGCAAAGCCTAGAGAAGTGCATGCAGAACACGCCAGCTTTACCAATAAAATTTCTGGTTCTTCTCCTGATGAATCAGAAGAAGCAGCCTCAGATGATGGTTGGCAAAAAGTATAATATCGTAAGTAAATTTTATAAAATGGCGCCCGAGCCAGACATTAAATAAAATAAATAAAATGGCTAAAGATAATAAAAAAGACAAACCAGAAGAAAAAAAGGAGAACAAGGCGCTGAATAGTGCGATTGATGATATAAAAGCGCGTTTTGGAGATGGCGCAATTATGACAATGCGGGAAATTCATGCGGTAAATGTGGACGTAATCCCGACAGGGTCTATTGCAATGGATTTGGCTTTGGGCGTGGGAGGTATGCCTAGAGGCAGAGTGATTGAGATATATGGAGCAGAGTCTTCTGGTAAAACTACATTGTCTTTACATGTGGTGGCTGAAGCGCAAAAAAAGGGTGGTACCTGCGCTTTTGTGGACGCAGAACACGCTATGGACCCAGATTACGCAAAAAGAATTGGCGTAAATGTAGATGACCTTTTAATTTCCCAGCCAGATTCTGGAGAGCAAGCTTTGCAGATTGTGGAGACACTTGTAAAAACAGGAGATATTGATGTAATAGTGGTGGACTCTGTGGCAGCTTTAACGCCCCAAAGAGAAATAGAAGGAGAAATAGGAGACCAGCACATAGGACTTCAGGCTCGTATGATGAGCCAAGCCATGAGAAAACTGTCTGGTATAATGTCTAAAACAAACACCATAGTGATATTTTTAAACCAAACCAGAATGAAAGTAGGTATGGTGTTTGGTAATCCAGAAACCACTCCAGGAGGCCTGGCATTAAAGTTTTATGCTTCTGTGAGAGTCAACTTGACCCGCACAGCCCAAATAAAGTCTGGAGATGCAATAATAGGTAACAGGGTAAAAGCCAAGGTGGTAAAAAATAAAGTGGCTGCTCCTTTTAAAATTGCAGAGTTTGATATTTACTATAATGAAGGTATTTCCAAAACCGGAGATATTTTGAGAATGGGCATAAACGAAGGAGTTATAAAGCAGTCTGGAAGTTATTTTACTTTTGAAAACACAAAATTGGGACAAGGCACAGAGGGAGCCAAAACCTTTTTGAAAGAAAATAAAGATGTAACAAAAGAAATAAAAAAGCAAATTATTGAGAAATTCAAAGCAAAGTAAATAATTTAAAAAGCAAACGAAAACAGCCCTGAGCAAAGTCGAAGGGCTGTTTTTATTATTTTGGAGTGTAAGCCATTAGACCCATTTGGCGGGCTCTTTTAATGGCGTTGGAAACTCTCCTCTGATGATGACTGCATAGATTGGTTTTCTTTCTTGGTTTTATTTTGTAAAAACCAGACACGTATCGTGCCAGCATTTCTGTATTTTTGAAATCTATGTCGTCAATATTTTTTTGGCAAAAATAACACATGATTTACGAGTGAAGCGAAGAAATCACCCTGAACGAAGTCGAAGGGTTTTCTTTGCTTTATTAATTATTTAAAATGGTATGTCTTTTACGTCTATTTCGTCAGCCGCGTTATCTTCAAATGTGGGCGGCTGGGAATTTGCTGATTCTTTTTCTTCTTGTGATGGGGGAGCGTAATTTTCTTCTATAATAGGTATTTCATCCTGTTTGTCTGCTTCTGGTTCAGGCTTCTTGCCAAATGTTGGTCTCCCATAGTTGGAATTACCTGAGGAAGGTGCTCCTGCCCCTTTTGGACCCAATTGCATGCTTTCAGCAATTATCTCTGTTCTGTATTGTTTTACTCCTTGAGCATTGGTCCAGTTTCTTGTTTGTATTCTTCCCTCAATCAAGACCAGTGAACCCTTGTTTAAATACCTTGAACTAATGTCAGCCAGTTTTCCAAAGCATACAATATTGTGGAATTCAGCTTCTTGTTTTTTTTCGCCGGTTCCAGATGTATAAAATCTGTTAGTGGCTATGCTGAAGTTTGTTACTTGCTGTCCCGAAGGTAAAGATCTTACTTCCGGCTCGCGGGTTACATTACCCAACACAAATGCTTTGTTTAGATTCATATTTTTTATTCTCCTAATATTTCGTCTAATGATTGCTCAATGTCCTTTAACTCTACTTTACTCTTTTCTTTTTCTTTTTCCAGTAAATCTTTGGTTGGAGCCTCTTTTTTGGGTTCTTCCTCTGTTTTTTGTTCAGGCTCTTTCATGGCTTCAGTTGGTTTTGTCCTTCTTTCTTTCCTGACTTTTACGGCTTCTTTTACCGTAATCATTTGCCTTACAACTTTTTCATCTTTGGTAATAGCTTCTCTGAGGTCATTTATAATCTCTGGTTCTGATTGAAATTCTAAAACTCCAAAAAATCCTGAAGCCTTTTTGCCCACAGGGTAGGCCAAAGCTTTAGCAGTAGGGTTGGCGTGCTTGATAATAACGCCTTCTTTTCCCTGTATAAGAGACTCAAATTCTTTAGATTTGGCTTCTGCCTCTTCAGATGTTATTTCAGGGGTGATAATGTATGTTAATTCGTATGTTTTCATATTGTTTTATATATGTTCATATTATAGCAAAAAACGGATAAAAAGCAAGCCCTTTTAATGCTTATTCTATATGATATAATATTTAAACATGATAGATAAGTCTATATTCAAATCTTACGATATTAGGGGAGTTTATCCTGCCGAGCTAAATGAGGAAGCCGCCTACGCAATAGGCCGTGCTTTTGTTAGGAGTTCAAAAGTAAAAATGATTACGGTGGGTTCAGATATGCGTTTATCCGGACCAGAATTGAAAAAAGGGCTAATCCGCGGAATTACTGATGAAGGCGCAAGTGTTAAGGATGTTGGGTTGGTTCCGATTGACGCTATCTATTTTTGCGTAGGAAAGCTACTCGATGAGGCTGGCATAATGATTACAGCTTCTCATAACCCCAAGGAATATAATGGCTTTAAAATGGTTTTAAAAGACATGAAATGGGTAAGGGGGGTTGATTTAAAAAATGAGGTCGAAAATTTGCCTGATAAAATTAGCCAGAAGAAAGGCGAGGTCAAAGAAGAAGACATTATGCCACGATACATTAGCCATGTTTTAGGTTTTGTCGATATCGATAAAATAGATCCGTTCAAGGTTGTGGTAGATGCCGGCAATGGAATGGCAGGGAAGGTAATTCCTATGTTAACAGAGGGCCTGCCGTTAAATATTTTACCGTTAAATTTCAAATTAGACGGTAATTTTCCTGCTCACCCGTCAAATCCTTTATTGCCAGAGTCTCAAAAAGAAATTTCTGAAATGGTCGTCAAGGAGAAAGCCGACTTTGGAGTAATTTTCGACGGAGATACAGACAGGCTGGTTTTTATAGATGAAAAAGGGAATTTTGTTCCCGCTGATGTTACTCTGCTCTTATTGGCAAAGGTTTTTTTGGAGCGCGAACCTGGGAAAGGCATTGCCTTTAATGTGATATGTTCTAAAGTTGTTGCGGAAACCATTAAAAAATGGGGCGGAGTACCTTTGCGCTCAAAAGTCGGATATGTTAACCTTTCCGCACTTATGCGTCAGCAGGACGGAATAATGTCTGGAGAGCTTTCTTCACACTATGCTTTCAGGGATAATTTTTATGCCGATTCAGGATTTATTGCCTTTGTAATTCTATTGCAATTGTTGTCTAAATATAATAAGCCGTTGTCTGAAATTGTGCAACCATATCAAAAATATTTTAAATCCCCAGAGCTTAATTTTAAGGTGGCTGATAAAGAGGCAATTTTAGAAAAAGTCAAACAAAAATATGCAGACGGAGAACAAGATTTTTTAGACGGAGTTACAGTAACTTACAAAGACTGGTGGTTTAATGCTAGGCCATCTAATACCGAGCCTTTGTTAAGATTAACCATAGAAGCTGACGTCCAGGATATTTTGGACAAAAAAATAAAAGAACTCACAAAAATAATAAGTGGCTAGTTTTTGTAATTGGTTTATAAAACTAAATCCCTAGTTTCTTAGGGATTTTTTGTTGACTGTAAAATTATCATCTGATAAGATAAAAAAATCTTAGGCTCGTATCATGTAACTCAAAAGGGAGTTTTGCATGAATCCCTCACTCAGATTGTTCTTTCCGATTTTCGTTGTTGCCTTGCATCTTGCACGTTGTTTCATGTCCTATGGTTCGTGCAGATGCCCGAAGTGCAGATGCCCCAACCTGTGGGTAGGGAATCTGCATGTACGCAGGGGGTTCCATTTTTTTAGGATGCAGTGTCCGCAATGCGAACACAAATGGAACTCGTATGTATGAGGGGCAGTGCCCCATCATAAAAACAGCCCGACCGGAAGGTCTGTGGCTGTGTTTTTTATATAAAATGGCGGATTAAAAATTTCAGATAAGGCCCATTTTTTCGCGGATTTCTTTCATTGTTGTTTCTGCCAGTATTTTGGCACGGGCGGCTCCTTTTGCTAGCATTTCCTGTACATAAATGTCTCTAGTCAAAAGTTCTTTTTGTTTTCTGCGGAAAGGCTCTAAATAATTTATTACAACTTCTGATAAGGATTTTTTAAAATCAGCATAGCTCTTTTTTACAAAATCTCTTTCTATATCCTCTACAGAGCGGTCTGTAAGCAGGCTGTAAATGGTAAGCAGGTTTGAAACACCTGGTTTTTTGGTTATGTTATATTTTATATCTTTGCCAGAGTCTGTGGTGGCGGACATTATCTTTTTCTTTATAACCTCTGGTTCGTCAAACAGAGAAATGTAACTTTTAGGTTCGTCAGACTTCGACATTTTTCTTTTTGGATTTGTCAAAGACATTATTTTTGCTCCAGCCTTCGGCAAGATGGATTTTGGTTCATCAAAAACTTTGCCAAATTTTTGGTTGAATTTCTTTGCAATTGTCCTTGTAAGCTCTACATGCTGTTCTTGGTCTTTGCCCACTGGGACACCAAGAGCCTTGTATAACAGGATGTCAGATGCCATTAAAACTGGGTAGTTAAACAACCCGGCATTTATGTAATCTCTGTGCTGTTTGGATTTTTCTTTAAACTGGGTCATTCTTGAAAGCTCTCCCATGGGAGTAATTGTGCCCAAAAGCCAAGCCAACTCTGCGTGCTCTTCAACTTTAGACTGTACAAAAATAATTGATTTTTCAGGATTTATGCCCGCAGCCAGATAAACAGCGGTGGTTGCCAGAATGTTTTTTTGCAATTCCTTTGGGTCGTAGGGAGTGGTTATGGCATGCAGGTCAACAATGCAAAAAACGCATTCATTGCTGTCTTGAAAAGCAATCCATTGTTTTATGGCTCCTAAATAATTTCCCAAATGCAAGTCGCCCGTAGGCCTTATTCCACTGAATATTCGCATAATAATTTTTAATTATTTAATTTTAGCACTAACAGGGGAGCAGGTAAATCTTGACATATAAAAAGATAATGGTAAGATTGATTTAACTCGTTAACCCAGGTAACCTCAGAGTTGCCCGCTCAACTGGTGCGTTAATCCAGGAAAGGTGTTGCATGAGTGTGAGTTTAAATGAGCTTGAATTGATGGGGACGGATAAGTTCTCTAAGTTGGAGAACGTACGCGTAGGTCGTATCGTTATTTTTACCCGCTCCCTGAGCCGTCCCTACACCTGGCGAGGCATGGGACAGGTGTGCCCTCGCGATGCGAAGATTGTTTGCACGGGTACGGTAGCTTTGACCGAACAAGGAGCAGACTGCCTGCTTGTTGGAGTTTCTATCGATGGATATTCAACAGACTGGGCGACTATTAGCAGCAAATGGTCTTCGCCAGACCTGTTCGAACCTCATCGGGTCAAGATAGAGCTTTATTCCCCGGGATTTGCTCGGGCAATCTTGTTCGAGCGCGTTTAGCCAGCGCAACGCAAAAGCCGTCCGGACCAATTTCGGTCGCGGACGGCTTCTTTTTTTGTTTTTATACTTCGATGACTACGGGGAGAATCATGGGTCTGCGGGAAGTTTTGCTGTGTAAAAAGTCTCCTACTTTGTTGCGGATTTCGTCTTTTACATATACCCAGTTTACAGGGCCTCCGTGGCCAGCTGATTTGTCCACTATCTCAATTACTTTTCTGCGAGTTTGAGTAAGTAAATCTTTGGATTCCCTTAAGTAAACAAATCCTCTGGAAATAATGTCTGGTGAGCCTTTTACCATGCCTGTTTTTCTGTCTATTACAGCCACTATGACAAACATGCCATCGCTTGCCAGCATTTGTCTGTCTCTCAAAACAATGTCTCCCACATCGCCAACTCCCAACCCATCCACAAATATATAATTAGATGGTGCCTTATCTTTGAGTACTTCTGCCCCGGCTTGCCCTGAGCCTGCCGAATGGGTAAATTTTATTATGGAACCATTGTCTGGCACAAAAACTTTGTCTTTCATCCAGCCCATTCCATAGGCAATTTTTGCTGACTCTTTTAACATGTAGTGGTTTCCGTATACAGGGATAAAGTAATCTGGTCTGATTTCTCGGAGCATTTGTTTTATACCATCAATATTACCGTGTCCAGAAATATGTATGTCTATAATATCTGAATGGTATACATTGTCAGATTGGCGATAAAGATTATCTTTTAATCTTTGGACCGTTCTCTCATTTCCAGGAATTACAGACGAAGAAAAGATAACAGTATCTTGTTTTTTGATTTTTATGTGTTTATGGTTTCCAGCCACAATGCGTGACAAGGAAGCCATTTCTTCTCCTTGGGCTCCCGTGCAAACAATAATAACTTTATTGTCAGGGTATGTGTGGGCTTTGTCTGTGGTTATTATTACGCCCTTAGGAATTTTTACATAGCCTAATTTTTGGGCCAGCTCAATGTTGAGCTTCATAGAAAATCCGTCCAATGCTACTTTTCTGTTTGTTTGGGCGGCATACTCCAATATTTGCCTTATTCTTTCTATTTGAGAAGAGAAGGTGGCTATAATAGTCCTTCCTGGCGCTTTGGAAATAAGTGCGTAGAGGTTTTTTAACATCTCTTCTTCAGTTATCTGTTCTTTAGATGTTGTGGCGCCCAGTGATTCTAGCATCAAAATAGTAGGCCTTTTCAGTTTTGAAAGCTGGCTGTAGCTAAGAGCTTTTCTACCTATTGGGTTTTTTTCTATTGTCCAATCTCCAGGATGTATTACAGTGGCTGTAGGAGTTTCCAAAGCCACTCCTACAGCGTCCATTACGCTGTGGTCAATTGCAAAAAAGCTTAATGTAAAGGCACCTAATTTGATTTTTTCATCTATGCTTTTTACATAAGTAGTTTTCAATTTTTTTGAAGCTCCATGATACATATCTTCAACTCTGTGTTTTATCATTTCCAAAGTTAGGGGCCTTCCAATTATTTGTGGATTTCCTAACTTCTGCAACAGTATGGGAGCTGCTCCTATGTGGTCTAAATGGCCGTGGGAAAATATAACTCCCCTTATATTTTTTTCTTTGCCTTTTAGATATTCTATGTTTGGAATAACATAGTCAATTCCCGGCATGTCTTCTTCTGGAAACTGCAATCCCATATCCAGGATTACAATGTCGTTTTCATATTCAAAAACAGTCATGTTTCTTCCAACTTCTTCACAACCTCCCAAAGGAATAATCCTCAGGTTGGGCCCAGAACTTTTCTGGGGTACTCTTAAATTTCTTATCATAAATTTTTATTTTATTTTTTATTAAATTATATTTAGCAAAAGGTTTAGGGAGTTCACCTTTTACTTTTTGTGCCCGAGGAGGGACTTGAACCCTCAAGCCTTGCGGCATACGCTCCTGAAGCGTACGTGTTTGCCAATTTCACCACCCGGGCTTTTTTTAGTTTTGTTTTAAAAAGTCTAAATTTTGAGGAACAGTTTTGAGCGGTTTTTCAAATCTTAGGTCTGGAACATTTTTGTAATTATCATTCTTTAGCCATCCTTGTTTTGTGTAGTAATAACAAGCCCCAGTAAGTTTTTTGAATAAACTGTAGTCGCTTTTAGTTGTGTCTGAACTCCAGTCACCAGTTTTCAAATCTTGTAGAGATGGGTTTATTGTGACGTGTCCGTAAAAAGAGGGAATAACAGCAGATTCTCCAGCTCTAGCTTTTACTGCATAAACATCTTCCACGGTTTCGCCGTTTGTTTTTTGCATAAGGAAAATTGCCTCGCCCTCTAAGACTGTATAAATTTCTTGTTGGGGGCCCATGTGCACGTGGCCTGCTGTTTTAATAAATTCTTCTCCCAGCATTTTAGATGGTATTACAGTAATGTTGTGGTTTAGACCATTTTCATGTTTTACTTTCCTGTACATATAATAAAGCTCTGCATTATCAGCTGTTTTTAGCCATTCTTTATCAATAACAACTTCTGCCATATCATTTAAATGGCGAATGTCCGACTTTAAATTTGTAACATCTATATTTTCTATTTCCATACTCTTCTAGTATTAATGTACCAATTACTTATATTCTCAAAACGTTTTGCAGGGTCCACTATTTTAGTGGTGTCTACCCCTTTTATTTTATTTGAAACCCAATAAATATAATCTGGATTATACAAGAATAATGCAGGAGCATCAGTTAATATGATGTCTTGTAGCTGTTCATAATCTTGTTGCTTTAAACTTAAATCTAGAGTTTCCCTGGCGTTTTTAAGAAGTTGGTCTGCGTCTTTATTCTGATAAGCAGACAAATTTATTCCAGGGTCATTTATTTGAGTGGAATGCCAGAAAGGGTAAAGGTCAGGATAGTTGGACAGCGCTTCTCCATAAAGCAAGGCATCATAACTTCTATTTTTTATTATATCTTTTAATTCAGATATTTCTACTATGTTTAAATTTACATTGATTCCCACTGCTTGCCAGTAATCTTTTAGCAAATTAGCCACTTGCACCAGTTGAGGCTGATTTATGGTAGCCAAAGTAAATTCAAGCGGTATAAAATTGTCTTCTTTGGTCAAACATAAATCATTGAGCTTGGCTCTTGTACCCGGTCCCACCTCAGCTGTGGGTTTGGAGTCGGGTAAGTATTTTATCTGAAATTCGTTTACCGCCTCTCCAGTATTCTTGCCGAATTTGCCTATGGTTTCATTTTGTAACAGTTCCTTAAAAGCAGGGTCCAGTTTTGCCAGGCATCCTTGAAGTTCGGTGACTTCATTTCCTGAAGAGCCAATTTTTAAATAGCTTTTAAATTGAAAAGATGGTTTTTTGTCATTTGCCTTGGCCAGCTGTCCGTTTTCTTGTTTTGTGTATCCTGATTTTTCTAAAAGATTTGTGGCGGTATAAGTATTATAGCTGTAGTCAACAGTTGGTTCAGCATAGCCAAAGTAATTAGGCAAAATAGGGGAGCTTACAACAGACACTCCGTCTGCAGAATCACCAAATATTTTTTGTACAAGTTCTGGCTTATTTACAGAATAGTTAAGAGCTTGGTCTATATTTTTATCGGAAAGAATTCTAGATTTGTCAGTGTTAAAAAATACAGCAAAATATCTGGGCATTGAGAAAGAATAACTATCAAATTTTTCATTTTGCCCCCAGCCTTGTTTGACTTGGTCTTTTATGGAAGAGCCTGTTTCGTCTATGGAAGACACGGAAAAGCCATTTATAGTTTTTTGATTACCGGCTTTTATCAGGTCGTCCTTATTTTCAAAAAATTGGAAAGATAAGTTGGAGATATATGGGATTTTTCCGTAGTATTTTTTATTGGAAACTAGGCTTAGGCTTTTTATAAATCCAGCGTTTGTCTGTTCTATGCTAGACATAGTATAAGCTCCTGATCCTACCGGTTGTAAATTATATGAAGACAAAGCAAAATTTTGTGGAAGTACGTTTTTCCAAATATGCTGAGGAATAATTTTTAAAGTCAAATTTTCCCAGAAGGAATTATAGGCAGAGTTTAATGTTAGAGAAAATGAGTTTTCTGAAATTTTTTCTGCAACTACGTTCAACCAGTTGGCTCTCAAGGGGCTTTTGTACTCAGAGCTTTGTATTGTTTTTATGGTATAAACTACGTCGTCTGCGGTTAGCGGAATTCCGTCTTGCCACAGCAGATTGTTTTTTAGCTTAAACGCGTAAAGAGTACCGTCATCTGAAACCTGGTAACTATCCACCAAATCATTAACTATGTTGCCATCTTTATCGTACGTCATCAGTCCAGAATAAATCAGGCCTATTAAAGAACGGTCAACATCATTGGCTTCTCCGTATATTGGATTTATAAATCTAGGCTGTCCCACCACTCCTTCTATATAGCTTCCATTGTATGCGGGGACTACTTTTGTGTGGTCCAGATAAAAAACCGTGGCAAGGTATGTCCCTGATGCCAAAGCTAAGAAGGCGAGTACCAAAAAAAGCTTTCTTTCAGTCTTGCCAAGCACTTTAAAAATTTGTTTCCACTGTGAAAAACTGGGAAATTTTTTCGATCTCATTTAGAGAGTTTGTTGTATATTGCTACGAGATTAATATGTTTAATACGCCCAAAACCAAGAAAATGGCCGACAGGACGATAGTAGCATAATATATTTTCTTTTGAGCTCCGCGTTTTGTGGAGTAGACTTCGCCTCCTCCTCCAAAACCGGCTCCAAGAGCAGTCCCTCTTTGCTGAAGGGCTATGAGCACAATTAAGGCTATAGAAACGATTATTTGCGTATAAAATAATATTTGATTCATAATTTATATTAGTCCTCGTTTTTATTTTTTAAAAAGAAATCAAAAATAATGCTTAACCCCCAGATTACTAATGTGGTCCACAATAGGGGATACAGCCACGGTACGTATAATTCGGCAAACATTAAGTCCAGTGCCCAGATCATACCCATGCTTATCACAATGCTAAAAAGTCCCAAGGTAATAATTCTCAAAGGCAATGATATTGCATTTAGTATGGGCTTTACAAAAAAATTAAGAAGCCCGAGTAAAATGCCTAAAATAAGGAGTATTTGCCACTGAGCATTCAGAGCGAATCCAAAAAAACTGGAATCTGAATATATCCTTATTACAACGCCAGGCACAAATGAGCTGGCCAGCCACAATCCTGAGATTGCAGCCGCTACCTGAGAGAGTAGGCTTTTCATTGCCATTATAATAGCACGATTTTTTTTAAAAAACAACAGTTAGCCAATTAAATTCTTTTTACGGAGTTTTTTGTGATAAGTTATGGCAAAGCGGTGAGCTTCATCATCCAGTTGTTTTATAAGATTGTAAACTTCTTGTGGTAAAGATTTTAGTGATATTGGGTTTTGTTTGTTTTCAATAAAAAGCTCTTGTCTCCCCTTGGCTATAGATATGACTTTTATATTTTTAGTTTTTTTGTTTTTATTTTTAGCGTTTATGGCCGCGTTTAGCTGGGCTTTTCCGCCGTCTATCAGCATAGCATCTGGATAAATCCATTCTGAGTGCTTAAAGCGCCTTTCAAAAGTTTCTTTTAACATAGCGATATCATTGGGTTCATTTTTCATTTTGATTTTAAACTTTTTGTACTGGGATTTATCTGGTTGTCCACCTACAAACACTACCATAGAACTCACAGCTAGCTTGCCTTGGATATTAGAAACATCATAGCATTCTATTTTGTTTATGGGTTTTTTCAGCTCAATAATTTTAGCCAGCGTTTCTGATGCGTTTGTTGGTGGGGTAAGAACTTGCTCTTGTCCTGAAATTACATGAGTATGCGCCATTATCTGTTGTAGGGCATAAATTCTATCCCTTATTTTACTAGCTTCTTCGTATTTTTTATCGCGGGATAATTGCTTCATCTCTTTTCTCAAAGAGGTAACCACGTTGACCCTTTTGCCTTTCAAAATCAAAATAAGCTTTTTAATATCTTTTTTATAGTTAGCAATTAGGTCAGCCGCCTCGCCTTTTGGCGAGTCGAGCCTCGCCTCGAAGAGGCGGGGTCCCGGGCACAAATCCAAATGGCACCAAGTACATTTGGTTTTAGGATGTTTGGCTGAAGTGTAATAAGGAAATGCGCGCCTTAAAAAACGCAAAGTTTTTTTAAGCGGCGTTCCTTCTACAAATGGGCCGATGTATTCTGTCTTTGCGTAATTTTTCTGGTGAGTAATAAAAACATAAGGAATTTTTTGCGAATTTTGAGAAACAGCTACATAAAAATAATTCTTGTCATCCCGCCAGACCACATTATATTTTGGCTGATATTTTTTTATTAAATGAGCCTCTAATATTAGGGCTTCTATTTCTGAGTCTGTTTCAAAAAATCCAATTTTATTTATTTGGTCCATAAAAAGATTGTCTCGATAACTAGGCTGTTGAAAATGGTTTTTAACTCTGCTTTTAATATTAATTGCTTTTCCTATATATAGTATTTGCTTACCATTGCGAAATACATAAACCCCGGCTGTTTTTGGCAGCTTATCAATATTTTTTAGAGTTATAAATTTAAATCTGTCCATTATTTGTATTTAACTCTAAAAAAAGAGCCGCTGCAAGAGCGACCTGGGGGGGGGAGAACGTAGGGTACTATTTCCAGCTTTGGAAAAGCGGGCAGAAAAAGTATAAATCCCCAGCGTAATCTTCGTCCCATAGCAGACTGCACATGGCTAGCACGATGATTCGTGCCAAGATTTTTTTCACGACGTGCCTCCTTGGTTGGGTGCTGTATTTATATTATGCATGTTTTTGGTCGGCGTCAACCGGTTGACATTACAGGTACTTGAAAACTTTAAAATAAAAAGCTATAATGAACCACTGTATTTTTGTATATAACTATAATAAATGGAAGACTTTATTAAAATTCGTGGAGCCAGAGTACACAACTTAAAAAATGTGAATCTGGATATTCCCAAAAACAAACTGGTTGTAATAACCGGATTATCTGGTTCTGGAAAAAGTTCTTTGGCTTTTGATACTTTATACGCTGAAGGACAAAGAAGATATGTAGAAAGCTTGTCAGCTTACGCTAGGCAATTTTTGGGTGTAATGGATAAACCGGATGTGGATAAAATAGAAGGCATAAGTCCCGCTATTTCCATAGACCAGCGCAAAGCCATGCACAACCCCCGTTCCACAGTGGGAACAATTACAGAGATATATGACTATCTTAGGCTTTTGTATGCCAGAATAGGCAAGCCTCATTGTCCTAATTGCGGAAAACTTATTTCACGCCAAACAGTTGACCAGATTGTAGGCCAAATTTTGAAACTAAAAAAAGCCGGTGAAGTTACGGTCTTGGGGCCTGTGATTAAAAATAAAAAAGGTGAGCATAGAGCTGTTTTAGAAGAAATACAAAGAAACGGGTTTGTTAGGGTAAGAATTGACGGCATAGTTTATTTGATTGAGGAAGCCGTAGAAAGGCAATTGGATAAACAAAAAAAACACGACATTGAGGTGGTGGTAGACCGACTGATTTTAGGTAAAAGCCTGGAAAGATCCAGACTTGTAGATTCCTTGGAAACCGCTCTAAAATTGGGCAAGGGAATAGTGATAATCAATCAAAAAGGCAAATTCCAAGAAGATGAGCGCGAGAATGACTTAACTTTTTCAGAACATTTTGCCTGTGAAGATTGTGGAATTTCCATGCCAGAACTTGAGCCAAGACTGTTTTCATTTAATAATCCTTACGGAGCTTGTCCAGAATGTACGGGTTTGGGAGAAAAGCTAGAAGTTGATCCAGAACTTGTTATACCAAATAAAAGATTAACTTTATCAGAGGGCGCTATTTGGCCATGGAGTAGAGCCTCCCATAAAGTTGGGAGACAGGGCTATTTTTATCAAAAACTATATGAATTAGCTCAAAAATATAACGTTTCTTTAGATGAGGAAGTAAAAGATTTACCCCAAAAGTTTATAGACACTGTTTTGTATGGCCTGCCTGCGCAGGCAGGCGAACCGGATTTTGAAGGAGTAATACCAAATTTGGAAAGGAGATATCATGAAACAGATTCTGATTGGACCCGCCAGGAAATTGAGCAGTATATGGTAGTTAAAATTTGCCCAAAATGTAAGGGGAAAAGACTAAGGGCAGAAGTTTTGGCTGTAACCGTGGGGGATTTGTCCATTGATAAAGTGGTTGAATTGCCAGTAGAAAAGGCCAAAGATTTTTTTACGGAATTAAGTTCAAAATTAAAATCAGAAGAATTAAAAATATCAGCTCCAATATTAAAGGAGATAATTGACCGCTCACAATTTTTAACTGATGTGGGTTTGGCTTATTTGACTTTTAGCAGAAAAGCAGGGACATTGGCGGGAGGAGAAGAACAAAGAATAAGACTGGCTACTCAGATTGGGTCAAAGCTTTCTGGAGTTTTGTATATTTTAGACGAGCCGTCTATTGGTTTACACGCCAGAGACCAGCACAGGTTAATAGATACTTTAAAAAGATTAAAAGAGTTAGGAAACACTGTTATTGTGGTAGAACACGATCCCCAAACCATGGCGGCTTCCGATTGGATTGTGGATGTGGGACCGGGTGCCGGGAAACACGGAGGCAAAATAGTATTTGAAGGGCCTTACAACAAGCTTTTAAAATCACATACCTTAACAGGAGATTATTTGTCAGGAAGAAAAAAAATTGCCACCTCGCCTGAAAGGCGGGCGAGCCTCGCCCCAAAGGGGCGGAAACCAGACCAAAAGTTTTTAACAGTAGAGGGTGCTACAGAACACAACTTAAAAAATATTGATGTGAAATTTCCTTTGGGAAAATTTGTTTGTGTGACAGGAGTGTCTGGTTCTGGAAAAAGTTCCTTGGTAAATGACATTTTGGCCAAATCTTTGCTTAGAAAGTTTTACAGGGCAAAAGATGAGCCGGGAGCGCATAAGGAAATTACTGGAATAGAAAATTTGAATAAAGTGGTTCTAGTGGACCAGTCTCCTATTGGCAGAACTCCCAGGTCAAATCCAGCTACATATACGGGCGCCTTTTCATATATAAGAGATATTTTTACAAAAACCAAAGAAGCCAGAGTGCGCGGATACTCTGCAGGAAGATTTAGCTTTAATGTAAAAGGTGGCAGGTGCGAAGCGTGTGAAGGCCAGGGTCATAAAAAAGTAGAAATGTATTTTTTGCCAGATATTTATGTGGAGTGTGAAGAATGTCGGGGCAAGCGCTATAACAAAGAAGTTTTGGAAATTACTTATAAAGACAAAAACATTGCCGATGTTTTGGATATGACAGTGGAGGAAGGTATGGAGTTTTTCAAAAACATCCCTGGGCTTTACGAAAAATTAAAAACTCTAAAAGAGGTAGGCTTAGCCTACCTTGAATTGGGACAAGCAGCTACTTCTTTGTCTGGAGGAGAAGCTCAGAGAGTGAAATTGGCTACAGAGCTTTCCCGTAAAGGTACAGGAAAAACTTTATACATTTTAGACGAGCCTACTACTGGTTTGCATTTTGACGATATAAGAAAATTAATCTCTGTTTTAAGAGATTTGGTTAAAAAAGGAAATACTGTAATTGTAATTGAACACAACACAGAATTTATTGGGTCTACAGATTATATAATAGACCTTGGCCCAGAAGGGGGTGAGGAAGGTGGAAATATTGTGGTGGAAGGCACCCCAGCAGAAGTAATGAAATGCAAAAAATCCTACACCGGCCAATATTTAAAATTATAATTCCTTCAAAAAATTAAAAAGATAAAAAAGGTAAGTTTTTTGCCACGTGGCAAAAAACTTACCTTTTTACGGGTTAGACCTAAACGCCTCACACTAGCAGTATGAGGCGTTTTTTTGCTTGCAAAACAAGCATTTTGGGCGTAGTATTTTATAAACAGCGAATTACCCGGTTTCTTTGAAAACCAAAAGCAACACAGAGGAGCTTGCCATGAGACATTTCGCAGGTGCGCTTGCAATCACGCTGATTGCGATTGTTGTTGTAATGGTCGGCAAGGGAGTGGTACCGACCTTTTGGCAGTTTTTTGCGTCACTTGTCACGATGTTTTTCCCAACTTTTGTCCTTTTGAAGATTTCTTTTTTTCTTCTGGACATTTTTTTCCCAGAAGCCAACGATAGCAACGAAAAAACCTAATCGCCACTTTTTGAAGGGAGGATTGTATGTCCGGGTTAAGGTGTGCAGATTCAAAATGTCCTGGGGCAATAAGCCCAAACCGATTTGTTTTTCCGCAAAGGGGCGGATGCGCCCTTTCAAGAATGGCTTTTCCCTGCGATGTTTGCAATCTGCTCCGCCCATGGGACGAGTGCGCGCCAATCAACATAAGGGGCAAGAAGCTCTTTTTGGAGGGCGACTTGGCAACGGGCAGAGTTGTCGCCAAATAGAGACGGTCAACAGTGTTGGCTGTGCATGGCGGGGACTGCGGTCTCTGCTTTTTTTTGCCTATTGACAAGAGGCGGTTAATTTTTTAAACTGTGCTATATAGTTGTCACTCAAATTATTAAATTGCTAAAAACATAAGCATGAATATAAAACCATTGTCAGATCACATTTTAATAGAACCGGTTAAAGAAGATGAAAAAACAAAATCTGGTATTTTTCTACCAGAAACAGCTTCAAAAGAAAGATCAGAAGAAGGCAAAGTTATTGCTGTAGGGTCGGGCAAAAGAACAGACGAAGGTAAAATGCTTCCCATGTCAGTTAAAGTGGGAGATAAAGTTTTATTTACAAAATATGGACCAAACGAGATAAAAGTGGACGGAAAAGAATATTTAATTGCAAGAGAAGACGATATTTTAGCAGTGATAGAATAAGCGCTCAGTAATAAATTTTCTGCTACCGCTCGCCCGCCAGCGCGGGCTCGCTCATTCGCGGCAATTTCTCGCCTTTGGCGAACCGTGCGAAATTGCCTTGCGAGGTACGCTGAAAATTCACTACTTCGCTTCTGGAATTAAGAATATAAAAATTTATTGGCTCACTAATGCTTAAAATAGTAATTTAAATAAAAAATAGTATGAGTAAACAAATTCAATTTAGCGAGGATGCTCGCAAAGCTTTAAAAAATGGGTTAGACAAGGTGGCTAATGCCGTGAAGGTAACATTGGGCCCAAAGGGCAGAAATGTTGTTTTGGGTTCAGGATATGGTTCTCCCACCATTACTAATGACGGAGTTACAATTGCTAAGGAAATTGAGCTGGAAGACGCAGTTGAAAACATTGGAGCTGAAATAATAAAAGAAGTGGCAAGCAAGACTAATGACACTGCCGGAGATGGCACAACGTCAGCTGTAATTTTGTGCCAAGCCATTGCCACAGAAGGTTTGAAAAACGTGGCAGCTGGCGCTAACCCGCTGGCTTTGAGAAAAGGTATTATAAAAGGAAAGGATGCTGTGGTTACTGCTTTGAGAGAGATGTCTAAGAAAATAAGCACAAAAGGGGAAATGTCCCAAGTGGCCACAATTTCCGCCCAAGACAAAGAAATGGGAGATATGATAGCAGAGATTATGGAGGAAGTAGGAAAAGACGGAGTGGTTACAGTGGAAGAATCCAAAACATTTGGTTTGTCTAAGGAAATTGTAAAAGGTTTGCAGTTTGACCGAGGATATATTTCAGGCTACATGGTAACAAACACAGAAAAAATGGAGGCTAGCCTGGAAGAGCCGTACATTTTAATTACAGACAAAAAAATATCTTCTTTGCAGGAAATTTTGCCTATTTTAGAAAAAGTAATTAAAACAGGCAAAAAAGAAATGGTTATTATTGCAGACGATGTAGACGGAGACGCTTTGACCACTCTGATTTTGAATAAAATCAGAGGCATATTTAGCGCTTTGGCAATAAAAGCTCCTGGTTTTGGCGACAGAAAAAAAGAAATGCTTGAGGATATAGCCATAGTTACAGGAGGAGAAGTAATAAGCGAAGAAAAAGGAATGAAGCTGGAAAATGTGGAGCTGGAAATGCTGGGCCAAGCCAGACGCGTGATTTCCACAAAAGAAAATACAACAATTGTTGAAGGGAAAGGAGGCCCTGAAGAAATACAAAAAAGAGTAGGCTTGCTTAAAAAGCAGATAGATGATTCCACTTCAGATTTTGATAAAGAAAAATTGCAAGAAAGGTTGGCAAAATTATCCGGAGGTGTGGGAGTAATAAAAGTGGGGGCTGCCACAGAAGTGGAGCAGAAAGCCAAGCAGCACAAGCTGGAAGATGCTTTGCACGCAACTAGAGCTGCTGTGGAAGAAGGCATAGTTCCTGGTGGCGGAGTGGCCCTTGTAAGAGCACAAGCTTCTTTGGAATCTGTGCAGGCAGAGGGAGATGAAAAAACAGGAGTAAATATTTTGAGGCGAGCCATTGAAGAGCCAATCAGGCAGATTGCCGAAAACGCCGGTATTGACGGGGCTGTGGTTGCGCAAAAAGTAAAAGAAGGCACAGATGATTTTGGGTTTAATGCATACAGAATGATTTATGAAAATTTGATACTGGCAGGTGTTGTGGACCCTACAAAAGTAACTAGGACAGCTCTGGAGAATGCTGTCTCAGCAGCCAGTATGCTTTTGACCACAGAGGCAATTGTTTCTGAGCTTCCCAAAAAAGACGACGGGCATGACCACGGGGGTATGGGAGGCGGAATGAACCCCATGATGGGAGGATACTAAAAAGAGTAAATTAAACGGCTCAATCTGGTAAGGCTCCAGACTGAGCCGTTTTTTAATTGACACGAGTTAAGTTCAGAAGTATTCTTTTATAATCTGTTAGTTTACAAAGCATGTGCGGGGGCCTACGCCAGACCCAGGCGCTCCGAAAGTGCAGGTCAATCCGAGGAGGCCTGCAGCCTTCCGCACTGCTTTTTTCTAGAACCTTGAAAGGAGAATACCGATGGCGAAGAAGATTATGTATGTGATTAAGTATCACCATTCGGGCAGATACGCGCGTGGAAGGTTCGGTTTTTCTCGACATAAGGCGCGGGCCTACTTGAAAAACCGCGGATTTGTTCAGTCTGACCGTTCTGGCAATCGCTACCACGATAAAGAAGGCCGGACGGCAACAATACAGCGCAGAGCCGTTTTTATCTGAGAGGAGAATAGTAATGAACAGAATTTGGCCCGGCGATTAATTTCGCGGGGCTCTTTTTTTACTTGTATTTTAATGAGTTTTTGTTAATATTAATATATGGATTGTCCAAATAAACACGGCGAATTAGAAAAGGTTTTGTTTCATGATGTAGAAGTGGATTATTGTCCTGAATGTTTGGGTATGTGGTTTGATAAAGATGAACTAAGACTAGCAAAGGATGACAAAGATAAAAACTTAAACTGGTTAGATGTGGATTTGTGGCGGGATAAGCTAAAATTTAAAATTTCTCCCAGCTTAAGACAATGTCCTGTTTGTAGAGCCGGGCTGGTAGAGGTGGCGTATGATAAGTCAAAAACAAAAGTTGATTTTTGCAAAATGTGTGAAGGTATTTGGTTGGACAGGGGGGAGTTCAAGCAGATTATAAACTATTTGAAAAATAAGTCAGACTATGAAATACTGCATCATTATGCCAAAAATCTCGTATTAGAGTTATGGGAGGTGTTTACTGGACCAGAAAAATTTAGGTCTGAATTAGAAGACTTTTTAACACTTTTGAAATTATTAAACTACAAGTTTATCACTCAGCATCCGCATATAAGCGGACTGGTTGAAAATTTGCCAAAGTAACATGTCATTAGCTTTATGGATAATTATAGCAGTTGTGGCGGTAGTGGCCGTATGGCTTATTTCCGCTTACAACGGATTGGTAAAATTGAAGAATAGGGCCAAAGAAGCCTGGTCTGACATTGATGTCCAGCTTAAAAGAAGGTATGATTTGATACCCAATTTGGTTGAAACAGTAAAAGGTTATGCTTCCCACGAAAAAGAATTATTTGAAAAAGTCACTCAAGCCCGCGCCTCTGCAATGTCAGCTACAGGAATGAAAGAAAAGGCTGGCGCAGAGAATATGCTTAGTGACACTTTAAAAAGTCTGTTTGCTGTCGCAGAAAATTATCCCGACTTAAAAGCTTCAACAAATTTTTTGGAACTTCAAAGGGAATTGACAGATACGGAAGATAAAATTCAGGCAGCCCGCAGATTCTATAATACAAACGTCAGAGATTTGAATATAGCTGTTGAAACCTTCCCCAACAATATAATAGCTGGTAGTTTTGGATTTAAGCAAATGGAGCTTTTTGAAACAGCCAACGAAAAAGAGAGGGAAGCCGTTGCAGTTAAATTTTAATGCCAAGCATATATAAAAATGCAGATTCCAATGTGAGAAAAACCTGGTTTTTAATAACTGGGTTTTTGGTCTTTATCATAGCGGTAGGATGGCTTTTTAGTTATTTGCTGGATAGCAATGGTATTTTGGTTTTTGCCGTGTTTTTAAGCGTGATAATGAGTTTTGGCAGTTATTGGTGGTCAGATAAAATTGTACTGGGCATGTATCATGCGCTTCCTGTAGAACATAATAAAAATCCAGAACTCTATCACGTTGTAGAAAACCTTTGTATCACAGCAGGTTTGCCAATACCCAAAATATATATTATCCCAGAAGCACAGCCCAACGCATTTGCAACAGGCAGAGATGCAAAACATGCTGTGGTTGCCGTAACCCAGGGCTTGTTAAACAGGCTGGATAAATCTGAACTGCAAGGAGTAATTGCCCACGAACTTTCACATATTGGTAACAGAGATATGCTTTTGTCCACAGTTGTAGCTGTTTTGGCTGGAGTGGTGGCATTGCTGGCAAATATGTTTTTAAGAATTAGCTGGTGGGGAGGAGGCAGAAGGAGGTCAAACAGTGAAGGCAATGCAGGAGCTATTTTGGCAATTTTGGGGATTGTGGCCGCAATTTTAGCTCCTATAGCAGCCACCTTGGTCCAGTTGGCAATTTCAAGAAAAAGAGAGTTTTTGGCTGATGCAGATGGGGTATTATTAACTCGCTACCCAGAAGGTTTGGCAAAAGCTTTAGAAAAAATATCAGCAGATTCTACACCAATGAAAGTTAAAAATGATGCCACAGCCTCTTTGTTTATTGATGAACCATGTAGGAAAGCAAAAAACCCATTGGTTCACCAAACTATTTATGACCCACCCGCCAGCAGAAGAACGGATAAGAGCTCTCCGAGGTATGGAGATTTAAAATTATACTGGAATGAGCTTGTCCTTAGCTCAATTAAAATATAAATAAAGACAGGATGACCCACCCGCCAGCAGAAGAACGAATTGCCGCCTTGCGCGGAATGTCCTTTTAAGTTAGTATATAGCATGAATGGAGGAGTCGTATAGCGGCCATTACAACAGCTTGGAAAGCTGTGACCTTCACGGGTCTCGTGGGTTCGAGTCCCACCTCCTCCGC
>Ga0172381_10001043_pt1 | contig 34140 bp, 28 predicted proteins | sample Leawel6488metaG_FD_119754 | JGI IMG/M metagenome (GOLD analysis project Ga0172381, IMG submission 119754) | Leachate microbial communities from a municipal landfill in Southern Ontario, Canada - Leachate well 64-88 metaG | ecosystem: Engineered > Solid waste > Landfill > Unclassified | place... | reverse complement strand
TTGATTTACATATATTGAATAAGAACTATTATATGTAGATGAGTTAGTAATTCTTAACCCCATTGTATATTCATAATTACCTACATCAGTCCTAAATCCAGCCCCTTGCCTAGCTCCAACAGTACCATAAAAAGCTGATTGCACAGCTCCTCCCGTTACCGACGATTCAATTCCATTTGCGTATCCGGTAGTAGTTAGTTTTATTGATGGAGTACTAGACGAGTTATTACTCATTATAGACGGGTACGATCCTGTTGTTTGAGTAAATAATATTCCCGTATCTGCCCCTGTATTAAATTTTAAAGTACCAGGCGAATAACTAATAGTAGTTCCTGATACTGTATTTGAATCATTAAAATATGTTAATGTGTTATTGGAAGGCGTTCCATTCACATTTAAATCTAACCCTCCGTAATCATAATAAAAGGTAGTACCATTAGACGTTAAACCAATTAAAGCTGAATCAGCAGGAATATTATCAAATGAAACTAAATTAATATGATCGCCATTTGATGTATGTATAATATCAGCATACACATCCGTAGCATCCACAGTACCTACCACTAATGAATCAATCTCTTTTATAATGCTTTTAGAACTTGTATATTCAGCGGTAAGCACTGAATGACCACCAGCTACTAAGGCAAGTTTATCAGCATCACTCCATGAGTATCCTGTATTACTATCATTTCGTTTAGGTATTATAGTAGGAGATGTCCCTGAAGGAGTTGTAAAAAAACGTAATTCTAAATCGTTTGACAAGGGGTGCGTTCCGTATACATACCCTGTAGCCAAATCATATACGATGGAATATCCAGTTGTTACGTGTTTAGTCGTTATTAAACCTCCCGCATCAGTTATTATCTGGCTTCCCTGAGTGTCATCTAATACTATAGCTCCAATATGAGCAGTATCAGTAATAGTACTTACCCATGAGCTATCTGAATCAGTATCAATACCATTTATAGCTGCGGATAATTCATCTGATGTCGTATAATCAAGAGTGTCTAATAATTTATCTATATGGATGAGTACTGAATCAGTTTGTATGGAATATGTTTGTATTAGAGTTATTATTTCTGATTGAGATAATACGGAATCACTTATCCATACTAATACAGAATCTTTTGCAATTGCTGTTATATCTAAAGTATCTCTAAATATCTGTAAATGTGAATTAAGGAATGTAGAATCTATGGAATTGGCACTTATTAAAGATTCTACTGCGACGGTATCTAATCCGGCTGTCCCAATCCATGATAATATAGAATCTTTAGGATAAATATTACTAACTTTTACACCATTAAGGAATAAACTATCTAAATCAAGGTACGATACAGCCGTTAATTGGAAGGTTAAAGGCGAATGAGTTTTACCGTATAACGTATTAAAGGCTGTTAAACACGAATCCATTAACCCACTTCTCCCTGTTAATGAGCCTGCTAAATAATTTCCAAACAAACTTTCTCCTTGAAGAAGTTTACGCCCTGATAATTCAGCTTTCACGTATGACCCTTGGGTTAAATATGTGTGGTATAAATTATAGTTTTGATATAAGGTGGATAGCATTGAGTATTGTCCAGATGCCCTACAGGATATTAATAGCAACCCTATGATGATACTGAAGATTATTTTTTTCATTATCTTTAATATTTTCACAAATTTAACCATTTTATTATTTCACTTTTCCACCTATCCTATTACGCTGACAGTAATAGTATTCCTTATCTAAAGTCCTATATTTCTTATCTTCTAATATAGGTGCAAATTTATCTAATGGCATTATAAATACGACTTTATCCCCAATACTTATATCTACACCTTTATCGTAATCAAAATTCTTTTCCCTCATATAATATTCATTAGGAGGACTTGTATATTCTATAATCCCATATCGAGGGTCTGTTTTTCTGGCATACTCAGGGATTATTAAGTTAGTATCAAAAGCTAATTTTAATGTGGTGAATAATATAAACCCATTTATAGGCATTAGTTTATCAGGGTACACTTTAGTTATTATATCATAATAAAGAATAAACCTATACTCAGCTTCAGGCGTTTTAATAACCTTCGAATTCAATGATCCGAAATATTGAACGATAATTTTATCCCCAACTTTTAAATCAAGTTGAGTTTTCCACTTACCTTTCACTCCATTTAGCTTTTTAGGCAAGGCCACTACCTCGAATATTCTCTCTACGTTTTCAGTCAGAAATTGGTCTCTATTCCATGCCTCGGTAGTTCTCTGTATTCCGCCTTTACTTAAATCAGTTATATTGTTATGTAACCTCTTACATAAAACGTAATCATTTTGAGGGATGACGTTCTCAATAGTATTAGCATTAATCGTTATGTGCTTTTCTCTTATTGTTTGCATTGGCCCTGTATTTGTTTCTGTCCTCTATTTTTTCTATGTATAATGAACGTTCAAGTATACGCTCATCTATAAAATCCATTTCATTAGCGTATTCACGGTCAAGATTAATCTCTCGCATCCTAGCGTCTATAACATTTAATCTTTTACGCTCATTTTTTAACCTTTCCTCAGTCTGTTTTATAACGTCATTATAAAAGTCGGTAACGAATTGAGTGAACTCATCTACATTAAATATCCTTTGCTTTATAACTTTTATAAATCCATCTATTGTTAGGTTTTCTGTAGATAATAATATCATTATATTATTTTTTTATCAAAAATATGATTTTTTTTCGTATTTTTGAATATTAATTTCATTTTTATGGTTGATGCTGAGATAAAAAGGGACGAACCGGAATTTCTAAAAACATGTAATTGGCTTCTTAAAGCGATAATTGATCTACTAATGAATGTAGCGTTAGGGAGGGATTACGACGATGAAAATACTAAAAAACTATTTCGAGTTCACAAATTCATCCAGGGGATTGACAAGTAACCAAAACAAGAAGCCGGATTTTAACCCGGCTTTCTTTCTTATTAAATTCCTGTTTCTGAATAACTATACGATGTAGAGGCTCTCATATTTATTTGACTAATAGTATGAGATATATTTAATCGTAATAACGATCCATCTCCTTCATCAATAAATACAGTCGCCGAAATTGCATCCGAATTATCATAGGCCATACCAAAAGCATCAACATTGAAATGTTCAACGCGATTTACCGATACTTGTGTATTAAACTCTTTACCTTTTGTAGTTACATACATAGGGATAGTCTCTTCGTTGGCTGTTTCTCTTATTAAAGCGTCGAAGACAGTAAATGTAGCTGCCGCTTTAAAAGTTATTTTTTTACCATTCATTACATAATCAAATATGGTATAATTTGTTGTCCCATATCTATAATGATTACGTACCTTGTTTGAATTAAGGAGTAAAGTCTTATTATAGACACTCCCGTTTTTTTCCGTTACCGGAACTGAAAATAATGCTGCGTTCATACCATTTTTGGTTTTAAATTAATAATAGACAAAGATAATTATTAATTTTTCCAACTTTTCACATAACTTCTAATCTGATCAGGAGACATTGCAGAAACTTTTTTATATTCATATACATTTTTTTGGTAAAAAGGATGAATTGTAGAGCTGTTTTCTCCGCGATAATGATTTAAATGATATAAACATCCATCTAATCTTTTTAATCTAAAATTAAGTTTCTTTAACCTATTTACGAATTCTATATCCTCCAACCCCCAACTTATGAAGTTTTCATTCTCCCCTCCGCTATCTAAATATGATTTTTTATTGAATAAAATCATTCCTCCGTGACTTCTTTCTCCGTCCATATATTTAAAATTCATATCATCAATAAAATGCTTCGTATTTTTGTCATCTAATTTTACAAACTTATTATGTGGGTACACTACATCATATTCATTATTTGATATCAACTCTATCGCATTATATATTTGCTCGTAAGGCACTATAACGTCTGAATCGCAAATAACTACTATATCCGAATCGCATTGCTTAACCATTTCATTTAACATCTTAGTTCGGTGAAATTCTTGATAATTAAATTCAATATACCTGTCATAGTCGCATGACTTAAATTTATTACCTCCTTGTTCTCCTATAATAATTTCTCCCCTAATAGATCGAATGTATTTAGTGACTACATTTAAGTTTCTTAATCTATCTTTTGAATCATAAAATACTGGTATAATATACGATACTCCTTTTAATTCTTTTTGTTCAGGAACGTTACATCTAACAAATTGTCTCATTTCATTTGATGAATAAAGATTATACTTTACTTTTAAATTTGTAAGTACGCTTTGGTCGTAACGATGCTCTTTAAATGAAGATAATTGATTATGATTATTTTCAGTTAATATATTTTCATCTTCACAATATTCCAGCCATTCAATTATTAAGCTTGTTACTTCTTTATTTTTTTTACATACAAATATTCCGGCTTCTAATTGAGTAGTATTCCAATAACTAATATCACACCCCATTAATTCAAAGCATTCCTTATGTGTCCATTCTGAATTTTTAAAACTACCGTCGGTTAAAATAATATTCTTATCTTTCATTCGTTCCAAAAGAAACGATCTGATATCTCCATTAATCATGTCGGCACTATCAAGATAAAAAAGAATATCCCCTTCTTGTAGTTTTTTTAATGTTTCTAATATAATATACGGCTTCCACAAGCAATACCCTACTCCTTTTGGTTGATCAAGAATATGTTTGTTTTCTTTATAAAATTCAGTTTTATGTAACCATTCCTCTGTAAAAGTAAATATCTCATCAAAGCTACCTGACTGTTTTGCTACCTTAATAAGCCTATCTTGCATAGGTTTAAATGCTTCGTTAGCATAGGTTATAAAGACTATTTTCGGTTCCTTTGTCCATTCCCATGCATCCATATATTTATAAATTTCAAGACGATTCATTTTTTTAATTCTGGCTAGTTCTAATACCCCATACCTATAAAATGGATTTTGAGTATTACTTGTTGCGGAGCAATGATGATTTAAATGATATAACGCACCTTCTACTCTATCAACTTTATATCCTAAAGTAGTAAATCTATAATATCTTTCAACGTCTTCAGGTGTGTATGCAATAAAGTTCTCATTTTCCATACCTGCATGAATGAATGATTGTTTTTTGAATCCAATAACTCCTCCTACGCTACTATCGGTTTCTCCTATAAAATCATATCCTGCAAATATCCCAACATCACCTATCTTTGCTTTTTCAATTAATTCCTTATTTCTTCCATAAGTTCCATCACCTACCCTTAAAAACCTACCATCGTAAGGATAAACAAAATCAGATACTCCTCTTAATTTTTCTGCCATTTTATAAACCTGAAATGGAGATAGTAAAATATCAGTATCCCAATTAATTACTATTGGAGTGTTAGATAATTTTGTCATTCTATTTAACATCTTTGTGCGATGAAATTCTTTATAAGGAAAAGATATATAGCTAACCCCTTCTACGCTTTTAAAATATTCACCACCTTGTTCTCCGATTATTATATTGGTATCGAAATTACTTTGTAAGAAATCAATAGTTATTTTAAGGTTTTCTTTTCTGTCAATAGAATCGTATTTAACAGGTATAATAAAAGTTACATCTTTTAAGTCGGTCTTGAAGTCTGAATGGCAAATCCATTCGTCTTGCCAAAAATCGCCCTCATAATTATTCTTTAATGTCCCTGCGAATATCTTAGGAGGTCGTATCACTAATTTACTATCAGATAGATAAGCTCCCCACCATGAAAATGTACTTGCAGATAATATATGATGTTTACACCCTATTAATGTTTTTAAATCTTCTATTTCAGATCCCCCTTTAAATATAAATTGATCTCCTATGAAATGTTTTTTACAATGCTCTATATTATCAGATACTACATAAAACTTATACCCTTCTTTAAAATACTTATTTATAGCTGATAAATAATAATTAGCTCCATATTGAACGTATGCTTGATTACCTAAATAGTCTCCAAGCCTCCAATGTATCCCTACTGAATTATCTTCAAGTTGTATTACATCTTTAGGCATTAACCATTGTTTAATATCATCTTTTATATTAATCCAATATTTCTCAGACTGTAAAGTGCCAACAACGTCAATCACATCTCCTTTTACATTTTCTAATAAATCAGATAGATAATGAAATTTATTCTCTATAACTTGCGCATCATAAACCTCGCTTTCTTTATATAAATCATTAGGTATATTAAAATAGTTTCTATATTTCCAGTTTTCAGGGATAATAGTTATTACATCATATCTATCAGATAAACCAAGTAATGAAGCTATTTCAAATAATTGGTTTCCTAATCTGCCATATTCGCCCAATTTTGAAAATGTTAATATTTCCATTATAATATATTATTTTTAAAATGAATCTTTGTATTATAATTTGATATTCTACCTGTAATATCTGATATATCTCCATCTATGTGATCACATAAAAAAGGCAGGAAACATTTAACATCAAAATTCTTTTGGATACACTCACAGAAAAATTCATCAGAGCCATACTGATAATTCATGTTTTCTAATACATAATCGAATAGAGTATTCTTCATGATATACGCATATGTTCCAGCCACTCTATTGCATTTATAAATAAATGGTTTTATAGGGAAAACATCTCTTATTTTATCGTAATGACCACCTAACATCCATAAATCAAAATCTTGTTTTTCTATTATTTCTATCCTCTTATGAAAATCGTTTGCCATGATAATATCATCTTCAAACACACATACATACTCGTATTTATTTTCTTTAGCATGTTTTATTAAGTTATAATGAGATTGCATACACGCTAGTATCCCTTTACAATTAAACTCAGTTTTCTTCTTACTATCTAATGGAATTTTAAGGGTATCTGCATCTACAGCAACCCATCGCGTTACGTTAACCCCTATTTTATTAAATTCTTTTTGAACTGATTCTAATCTATCAGGTCTGCGTTTAAGATTAATAACGAATTTAGGGATATCTTTAAAGTTCATTTTTTCTCCAATTCTCCCAACAAAATGAGTATTCATATGTTAAATGATGTGTTTTAGATAATTTTTTATGAATATTCAACCTCCTTTGATATGAAGTTGAATCTAAAATATGGAATTGTACTTGGATATTATGAATACGTTTTAAGTTATCCTCGGTTATCGCATCTAGTAAATCGTATTCACCTCCTTCTATATTTATTTTCATTAAGTCAATCCCTGTATCAATTATTATATCATTAATATCACAACATTCAGTTCTTTCTGTAAATCTATCATCGTTAATTGTACTTTCACTTTCAATACCTATAAATCCAATCCCCCAATTATTAGAAACTATATAATTATATATATGCACTTTATCTGATTTCAAACGTTTTATTTTATTATAGTACATAGACAATGCTTCATAAGCAAATATATTACAATGATATAACCTATCAATTTCTTTTAAGAACGTACCCTCACAAGCTCCAATATCATACACTATTGATTTTTCATTAAGGTTATATTCATATCTTAAATATTCCAAATTATTTTCTGTCCATATTCTTTTTTGTTCAGGGTCTAAATTCATATCTACTTGGCTTGTTAAAAGTTAATTCAATCCATTTCTTTAAAGGATATTCTGGTGCTTTCCACGCTAATGCCTCGTCATTGTAATTACAGAATATCTTATTTTTTACTACACTTTCTATTTCCTCAACGGAATCTTGTTTATAAACGCACTGCCTATTCATATACCCTCCCATTCCTTCAAATCCACACTTATAATTAGGCAGGTCATTTAAATGAATGTTAGATGATTCCTGCGGAAAAAAGTTGAAATAAAGCGTTCCTAACGCATAAGGAATAAGCTGTTCTTTTATCGGAAATTTATTGAACATTTCTTTAAGTAAATCTCTTTTATAAATCATTGGAAGATGGTGTTCAAAGTTTAATGCTCCGTTAGATAACCGTAATGCTTCATTCACCGTTCTTCCCCATTTTGATTTTTCATTATAAAGATACGATTTTTCGTTTACTTTAAATTGCGGAAGGTTAAATATTTCGTTTGAAACTATCTTATTAATGAGTAATATATCATCATACAGGTATAAAAAATATTCTGGACAATCATTAGAATTAACAAATTTATCTACTTTATTAAGTACATCAAAGTAGTTCTCATAATTTTTAACTCTATTATAATAATAGTACGCTTTCTGAGGATACCATCTATCAATTTTCCTGCCTTTAATATTTAAATTAGGTTTTTTTTGGTAATAACAGATAACTTCAAAATCATCTAATAAATTTTCTTCTAATGATCTAAGGCAGTATTTAAGTTCATTATTCCCCCAATTACTCCCTGTCCCTAAAGGTATAAATATTGTCATTTCTTATAAAAATCATGTGAATCAATGCCGGTATACGATTTTATTAACTTGCGTAAATCTTCCCCAGCTCTTTGAGCCATATTACACCTATCCTCTTTGGATAGCTTATCGTATTCTTGTACCTCCCACATCTTATCCATTAATAATGTCATGAATATCTTTGTGGCAGCCCTAAATGAATCTTTTGAGAAATTTGGTTTAGCTCCGCAATGAAATTCGTATTCTATTATTACTGATTCTATCTCAGATAAAATAGGGTCAAGTTGCTTACCTATCATATTTATAATCCCTCGCTAATTGTTTCAATTGTTCATCTATTTCTTCCATAAACTTTTTAGTTCCAAGTATTTTATGTTTACCTAAACCAAATTCGTAGTATCCTAATCCTATAGGTCTTAATCCGTAACTGTCACATTTAAAAACTGCCAGCATAGATTGGTTAAGTTCTTGTTGAGTTATTGGATGTTTCATTTCTTTCTATTCTTTAACCAATCTTTAAATATCATATCGTTATATGACCCTCTTGCTATTCTATATCTATAGTTTGAAAATTCTATCATATCATCTTTTGTGAATAATTGGGCTTGCTTAGATAACTCTATTATTTTTTGTAATTCATTAATAGCGGATAATACTTTTCCTAATGTTGGGTCATCTTCTTTTACTGGTTCTTCTATTTTATTAAAAGCCTCTATATACTCAATTTTAAAATCAAGAGCTTTTTCTCCAGTAAATCCCATTACTAAAAGCGAAAACCCATCCCTGTTCATTAAGAACATTTCCTGAATCCTATTCATAGAATCTACGTAAGTAGTTGATTGATAGAAATGCGCCCAATTTTGGGCTGATCTTTTAGACATTATTTCTTTAATGTCTCTCATAATATGCTTATGTTCCTTCTCAAATTTTTGAGCAACCAACAAACTTGTAGTAATTGGAGTTCCTTTATCTGTTTTAAATACTAATTCACTCATTATTTCTTACTTTCTATAAAAGTCATTATATCTTCAATTAATTTTTCCTTACCTCCTAATTGTTCAATTCTTGAAGGAAGAACATACAAAGTAGTTAATCGCTCAGCTTTTTCTTTTAATTTTTTTCTTGGCATAATAAAATAGTTTAATTATATATACAAAGATAGATAAATATTTAATAATACAAACTATTTTACTATTTATTTTACAGAAAATATCAGAATTGTACTAGCTATCGCTCCGGTTATGAATGATATTGGAGCTAATATTCTATTTCGCTTAACTTTAACTTGTTGCTTTAATACTTCGTTGTTCAGGTTTAGATTCTCGTTCTCACATTCACTTAGCATTTTCTGGGTGACTGCTTGTAAATCAGATTGTTTACTTAATTGTGAGTTCACTAATTGTATCCCTGAATCCATATTCTCTACTAATTTACCGTACTCGACCATGCCTGATCTACTTTCCAATAACTCCAAATGTTCTACGTAAATTTGTTTTATCTGGTTCCCGGAGAACTTAAACTCGGAATCATCATTCTTGGGTTCTATATAAGCATTAATTGAATCGTAAACTTCATTAGTGGTATATTTATCCACTTTAGGTTTAATGTCGTAAATTCTATTGTTAAGTGTGCTTATTAAAGTTTTCTGGTTAAATATTAACTTATCGTTTTGCTCTGTTAAGATTTTGTAATATTCTATAGTATCGGACTTTTGTTTGATAATAATTTGGTTAGCGATCTTTAGCGCGTCATGCCATATAACTTGTTTATGTATTTGTTTATTCTTAACTGTAATAACAGTCAGAACGGTTATAATTGCCGTTATTACTATACCTATTATAATAAGGGCGTACACTGGTATTTTAATTTCTACGTTAGTCATCAAGCTTTCTCCAATACATGAACAACTGTACTGAATCACATGTCCCGGCGACATATCTAAATGCAGGTAAGTCAAATGGAAACCCTTTAGTGCAGCTATATCCTGCTCCCCACCATAACGAACCATTTACGGTATAAATATCTGTTGTATCAGTTGATGTGGTGTCAATCGGTATAGGATTATTATCCCAAGGGGTATATGTTTTAAAGTCAGTTACACCTATCTTATTTGATACCGGTTTATTTGTTCCTCCTAAATACAGTTTACCTGTATTATCTTCTGGATATTTGAAGTTTACATCTACTGATACTAAATTACCATGCCAATCAGCTCCGTTTTTAGTAAAATAGATTATCGTATCACCATATAAGGTCATATCAACTTTCCATAAATCGGATTGAGAGAAGCTCAGTAAGCTTACCATAATCCCTATAAGTACAAATACTTTTTTCATTTTATTATGTTTTTACAAATATACTAAATTTCAATTATTTGCTTTACTCTTCTTCTTCGTTAATCATTTGTTGTATTTTAGATGGTTTTCCTTCCATTCCTGTGGCTGCTAATTCTCCAGCGCTATCTGCTTTTTGTTTCAAATTTTTCAAGTATTTAGCCCTTACATCTAAAATCATCATATCGGCAACCTTTTCTATTTGATCTTCATCTTTAAATGTTACATCACTTTCTTTTAAAGTGCTTATAATATCATCTCTATCAGGTGAAGCATAATTAGATATTCCTTCTTTTATATAGTCACCTCTAGCTTTTATATATTTTACATATTGTTCAGTAGTATACTTTACTGCCCGACCATCTTCTGTATTATAGTTTTTTAATTCCTGTTTAGCTTTTGGTTGTATATTAAACTTCTCAGTAGTTAAGACATTCCATACATTATAGTCAGTTTCATTTTCCTCTTCACCTAAAGCATTTAACTTTTTATTTCCATACTTAGTATATACATCAGGTCTTTCTCCTGTAGTTGGATAGTTTTGTACTCCAACACCAAAAAAAGCGGGTACGCCAACCGTAAAAATACTTTGAATACCTTTATCTTTTAAAGCTGTAGATACATCTGAATACATTAAAGGAAGTAAGTTTTTCTTTAACTCTAATGCTACAGTTACATTTTCACCAATCATTGTTCTTCCAGTAAGAACATCTACTGATAAAGCTGCCGCGGGGGCTAATTTACCCCTTGTAAAATGTAATAATACTTCACCTCTACTTTTTTCGTTATATCCAGAACCTAATTTACTTATCTTTCCTGTAGTAGCTGACTTTGTTTCTCCAGTTACTAATTGACCTATTAATCTTATATACGGTTGAAACCCTCCCCATATATCCCACCTTTGATCTCCTATTTTTATCTTACCGAAATCAGTGCTTCTCCAATCTTCTTCTACATCAGCTCCCGCTAAAGCTGCTAATCCTAAAACAGAAGTCCCAACCCCTAAGAATTTTATCATATCCTTCCAGTATTCTACTCGTACTTCTTTTGGAACTTCTAAATAAAATTTTGGACTTACAGCATTAGTTATTAAGTTTAATCTTGAGGCTATTAATCTTGGAGCGAATATAGGAGTATTAAGATATTTTGCAATTCCTTCAAGTTTTCCTAATCCTCCACGTCCAGTTTCATTATTTATTAGTTTTGCAGTTTCTTTGTATAATTTAGGATTGTTATAATATGTTTTACCATCAGATAAATACTGCTCGGCCATTCTTCTGAATAATCCTACCCTGAATTGATTTAAAAATGAAATATAAGCTCTTTCAGATGGCTTAACTAAATACTTGCCTATAATAGGTATTTTCTCTGCAAGGTTACCCATAAATACCTCTTCTTTTGCCGATAATTCAGGATTGATAGGATTAGAAACGTATAACCCACTTTCTTTCATTATTGGATAATCAGGCGAATTAAAAACGTCATATAACCATCTGGAAAATTCCTTTTCACTCTTTATATGACTAAAAGTTTTAGCAAAATATTTCATAGCCATAATAGGATGAGAAATAACAGGTATCAAAGCTTGTCTAAATATGCCAGACATATCACCAGAAGTCATTAAAGCGCGAGAAGTGTTTATTATTTCAATAGCTAAGTCTCCTGCTCTTTCTAAATCAGTCCTATTTGCGTATTTATCTTTTAAAATCCTTACAGTTCTTTCTTGTCTTGCTTGGATAAGTTTATCTTTTAATTCTAATCCTTCTTTGTCAAGCTGAATTTCAGTTTTCTTTTTTTCGTTGGCGTAGTTGCCAGTTTTTAAATCGTCCTGAATTTTTTCAGTTTCTAATTTTATTCTCGATTTAGCCTGAGATAGTTTAGTTAAATCATGTTCTCTTATTTGCTTTCTTAAGTCGGCAAGTTCTTTATTGCGTAATATTTTTCTTCTCTCGCTTTTAGGCTCTACCCCTTTTTCAAGGTCTTCGTATTTATTAATTAATTTTGCTTCAGTTCTTAAGTCTTGTAACTTTATTGTTAATTCACTTCTTGTTTTGGCTGGTTCTTTATACTCTCCTGCAATTAAGTTATGAATATCTTTTTCCTGAATGTCTGGAATAAATGGTTTAATATCTGAATGAAGCTTAGTTATCATTTCGTCCAAATTCTGAATACCTTCTTCAATATAACTTTTCATTAGTTTTGCTACATCAGGAGTGATATAAGCTAATTGTTTAGCATATGGTAAAGGTAAAGCACTTAATGTATTATCGCGTGAAGCTTCCTTCCATTTCCCAGCTAAAGAGCTTAATATCTGTTTTCTCTCATATATAAAATCTTCATGTGTTTTTTTACCACTTGTTTTAGTACTATTCCTTTGTTTTTTAAACTCTTTTTCAGCTTTGTCCCTAGCTTGTTTCGCTTCAAGCTCAGCTATCTTATCTTCAAGTTTCTTTTTAAGATCGTTTATTTGTTCCCATTCTTTTTGGATAATTTCTTTTTGTTTAGAAGTTAACTTATCAACTCCTAAATTATTCATATCTTCAATAAAGAACCCTGCTAAAGAATCATCGCGTATTATCTCTCCTTTTCTACTTCTAAAAGAAGCTGAAAGCATAGTACCAGCTATATCGCTTGCGTCAACAGCTCTTTTTATTTTTAATAATTGATCATCATTAGGATTGCTCTCAAATTGCTTTTCAAGCCCTGATAAATATTGTCTTATTATGCGCTGATCTAAATCAGAAGGTAAAGTACCATCCTCCATCTTTGTAATAAGAGATTCTATATTATATCCTTGTTTTATCTGTTCATCTGCTTTTTGCGTAAGCTCAACATCTGATAATGTTTTAACCTTTTCACGTTGTCCGATACCAAATTCCTCTCTAGTAGCCTCAGTAGATTCAACCCTTACACCCGTTAAACTAGGTTCAGTAGTTTCAGGTTTTATTTTAGTCTCCCCGGTAAATACTCCCTTTACTTTATTTTCAGCGTTAATTTTATCTTTATCGGCTAATCCTTTATACCAATCTGTATTACGGATTTCATTTATAGCATAGTCAATAGCTTCACTTACTGTCTTACCTGCCTGTAATGCAATCTTAGCGGCTTTCACTCCCGTTTGTGCTACTGCTACAGGTAGATTAACCCCTAATGTTTCTTTACCGAATTTAGATAGTTGTTTATCAATATCGTCAAGCCATTCTATTCCTTTATCTAATCCTTTAGTAACAGCTGATTCAAACGTTTCTACTTCTTGTGGAGGTACTTCTGCATCTCCTTGTTTCCCCATATATACTTCTGGGCTTGCTTGCTCTCCGTTGTCCCGAATTTCCTCAACGCTTGACGTTTCAGGGATTGTTCCAGTTGTTTCGGCATTTTGATTTTGTTTTATTGGTTTATTTCCTATTTTATCAGGTTTTTTAGTGGGTAAATCTTGTTCTAAAAATTGTAATTCAGGAATATCTTTTACTGCGCTTTCGACTTTTGTTGGCTCTGTAACTGGTTCTTGAATTCTTCCAGTTTCTCCCTCCAGGATTTTTCCTGTTTCTGTTTTTTGTTCTTTTTCATTTATTGGTTCTTCTACTTTACTAAATGCTGATTTCATTACTTTACTACCAAAAGATACTCCTTTCTGTGGAGCTTCCATAAACTCACCTAATCTCTTTGAATAAACCCCTATAGTTAACCTTCCTTGTTCATATAAGTCCGCATCTTCTGGTGTCATATACTGATTATGACTAGCTCCATCTCCGCCTCCAAGATAAACATTACTTATATCCCCATTAGGTTTTACAGTAGCCATAGTGAATTTTTTACCTCCGAAACTTGGTAATTGAGCTAATTCATCTGGCGTCCTTTTAGATAATTGTTCTTTATATACTTTTTGTTCTGTCGTTAATTCTTTTATTTCTTTTCCCGTATCCGTTTGAGTTACGGCTAATTCTTCTGATTGTTTTAATTGACTACCCTTCTTTTCAGTATCCTGTTCGTACCCGTTTTCCCTCGCGATTATATCAACTATTTTCTGATCGGATGATTTAACTATCTTTTCATAGGCTGCTTTTATACCTTCGTTATTAGTGTTTTTAGCCTTGTAATCGAATTCCTCTCTCTTTATAACTTCTTTTACAATATCTATTTTAGAATCAGTAGAGAATTCTTCCGGTACTGATTTAGCTACACTTCTTATATACTTACTTTTATCTGAAGTTGGTATATGAGCAGGTAATGATATACCTCCACCTATAACTCCACCTACAAGCATTGAATTACCTACTTGATCGAATAACTCTTCTACAGGTTTTAACCCTGAAGCTATATCTACTATATTGTCCGATAATTGGGTAGCCCCCTCAGATAATGCTTCTCTTTTTATGTCTTTACCCCAAGCTCCTAAATGAGACACCGCCTTATCTAATTTTGAATAGTAAGCACCTGCAAGTTCTTTACTTATTTGGTTTCTTCCTTTATCCGCTACGGCTTTCTTTACCCCGTCTAATATCTTTACCGTACCCCATTGCTCCCAAACTACTTCATTAAGCCCTTTTGTTAGAGCATTTGTTATTTTAACGAATTCAGGTAATTCAGTTTCTCTATCTAATCTATCGTATTCAGCAAATCCCTTAGAAGCCCCCATGTATCCTAGAGCTGATTTAGTACCTCCTGCTGCGTTACCTATTACTAAGGTAGTTAACATAGGTAAGGATTCAGATACATCTAAAGCTATATTACCAACGGCTCCTGATATATCTCCACTTTTAAGCATGTCTATAGCCCCTTGTTCATACCTATCACCTTCAGCGGACATTTCTTGTAATTTGTCATCGTTTAGGTTGACGAAATCAGCCCAATATTGAGATTCCATAGATGATGGTACTACAGCATTCCATATCTTCTCAGACGCTTTAAAAGCTCTATAAGGAGTTAACATTACATCTTTTCCTGAACCAGAACCTAATTTATTCAATACTGATTTAGCGAAAGAATCTTTTTCATTCTTTGCCTTTTCTTTTAACATATCATCCCATATCCGGGTATAGTTTTCCTGCCAGTATTTTTGTTCGGAAGGTTCTAACCCTACTTTACCGTCTTTAAATTGTAATCCTAATAATTCAGCTTTTTCAGTTGCCTCTTTATTATATTCAGTAATAGCATTTTCATCCTTTACAATTAAAGGATCGTATTTTAATTTAAGACCTAAAAGTTCTTTATTAAACTTATCAATTCTATTTGCCGGGTTAACATCGGTATTGTATGTCTCCGCTACTTTTTGCTCGAATTGCTCTTCGTCAGTTTTTACGCCTGTATCAAATTTCTCTATTACAGGTTCTTTAGCGATCCTCTCAGGTTTTGTTTTTTGAGTTTCTTTATACCAATCTTTAGGTGATGCTACAGTCCTAAAACTCGATACAGATTCTTGAGGTAATCCCTGAACCTTCGAAGTAGATTCTTGGCCATCGGATACCGTAGGTTCTTTTTTTTTTAAATGTTGGTAGTACTGATCGGCAAACTCATCTTTACTTTTAGTATAAGCTCCATCAGAAGTAAGCCCATTATATAGCTTATCCATCCCTTCTTTTGTGCCGTATTGGCCTTTAAAATCCTCAAATGTCTTTGTATAATCTCCTGCATCGTGCATTTTATTATAAAGACCTTGTAAGCTCATTAAATCAGCCATTAGTCGTACCTCCCTTTACTTGTATTAGTTTTAGACGGCTGTTCAAAGTTAGATATTTTTTGTAACATATACTCATTACCACGAATAGGAACTATATAATAAATTCCATCTTTATTATCAATTGGCCTAATTTGCATAAAATCAGCAGTTTTATCGTACCAATCAATCATATAATCACCTTGCCTATTTAATTCTGAGAATGATTTCTCTATTTTAGTGGCATCATTTAATACTTTTTCTACTCCTTTTGTATCCGTTACTTTCTCGGATTTACCTCCAGTAACTTTTAATGCCCCTTTAGGTATTATAAAATGATTTAACGATCTTTTTTGACTTTCAGTGTCGGGGATAGTACTTAAATCAACTGCATTTTTAAATGACATTCCGGTTTTAGGAATTTCAATATTTCGCGTTTGAGGTTTTTCTATCTTTTCTTCTTCTTTACTCTTTTCGTGAGCTGCCTTATATTGTTCTTTTAATTTCCATTCCTGCATTTCGGTATTAGGGGCTTCTATAGTTCTTCCTTTACCTATATTCTCATGTAACTTTAAATTAGACGCTCCAAAGTTGATTGCAGCCTCAGCTAATGTGGGGTCTATCTTTCTTGTTTTCCTGTAATCGGCAATAGCTGTATTAACATGTTCAATTGACTGTTGTAAGAATCTTGGGTCAACTGATTCATTTACCATACTCATAATGGATTCCTGTGTCATATCGTCAAGGTTTTTATCTTTAAGAATATCGCCTCCTAATAAATCACCTAAATAATATGCTTTTAAATCTTCTTCGGGCATACCGCTAGTTAACATCATATCTATCAATCCTTTTTGTACTCCTACATTTTGTTTAGCGGCGTTGTAATATTCCCTATATTGTACGTCTGGATTTAATCCTTTTATGGTAGTTATTTTCTTCATTCCGTCTTTAGATAGGGTTTCTGTCTTTTCAGGCTCCCATCCTAAAGTATTCTTAGCTAATTTATCGGTAAATACTTCTACTGGATTTACCGAAGCTACAACTTGTTCCGCTGAAGGATTATTCCATACTCCTGTAACGTTCCAATCCTCCTCTAAATTTTTAACGGTTTTCATGTCAAAGTCTTTAGGAGATTTCTTAGCGGCATCAAAGAATTTACTAGCGTTCTCGTAATCCTCTTTTTGCTTTGAAAATTTAGTTTGCAGGTTCTTAACGTCAAACATTAAGTCGACTGTTTGCTTGTCGGTTAACGTCCCTTGCTCCCTATCTCTTTTTAATTTGCCGTTATCATCATAAGTATAGTAATTAGCTACTTTATCATTTAATGAACCAAGATCATTTGTAGCATTATCTAAATGCATCCTAAACTTAGAAGCGGCAGGATCGAGTTCATCTATCTTTTTCTGTACTGCCTGAACCTTTAGTCTTTCCTGTTGTTCTTCACGATCTTTCTTTTGCTTAAAATCATTTATAGCATCATTTATATAGCTAAAATCTAAAGGCTTTGCCCCGTAATCCGGTATCTGATATTGTGGTATTAATGCCATATTATTTAGCCATTAGTTTAGCCACAGAACTTGCGGCATTAACATTGTTTTGTTGTGTCGCATTTAATGTTTGCGATTGGGCGGATACTCCACCTTGATATTGCGACCATCCTATACCTGCCGCGTTACCGTATACGTTTGAAGCATATGATAACGGATCGTACATTTGAGCTTGCGTTTGCCTCCATTGGAGTTGATTTTGCCAATTAGCTGAATCAGCTCCGTATTCTTGAGTAGCATAGCCAGCTTGTTGATCTGTAACTCCGGCACTATAAGAGCCTAATGATTGTTTTATTCCTGCTTGGTTCTGAGTTTGACTAGCCGCATTGCTGTATGCCGTTGATTTAGTCTGTCCAGAAGTTAAATAGGCGTTAGCTAAATCTTTTTGCGAATTTGTTTTATATTGTCCTGCTTGTAATGCTATGTTTAATGAGTTGTTTTGGTTCCCCTGCATTAAAGTAGCTAATGAGTTAGAGGACGCTCCACCCATAGATTTTAATGTACTTACATTACTTGCTAAATTAGTACCTGCTTGACTTTTATAAATATCAAGGCCAGGCATTTCTGATTGGGATAAGTTCTTATATGTATTTAAATAATTATCAGCTCCTCCCGTGCTTTCTTTTAGTGAGGATGATATATATTGATCTCCTTGTTGTAGGTATTTATTAACACCTGATTCAGTTGCTGATTTAGTTTTACCTAATTCTCCTGAATATTTTGATAAATTTAAATCAGGGGTGTTACCGTATAAAGATTCTATAGATGTATTAGCTGTGTCTGATTGCTTTTGATAATCAGTAATAAGGCCAGTTAACTTAGCCATATTTTCATCATATCTTTTTTGACCCTCCTCTATTTGCCCTTTAGCTAAAGTAGTCGCTTGCTTATTTCCAAAAGGGTTGAAAAAGTCTATTACTTCATCGTTGCTGTATCCTGAAAAAGTACTACCCATATCCTATTATTTTATACAAAGATAATAAATCATACTTAAACCTTTTTCGCTAATCTATACACCTTATCTTGGACTAATTCAAAACCTGTTTTCTCATATAGATTAATGTATTCCTCTTTATCGGTAAAACACTCTATAATATCGGTATAGACTGAGGCACATCCTAATACTTTCTCGCTTAATACATGGGCGACGTGTCCGTGACCGGATACATTAATTAAAGGCTCTAACTTATACACTTTACGTAAAGCGGAGAACCCCACTAATTTATCACCGTCAAAAGCTCCAAAACATACCTCCGCCGTAATTGGAAAGCCTATCCCTTGTTCCGTGCAAAGTATCCTCGCTTTTACAAAATCGTCCTGAGATTTTAATGTCCTATATGTTATCATAATGATTTTCTATATCCTATTATTATTCCTTTTAATGTATTAGCTGTAGTCTTAGTATTTCTTAACTTTATATTTAGGGTATTTCCTTTTAATACGTCGCCTTTAAATAATTCTATCGTGTAACCTAATAACCCGGCGTTATTCAACATATTCCTTAAGAATGTGGAGAAGAACCTACCTTCCCTCTCCCTAAAATTAGTTTCCTTCAGTAATGAACTCATCTTGCCGTAGCTCCACTCATTAGTATCTGGATTCTGATAAGCTACTGAATTATCGTCAACCGTTATGTCGTTTAATTCAGTTGGCGCCCATATCTGGTCAGATATTAATTCTATTGAATCAAATGTCTTTACATCGGCTGGCGAATAGTTAAAATGAACTTGGACTATTCCTGTCGTTACCCTAGTATCGCTAACATGATGTTTATATAAATTAATCGCGGCGGTAGTGGATTTTTCTACATGATAAAAATTATTATTATTAAATCCAAAATACATATCAGGATAAAATGAGTACCACGATAACCATGAGTTAGTCGGTTCGTGATATCCTAAAGTTACATTTCTAGTAGGATAAGTGTAATTCTTAAATGTGAATAGGTATAAATCTTTTACGGCGTCGTACCCACTTACTATCTTTATGGTATTACCTCCACTAATAGAGTAAGCGATTATATTGGATAGATAAGCTCCGTAACTTTTCATTTTAGCTGCCGCCGTTATATCTTTTAACCCATCCTGTGAAAATCTATACCAAGATGAAGTCCTTACATCATAAAAATATGTCGAATGTAAATTATTAGTTATGCTTCCCTTATGTGAACACCCTATGTTATAAGGCATGTATTTTATAGTCCCTAATATAGTATCCGTATAATTCATTTCAGTACTACCATCCGCTAATGTAGTTTCAACCGCATTGAGATATATGGACGATATCTTAGTCTCTTGGTAAACGTGTAGTGTATTTCCTTTTTGGACTACACCAATTATATTACCATACTTAGAATCTAAGTATACGGGAGTGTTAGTAAACTTATTTATCTCGTTATAATTTAAATCCCCCTGCTTTAGTACTCCCCCGTATGTTAATGACTGATCGACGGTTCTTTTCTGTTTATCGTCAACTATATTATATCTCCCGCTTGTTGCATCAAGTAATGGCGACAATAATTTAGAATCATATCCAAATGAGGATGATTTAGATTCAATTCTAAATACTAAGGGTACTCCTATGTCTGTAAAATAATAAGGGAATACATATGCGTCCCCGCCGTTTATAACCCCATTAACAGGGGTAGTGGTATTAACTGGAATTACATCTCCTATTTCATAATATACTAAATCAGATGAATTTGATATAACTCTTTTTCTATAGAATTCTACTACATATATCTTACGGGATGTAATGTTTTTATACTCATTGAAGGAGGATAATGATGGTATTATTAATTTACCGTCGTTGTTTACCCCTATAATTTCTATGTCAATATACTCACTGAGATTAATTAGTATAATACCAGTCAGCATATATCCTTTTATTCTTATTCTATCGCCTTTCTTTACTGTGAAATTATTAATATTTACAAGTTCGTTAGAGGAATAACATCTATTGATAGCTTGATCTATATTAATTAATGTATTTCCTTCTGAAAATTCTAAGTCAGATGTGTATCCTAAATAATCAGTAAATAACATAGGGATAGTAAAATGTTCAGATACATTACTACCCGCGTACATAAACTGCATATAAACAGCCTCAGTAGGGGGCATATTATTTATTTGATAATATATACTATTTGTGAAAAAACCGGCAGTGTCAGTTGATACACCCCCATTTGCAGGAATATTTAAAACTGATAAAGGCTGTACTTTAGTTGAGACACCGTTAGCATCATAATAACATATGCCTAAATTTACTGCGCTATTTTCTTTGAATACTAGATCCTTAGTTATCGCGGGAGCAGACACGCATGTAGCCGATATAATGTCAGTACCATAATCAGGGTTATAAAGGCTAATCCTATTAGGGTTTCCGCCTGATATTACTGAGGCGGTAATATTATATTTAGTTTTAGCATTTATTTCAGAAACGAAATAATTAACAACGTTTGTATTATTCTGGTAAGCTCCACTTATATACAGGCTATCATATTGGTATGTATATGTTTCTTTAGACACGACAATACCTCCTGTAGTTTTTGATATAACTACGACGTATAATATCTTATCCCCTCCGGTTAAATATCCCGCTATATTTAATACTACATTCGCGTATGATGATGATGGTGCTGATTGGTTAATATTTATTACACTATAAGCATAATTCGACGTGGACACTGCAAGATTTATATCTACATCTACATTATCATATTTAGTGTCATTCCTTCCTAATAATATTCTGTCTCCATTAATTACATTCATTGTACCTGATTTAAAAGGTACTTCGTATTGGATGTAATTAAAATCTAATTGATCCACATATTGAACTTGTTTATCATTATAAAATGAATAAATATTATCCACACTCCAACTAAAAGTAGAAACATCAATTGTATCATATAAGCCCCAAGTACCACTAACTCCACTACCTATGTCAGTAACCTTCACGTATATCTTTATTTTATCTACCGAATAGTTACCGTTTAATTTTAGTGATATCTTATTTACTCTTGGCGAAAATATAGGTGTAATACCGCCTCCATATCTATAACTGTTATCAAGCTCCGATGTTATATATTCATCTGAAATACCTCTATCATTAAGATATGTATAAAGACTATTACTCCAATGGCTAATAGAACTTTCTAATCCATCTTTAAATATGTGCTTATATGCAAACTGGAATCTCTTACCTGAAATATAATTATATTTTATAGCAGTATCTACCCCAGCCTCACAAACGAATGTTTGAAGTGGATTAGGGCGTAGTAGATTAATGTCACAAGAAGACAAGGCAGGATACTCACCGTCTAAAAGTCTTTTAATGTTGACGCAACGGGTAGGGTTATAATTGTCGTTCATTATTAAAAACGCATCATCTCCCGCTCCAATTATACTCATTTCAACTTGATAGAATTCCTGAAAATTCCATGCGGACTTCCCTAACGAAAGCTCATCGTAATCACTACTATTATTATAAATACGTATAATGGAATGTGCATTATTTGAATTATAAAAGGCAATTATTTTAGCGTCTCTCTCTGTATCGTCACAATACCCTACCGCAACATTACTCCCTATACTAAGCCCGATTATAGCGGTACTAAATGCCTTTCTACTTTCTATAACGTTTGTATCTCCATCAGGATAGACAATATCTAATCTATAACGGGAATCCCCTAAAGGAATCAGGTCTATATTATCATCCCAATTTAGCTTTTTACCGTTAAATGATATTACCTGTCTTTCCATTACATTAGCATATTTTTATTTCTCCATGCGTCTAATACTTCTATGTGTGAAGGAGACTCTATCCTTTGTACATCTTTTATTTTTCTATGGTATCGAGCCTCATAAGAATCTTTTATGTTTTCATGTACTGATCTATCATACTCTACATCCTTCCATGAAATCCAAGCCTTTAAAGCTTCTACGTATTTAGTAGGAAAATAAGTAGTTGACGATATGTCTATACCGGAGCTTTTATAAGCTAATAGTAATTCCGTTCTTTGCGTATTGTTAATTATTATCTCCCTATTTTTCATATCAAGAGTGTAATACCCTTGATAATTTACCCCACCTACCGACGCAAACGTATTATATTGAGCATTAGCTATTGATTCTCCCTCCCCATCCGTAGAATCTAAACTTTCGTCAAGTCCTACCACAGTCTTAGTAGGAATGATAGTACCTTTCCGGGTTAACCACCATGTTTCACCATTTACCGGAACTCCTAAAGCTATGAACTCTTCCATGTCCGAAGGAAAATCAATTCTATTCACCGCGTTAGGTTCTACTTTAATTATATTCTTTCCGTCTTCTGTGTATAATAGACGTAGGTTTCTTAAGCCACTTATGGCAAAGTTAAAATACCTCTTATACTCTGAATCGGTTCTCTGTAATTCCGGTTGAGATAAAAGAAGATCATTCACTAATTGATCTATAGTATATAATGAACTAATATCACTCATTTCTTATATCCATTATAGGGTTTTGTTTTAAAAAGTCAATGGCGAGTTGTAATACCTCGTAGTCTCTTCCAGCGGGCATGTATACCGTATCCGCAGTTAAAAACTCTTTAAATTGTATAGCTAAATCAAGTCTAACCGCAGGCACTCTGGGAGTAGGTGTTGATCCGTTTTCTATCTCTTCAAGGGATAAGCTCTCCATATTGTAAAATTCTATCCTTTCCCTTTTTAATATAGTCTCTATATGATTATTTAAATCTGAACAAGGTAAATTCTCTGCAACCCTTAAAGATGATTCAGTCGTTGGATAAAATAATAGTCCACTTCCCTTGATAGTATTAACTATCATATCGGCGTTTAAATGAGGGACTATATCTGCTGGATAGTCAGAATAATAACATTCAGAAACAATATCCCATACCACAGCTATACCGGTAAATCTTTTTCTACATAGATCAAATCTCTTTGCCCCTCCTTTAATTAAGTCCCAACAAATTTGATTATACGCATTATTAATAGCTACCTCAACCATAGTTTTAGTTAAGTTATCCATCTTCCCGTATAACTCGTTATAGCAGTAATCTATATATTGCGTTTTTGTCATCTCGAATCTTCTTTATCTTGTTTTTGCATTGAATATTGAGTTCTCAATTGATCATCTAAAGATAACGAAATTTTCTCTAATAATAAATCCTGAAATTCTTGATGAAATCCTACTGGTAATTGTAATTCTACCGTCTCAGACACTTTAGTTCCAGACGTCGACCCATCCCTATACTGAGCGCCCCCGCTAATTACTTTACTTTCCCCTACATCTAAAAACGATAATTTATATTGAGCGGTCATATAATAATCTAAAAATGGGTTAGTCGGTACTTTTATATATGATATATCTACCCTATTGTTTTGATACGGATATATATATATAAGACTTCCCGATACGTATAATATAGGATTTTCAGCGATAGGTTTACTTAATAGATCGGACTTCCTTGTATAGTATTCTTGTTTTGTTATAAATTCAAGAGGTTTTATTACGCTATTTATTGAAGAATTACCCCCTATCCAGAATAAGTAATCACTAACCATTATGTATGAAGTAGTTAATAACTGCGAAGTTGAAGTTATCAATCTATCTATAGATTTAGTTGATATAGTACTCTTAGGGATAGCTACCCCTGCATCCGTAATAGTAAATAATTCTTCGCATTTATTTCTTAATAATTCAATCTGAACAGATGGAAGCATAAGGTTGAGCTGATCCATAGACACGAAGCCGTCTCCTTTATTAAGGATTAATTTTATATTATTATAAATATCACTAAGCTTCATAATTAGTTTTCTTTATCTGTTTTAGTCTCCATGTAGCTTAATACCTGTGAATTATCAAGTGGAATATTTAAATACCCAAGTATTATCCTTATTATATCTATATATTTATCCTGTCCCCAAAGTAATTCAGTTGACGTACTACTATACTCTGGATAACCATTAGTATACGTAAAAACAGCTTGCGGGGTATCGCGCTTTAAGTATACAATATAAATAGTAGTTGCCCCTACCGGATAAGGATAATTTACAGTCGCCCCTAAAATCGTTAATATAGGCTGGGTTGCAGATGGAAAATCTATAGAGCAGTTCATTCTTCTTTCAAACTCAAGGGCCGTTACTTCTTCTATTTTTTTATTACTGCTATTATAAAATCTTATCTTATGCCAATAATCTGAAGGTAATGAACCTACACCTGATCCATTAATGGATATAGAGGCTGTAGTTTTAAATGGATTTAAAGCATCTGATATCTGTTGTTCCGTCTCATAACCATCCTTATCTCCTATCCTACCATAAACAACCTTTTTTAATTCGTCATTCGCAAATTGAAGAAGCCTATTAAACTGCTCTACGGATAATGTTTTATTCGTTTTTTTATCGTAAAAATATTGAACCGTATATAGAATGTCTTTAAGGGTCATATCCTATTTTTCCGTAAATATACGAAATAAAATATATTATAATTCACATAGGAAATCCCCTCACTAACTAAAGTGAAGGGATTAACAATTAACCAAAACAAAAACTAATATTCCTCGACTAAGGATTCTTCTTGTTTAGCTAAGTACTCAGCTATCCATGCTTTGCCTTCATCAAGTTTATAGCTATTAGGGAATGTTTCCCCTGTCTTTTTCTTTGCCCACGCTTGTAACTTCTTAACATGAGATATTAAAGTGTAATCATCATTTAACTCAATAGTCTTCTCATCAGTTATTGAATCAAGAAATAGTTTCTGGGCTTCTGGATTGGATACTAAGTATTGTATTACGTATTCTTCTTTATCATGTGAATATCTCTGTGGGGGTATAACGCCACACAAAGCCTCTCCGTTTGTTCCAGCCCATACGCAAGTTCTGCTTGTAGGATTGAATACTATAGTTCCTTTCTTTACTTCATTCATGAAGTATGAGCCTATACGGATAACATCAGATGAATTTTCTACCTCCTTCAAAAATACTGAATAACCTCTCTTATTAGTGTCAGTTAATTTTTCGTTTCTTTCAATAACAGCTAATAGTTCAAACCTTAATTCATCGTTTGTTTTATCGTTTATACTTATGCCCCACCTTAATGATAATTTAAGGATGTCATCATCACTGCATTTTTCAAGTATCCAATGTTTTACTTTAACTTCATTTCTTACTGCGCCGATACTACGTTTAGCATCTCCCGCTTTATCCTCTATTTTGAATCCTGCTTTAGACACATTCACTATAGTGGTAAGAAAAAATATTAATTCAGCATCAGATTGAGGATTAAAAATATTTTCAGTCACCTTATTTAAAGGTAAATGGAATATAGGATAATATTTTAATGTCCCTTTTATTAATGGGTTAACATTACAATATACCCATTTTTCCTTCCTGTGAGTTTTAGGATTAACGTAAGCACCAGATACATCAAATCCTCTTGTAGCTTTTTTAGCTATCTGGTATAAATCTAATTTCTTAGTATATACCAGTTTAAATGATTTTAATTTGCTTATCTCATCCATCTTTTCGATTGCTAACTTCTCATTGTAAGAAAGGTTTTCGAATTCTGGATCACCTATCGGAATAGATAGGTTTAATTCTTTGTTATCTACTACTATCATTGTTTTTGTTTTGGTTTATAAAAAAATAAAGGGTGTTTTCGGGCACACCCTTTAAAGCCTTTATTATGATTACTGTCTTGTGAAATAAAATTTCTGATTCCATGCACCACCGTAAAGCATAATTTCTTCCTTCCAGTAGTAGTAAACCCCTGCGTTATCAGTTCCTAAATTACCCGGTTCAAGATTTGTCATACCTTTAAGTATTCCAAATACCTTACCTGAATTTTCACCGTTATAACTTACATAAGCCATCCCTACGTTTGGAATAGAAGCGTTAACTTCTTGCCCAAATTTAGCTACAGTAATAGGAGAATCAGGAATAAAGATAGCTGAACTTGGATATTCATACATTTCAGTTCCACTCACTGTTAATCCTACGCTTGAAGGATTACTCATGGTACTTAGTACTTGGAAGTTAAAATTAACTCCATTGTAATTAATACCGTCAGGGGTGATACCCAATATCTTACTAGCTGCATTATACATGTCTGTAGTTGAGTAATGTTCTCCAAAATCACGTATAAGATCGTTTATACCTTTGCGGAATGTATGTCCACAATAAACAGCTACATCGGAAGTATAAATACCTTGGGCTATAAACCCATCAGTTACTATATCTAAATGTGAAGTAGTAAATGTGGTATCATAAGTATCACACATACCGTAAGCTCCAAGTAAAGTTACAAGTCCGTCACAAGAACGTATAATACCACTATCTCCTGTAATACCAGATGCGGCTACTAAGTTAGTCTGGTTATCGTTCTTATTACCGTGATGAAGCATATAATCTTCATATTTTTCAAGCCTACGTTCCAGCTTCATTGTCAGATCGTTTATAATCCAACGATTACCGTTATATTCGGTAGGAGTGTTTCTCTGTGCTAATACATCTTCTTCAAGACCTATAGTAGCTTTACAGATACCCCAAGTGTAGGTTTTACTAACTGGATAGTTATTAATACCTTTAGGCTGACCTGTACCTCTAGCGAATGCGTTACCACTTAATGATAAGTAAGACCCATTAGGAATAGCTGTTGCTACATATAAATCACTATCCATGAATCTCATGGTAAGGGTATCAGATGTAAGTGTAGCAGTAGCTAAACTTACTACAAATGCCTCTTTTGAGAATCCATCACCACCACCAATATAATCGGCAGGTATTAGAATCTTATCATTTGCCTGTACGTTATGTTTAGTACCCTCGTAGTTAGCTGAAGACAGTTTAATATAAAATACTGCATCTGCTTCGCTAATTGCTGTTTCTGCGCCTAATACGACTGGTCTTTCTTCTGCTACTTCCTCTATAACATTTACGTCTTGCGATGGAAGCGCTCTTCCCGATCCTTTAGCTCTTAATACGTCACGAAGCAATAATCCTTCTCCGTACTGTTTCATTATTTCAGGGAGTGTATTAGAATCTTTCAATCCTGTTACAGTGTCCCACATAGATAATACATGTGCGCCGGTATTGTTGACGTACATATTGCTGGTTGGGGGAGCTATTGCCGCTCCTGCTATTGTTGGCATTGTTTTTTAATTTAATTAATTTAATTTCATTTGTTTTCTTAAACTCATTGCTGCTTCCTTTGTTTTTTCATTATCCAAAGGGATTTTTTCTGTTGTTAATGGTTTTAGATTGTGGTGTTCTGAATCTTTTGCTTTTTTAACATCAGCCTCGATCTTAGCTTTGAAAGCTTGCATGATCTTAACCCTGTTCTTATCCCATATTGCATCCTTAGCTCGTTGTATCACCATCTGCTTGTTAGCTTCATTTGGTTCTGATCCTTGCTGGCTTGCGATACGGATAAAATCATTTAGAACACTTTTATCCTCTTCCGATATTTCAAAATCAAACTCAACGTCCTTAAAGCTTATTTTGTCGAAACTACCCTGTAATGAGGTCATTGTTTCGTCCCATTTAGCTTTTGTGTCCGCAAATTTTTGTTTTTGCTGGTTTACTTTGTCATAAATCTGTTTAAGAGGGTCTTTAATTTCAGGTATTTCTACTCTTGATATAGAAGCGTCTATCGCTGTTTTAATCTCGCGGGCTTTCATATCAATTATAGCTTTTTCCTCTTTACTAAGGTTCTCTATAGCTTCTTTAAGGTTATCTTCCTTGTCGATTACAATTCCTATCTGTCTTAATGCGGCCCTCGTTGACGCCTCAGTATCTCCTACTAAAATAGGGGCTTGATACTCTGCGTATAACGAAAGCATAGTGAGTGAATCTACTTTAGACCTATCCATACCGACTACTTTTGCCGCTATGTTTGGATCACCACGTTTGGATAACTCATTTATAATTACAGTTTTCTTGTAATTATCTATCCCACCTAAAGCTGCAACCGGGTCATAATCCTTACCGTTTTCCTCGATCATCTTTTCGAGTTCCTTGTAATATTCCCTCTTATCCTTTTCGGATTCAAATTCCGTTTTTATTTTGTCATGTTCTTCAAAGAACGCTTTTAATTCCTCGTCTTTTTGGAATTTATATTTACCTCCGCTTATATCCTCAACCTTTTTAAAGTATTCGGGAACAACTGGGGCTTGTACTGCTTGTCCTTGCCCTGTTGAGCCTCCAGTTGTCGGTTCAGTAGGTTGTTCTGTATTTACTACTGGTTCTGCAACTGTTTCAGTATTTATCTGCGTCTCAGGTGTCGTTACATTCTGAGGTGTTAGAAATTTATTTTCTAAATTATCCATTTCGTTTTGTTTTGGTGTTACAAATATAATATATTAAATTTTGACGTTTTTCACGCATTCGCCATCCTAGTTCTTTGCTCGTTAATTAATTGATCTATAGATAATAACACTTCTTCAGGGTTCTCCCCTTTCTCTTGTTTATCTTTTGCGATTAATGCCTTAATATCATTGAATGCTTTATTATTATCAGTTAATCTTTGATCTTCACCTTGTACGTTAATCATTTGACTAGCGGCTTGTAATTCGGCCATCTTTAATCTTTCCCCTGATTCAGCTTGCACCTGTGCCGCTTTTGCATTACCGTCGGCCTGTTCCTTTATTAAGGCTTGTTTTTCTTTGAATTGTCGTTCCTGTTCTTTCTTTATTAGGTATTTTACCTTGTAAAGCATTTCAAGGAAATTACCTCCGCGATATAATTGATACTCTACATGCAATGCCGTAGCTCCATCTATTAAGCCTCCTTGTATAGCGTACTGTAAATATCCGACTATACGATCTTTCATTTCCTCGCTTGGACGTGGATATAATTTTATCCCAAGAGCGGATATACCATCTCTATTATCTTTTATGGATTGTACATCGTCACTGCCTATAACTTTAGAGTACCCTTTTACTGCTTTAGGTTCAGCCTCAATCAAATTCGAGATCATATATACTGATTCAGTGGCTAATTTTGACTTAATAACCATTATAGAATTCATTATATACGATAATGCCGTATTAGATGCGGCGAGACTAGCCATTGCTGTTTTAACTGGGGTTTTAGAATCTGGTGTAGCTCCAACGGACATAGGTGATAATCCTGTTAGTATTTCAGCTTGTCTTAATAACTGTTCCATTATCATTAACGGTGCTTGCAACGATTCAAGGGCTGTTCCTTGTACTCTTTTAGCCGGGTTATTATCTCCTCCTTGTTGCGTGTTATCACCTAAGTATATGAATACATTCTCCTGTCTCATTACCTTTATCATTTCTAATGGGTCGTATTTACCCTTCCCATCAGATAATTGAGCTAACTTAGATGCGTCAATGGTATAGAAATCATCCTGCGCCTTAGATATAGCATTAATAAACTTCAACCATTCAATAGCGAACGCATGAGCTATAGGGACTAATCTTTCAATGTAAGACTTCTCTATCATTTTAAACATAGCGAACCCAAGTGTAGGTGTTTCATTTGCGAATACTTGGTTTGCCGCGCAACCAAAGTCCCATACATAATCAGTACCAACTAACCATGAACACTCATATCTTTTTAATTCCCTTGTCTCTACAACTTTATAAGCGGTATTATTTCTATGTCCTTCCTTGTAAGGTATTCTAGTTCCTTTGTATTCAGATTCCCTTCTCTTCTCTACGTCAATCCATCTTACTTTTACGACGCAAGCGGTTACGTCTATAGTATCTCTTTTTGTCTTATACCATATAGAGTTATTATTATCTGAATAATCTTTATATCTAAATGCTATATTCTCAAATTCATCCTGCGTTAATCCGTATTTTTTACCGTCCGTTACCCTGTCTTGTATTTCCCTTATCTTATTTATACTTGGAAATTCAAACCATCCGAAATATTGAGAATCGGAACCGTCTTTATTATAAGTGAATTGGTTTATCGCGTATTTAGGGTCTAAGTATTTCCATTTTACTTTACAATCAGAATGATCATATTCACTGTACGCGAATGCACATCCTAAATCAAAGACATCATCAAATAACTTTTCCTTTAATGCCATCTTCCACTCTGATATATCCTCGGTATGCGATATTAATTGCTCTATAGCGGTTATGTACCTCTCTTTAAACCCACCCTCCATTTTAATATCTTTAAGGGCTTCATAACTTAAAGATTCCTCCTCATCCTGTCTCGGTAATCCTATTGATTGTCTTAATACATTAGATACTTTTTTTGTCTTAGGATTATGACGAACCCACTCGGCATTCATACGTAAAGTTTCTTTCTCATTCGCGTCCATATCCGTACAAAAAGCCTTTATATCGGTATCACTATTAAGAAATTCACCTTTACACCTAGTCTTCATATTAGCTATAGGTGACATAGTGTCCCACATACCTGTAAACCATCCCTCGCGAGAGGCTTTTGCATTTTCATTTAACGTAGTGTCTAAATCGTTAAGAACATTTAATGAAGGGATCGTCCCGCCTGCAAAATAATTTTTATACTGTTCCGCTGATTGCCTACCTTGCGCTATTAATCTTAATGTATCTATATACTCATCAACCCCTGAATAAGGGACATCGCAATTATTATTAGCGTACCTTGAATAAATGGCTTTTGCCATACTTAGATTATACTCCGGTTTCTGTTTGTCTTCGTATGATATACGCTCCATATCAGGAAATGGGTTCCCTGTTATTTGTTGTATTTTATCTGACGGTATATTAGCCATAATTTTTTATTCAAAGATATAAAATTCAAATTTTACGCTTTTTCATCCAAGATTCCGATATATCTATAACCCTTTGATTGTTTATCCTTTCAAACTTTCTTTGGTATCCTTTATAATATCCATAAATCGCCCACATACTCGCAGCGGCTAAATCCTTCTTATGGAAATCTTCGGGTGATGATAAATCTTTCCACTCCTTTAGTAATGTTACTATAGATTCATTCTGGCAATGGTTCTCTATGTGTTGCGATAAGAAGTTAATACCATCAGTTTTAGCTAAGTTAGTAACCCCTCCAGCAAATACCCAAGGCTGAGGTGCTATCTTACCGTTTACATCCATTAGGTAAAGTAGGTATCCAGCATATCCTCTTTTTATCATAAAGTCAATTAGCGTTTCCGTGTTTCTTTCTCCTATCATTGGCGCACCATAATAAAAAGAAGCCATTAACATGTCTTCACAATAATCATCTAATGTAGGGGGTCTATGTCTATATGTAGCTATAAATTTAGGAGTAAGCCATTCCTGAAGGGGTAAATCTCCATTTACGGATGAATCAGGGTTTAAATATATAGCTCCTCCACCATCTGATAAGTTAGTATTCTCTCCGTAATCTTTACTTCTTACTTGGGATGCAGTTCTGCTTCTAAATGGGTCAACGCCCATTGTACATATATTAATATTTTTAGGAGTTCTGGCTCGAACATATTTACCAGTAACAGGGTCTTGATAATTAGATATAGAATATATCCATTGATTGGCTCTGCCTATAAACAGGTCTGATATCTCCCATCTGCCATTGATATTATCTTCAATAAATTCAACTCTCGTATCTTTTTCAACCCACCTGAAATTACCTAAAAGAATTTTTTGATATTTAGAATCTACTATCGCTTTATCTATTTTTATTATGTTAAATCCCATATCTCCTGCATTCCCTTTCCAGCAGTCAGTAGAATCCATAGGCTTCTTTCTTAATAATTGCCTATATTCTTTTAATTTCTCGAATGTGCCATCTTTTAGATATGTAGCAAGTTCTTCTTCGAGTACTTGTTTGGCTCCTTTATTAAAAGATACATATAAATTACCCTCTGGAGCGTATTCTATTTGTTCTTTAGTTGGAGTATTAACTACAGAATACCCCCAAGCATCAATGAACCCATCTTGCCCGTCATAAGCTTTAGTGAACAAACTTAATAATCCTGATAATGTTTGCCCGGAAGGTTTTCTTTGATATATGTTTGACATTTCAAACATAGCCCTAAATTCAACTCCACCTTTAGACATCTCTTCTACTGTTGATGGATGATTAGAAAATCCTCTTATTATTAAGTCCTGAGCCATAGTTTCTTTATTGATAGCCCACCTACTTGTTACCTCTCCTCTCACAGCCCCTTTACCTTCTTCATCAGATAGTAAATAGCAAAGTTTTCTTGAATCGTTAGCCCTATCGGATGAACTTTTAGTGTATCCGAATTCCGATCCTAAACATATCTCTTTCATTACAGTTTTAGGATGGATGAGGCTTATAGTTTTAGATGGACGTTCATCTCCGTCCCATACAGGCTTTAATAATAATGGATAATGATACCATGCCGGGACTAATTTCTCATTAAATATCCCCTCGGCATGAGGCCCTGTATCAGCTACTATATCGCAATACGCTGATCTTACATTTGTCATTACGTACATTCCTTTTGATAAGGATTGCGCCGTAGCTCCACCTCTACGCCTTTTAGCTCTTATAGTACCGAAGAATACCCTATGTCCTATATCTATCATTTCATTAGATATAGGAATTCCGTTGTCGTCTAATTCCTTAAATGTCTCCGTAGCTGTATATGCGTACCATTCGAATATTTCAGTTCTCCTATCTACGTCCCTATATTCAGGGTATGTGCCAGCTTCATCTATGTAATAAAAGTTAAGGTAATGAAAGTAGAAAGGCGGTATCCATGTAGGTTTCCCATAATTATAAAACCAATACCCATATCTTAAAAACCACCATGTATGTTTAATCCATTGTATCTCAACCTCTAACGAATCCTTCTCATCTTCTATTATTCTCCAGAATTCTCTCTGTACGTGGTAAGCGTTATATCTATTGTTCTTATTTAGTTCGTTATATTCCTCGATGTTTTTTCTGGCTCTTTTCTCTATTAACTGTAACTTTTTAGGTACTTCCCTCCTTTGGAATTTCTGTTCCACTTTAGGTAGTCCGTAATTATCTATTAGATTTAACTTAGGGGGATCAGGTAGTTTTAGTACGATAGGCCGTAATGTCGTATCATTATCGTTTATAACTACGTAATTATCGTGTGGTAGGTATTCTTTTAAAATATCTTTTTCTTTCATAAAACTGCTACGGAAACACACTCATCAGCTTTGCTGTGGGTGTGAGGAAAGTAGCTTACCCTTAAATTAATATCTCTAATTCTTCCATATTACTTAGGTATTACATCTCCTACGAATGTCAATTTAGCTGGTTTATAATCCCCGTATGGGGACCAATCGGTAAGTCCGTTAAGCTCAAATTCATCAATCT
>Ga0172381_10001041_pt1 | contig 34214 bp, 25 predicted proteins | sample Leawel6488metaG_FD_119754 | JGI IMG/M metagenome (GOLD analysis project Ga0172381, IMG submission 119754) | Leachate microbial communities from a municipal landfill in Southern Ontario, Canada - Leachate well 64-88 metaG | ecosystem: Engineered > Solid waste > Landfill > Unclassified | place... | reverse complement strand
GGCAGACTATCTATGAAAAAGGAAAAATCCCCCTGTTTCCCCGATACCGTTCCAATCCTGGATCCGGTTATGGAAAGATTTACGTTGGACAATGGCTCTTTACCTGCCTGATCAATTGTTTTCCCATAGTAAAAAAAATATTGATGCTGAGCATTCACTTCGCAACCTAAAAATATAAGGAGAAGGATCAAAGAGAAGGGAACCGGGCGATTCCCCTGTAAGCAGGTAAACATGACCTGATAGGTTTGGTATCCGTTTCGAATGATTTTCAAAATTAATGAAAAAACCATAAAGAAACAACTTGAGTTTTACCGTTTTTTTTGGGTAAACCGCCTGATAAATCCGGGATTCCGTCGATTACTTTAACAAAGCCCTTTACAAAGGACCGTTTTATCACTATTTTCGTACAGTAATTTCAATTATATGAAGCTGAAATACAAAATATTGGTTCATCTTGCCTTTTGGGTTTATATTTTTAACCAAACCTTCCTGGGCATTATCATGATGTCGGGTAAAGTATATGACCCGTTTGAAGAAATAACCATCTACCCGGTTACGAGCCTCCTTACCTTTTATTCCATTTATTTTTCTATAGGGGCCATATTCAGTAAAAAGAAAAAACTTTTCCCGATCTTGTTGCTGATAGGGGTGTTCTTACTATTGGTACCTACCCGTGTGGGATTGGAATATCTTTTTTGGAAATATATCGGGATCAGCCATGTAACTGACATAAAAACCTTAGAGATCACGCGGTCATGGTGGTTTAATTCATTGCGGCTGGTCATCATTTTTGGAATTTATGCCCTTCTGGTCCAACTCGCGATCCGTTGGTATGAAAGCCAGAAATTAAAGTCGGAGCTGATGATCCAGACAAAAGCCAGCGAACTGGCATTATTAAGATCGCAGATTAAACCCCACTTTTTATTCAACACCTTGAATAATATCTATTCCCTGGTCTATACCAAATCGGAAGAAGCCCCCGAAGCGGTCATGAAAATGTCGGCTATCATGCGCTATATGCTGTATGATGCAGCAGCCGATACCGTTCCGCTTGAGAAAGAAATTGATTATTTAAAGAGTTTTATTGCGCTGGAAAATATCCGGCTGCGCCAAAAGGATTTTGTGGATCTGACGATTTCCGGATCTTATGAAAACCGGACCATTGCGCCAATGCTCCTGATCCCTTTTGTTGAAAACGCCTTTAAACATGGATGTAAAAACTGTGCCATCCCCGGGATAAAAATCAATTTGTTCATCGACAAACAATGGATTCAGTTTGAGGTTATTAATTATATCCGGAAAACTCAACCAATCAACAAAGACAACATTGGTGGAATCGGACTTCAGAATATTCGTCGCCGGCTCGAGCTTTTATATCCGGCCCATTATAAACTTGAAATCAACGAAAAGGAAGAATTATTCACTGTTTTATTAATACTCTGGAATTAAATGAACATAAATTGTATAGCTATTGATGATGAACCCCTGGCATTGGAGATCATTAAAGATTATTGTTCAAAAGTGGCTTTTCTCCAACTTTCAAAAACATTTGTCAACGCGGTTGAATCCATTGAATACATACGGTCCAACAAAATTGACCTGATCTTCCTGGATATCCAGATGGAAGAACTCACCGGCATCCAGTTGCTGAACGCGTTAAAAAACAGACCCTATGTGATTTTCACAACAGCCTACGAGAACTATGCTGTTCAGGGATTTGAGCTGGACGTGATAGACTATATGCTCAAACCTATCTCCTTCGAACGGTTCATCAAAGGGGTCAACAAAGTATGTGAACGTATGCAGCTGGAATCGGGTACCGGCAATGATCCGGAAAACATTAAACATAAGCCCAAGGAAACGACTTTTTTCTTCGTTAAAACCGAAACCCGCATGGAAAGGATCGAAAACAATGAAGTCCTTTATGTGGAAGGTATGAGCGATTACTGGCGTATTGTTACAAAGACAAGAAGGATCATGACCCTGATGAATGCAAAAAAACTGGAGGAAGTCCTTCATGAACCTCAGTTTTGCCGCGTTCATAAATCATTTTTTGTTGCCCTTGATAAGATTGAATCCATCGAAAGGAACCGGATTAAAATTGGAGATAAATACATCCCGGTAAGCGAAACTTACCATAAGGCTTTTTTTGATCTTATCGAACGGAAGAAAATATCCTGAGATCAGGAGATCCATTCATAATCCATTTGCTTACGGGCCAGATCGATCCGCTTAAGACGGATTTTTATCTTATCCCCTAATTTAAAACAATGTCCGTGCTTCTGCCCGATGATCTGGTAATTCTCCTCATCCAGGAAATAGTAATCGTCGTCCAGATCCCTTAACCGGATCATACCTTCGCATTTGGTCCCGGTTATTTCCGCAAAAATTCCCCATTTGCTTACCCCGGAAATCAAGGCATCGAAAACCTCTCCAACTTTATCAAGCATATATTCTGCTTGTTTGTATTTGACCGACATCCGTTCAGCTTCCACCGCCCGCCGTTCCATTTCGGAAGCATGTTCACAGATGGGCTCGTACTCCTCTTTCTGAACCCCCGGTTCTTGATTCATGTATTTAAAAAGAAGCCGGTGGACCATCAGATCAGGATAACGCCTGATGGGAGAAGTAAAATGAGTATAAAACGGAAAAGCCAACCCATAATGCCCAATGTTGTCCGTTGAATAATAAGCCTTTGACATTGTCCGTATCGCTATCGTTTCAATCATGGTCTCTGTCCCTGTTCCTTTGATATCACGGAACAATTTATTGTAGGATTCAGCCAGGGACCTTTTTGAACTGATTTTCATTTTATACCCCAGTTTTCCAACGAACTGGATGAAGGTCTCGAGTTTTTCTTCATTCGGGGTGTCATGGACCCGGTAAACAAATGTCTTAACCGGTTGATTTCCATTTTTCTTTCCAATGTGTTCAGCAACCATACGGTTAGCCAATAACATAAAATCTTCAATTAGTTTATTGGCATCTTTCATTTCCCGGATATAGATGTCCAGCGGTTTCCCCTTTTCATCAAGTTTGAACCGGACCTCTTGTGTTTCAAAATTAAAGGATCCTTTTTGATAACGCTTTTCACGCAATTTGCCTGCCAACTTATTAAACACGGTGATCTCTTTTGTGAATTCACCGGCTCCGGATTCAATGATTGCCTGCACTTCTTCATAGGAAAACCGCCGGTTTGAATTGATGATGGTTTTTCCGTACCATGAGTTGAATACCTGGGCGTTTTCATCCATTTCAAAGACAGCAGAAAAGCACAACCGGTCAACCCCTTGTTTTAAAGAACATAAATCATTCGAAAGCCGCTCAGGAAGCATGGGTATCGTTTGCCCCACCATATATACTGAAGTTCCACGTTCATAGGCCTCGCGATCGATAGCAGAATCCGGCTTTACATAAAAAGAAACATCCGCTATATGAACGCCAACTTCCCAGCGCCCGTTCGGCAGTAAATTCAAAGAAATTGCATCGTCAAAATCTTTAGCATCTTCAGGATCGATAGTAATCGTAAAAATTTGACGAAAATCGCGACGTTTTTTAATCTCTTTTTCTGGGATTATTTCGGACAATGAACCTGCTTCTTTTTCAGAACCCGGAGAGAATTGCAATGGAAAATCAATTTCAGCTAAAATTGATTGCATTTCCACTTTATCTTCTCCCGGTTTACCTAAAACCTGAATCACCTCGCCAAATGGATTGGCTGACTGGGTAGGCCATTCCGTAATAACAGCAACAACTTTTTGCCCTTTTTTTGCTCCGTTTAATTTTGAAACGGGAATGAACAGATCTACGGGCATATTGGTACTGTCGGGGGTAAGAAAAGCAAAATTTTTTGTGGTTTCAATAATCCCGACAAACTGCCGTTTATTCCGTTGCAAAATTTCCGTTATTTCCCCTTCCCTTTTGTGCCCTTTCCGGGTTGGAAAAAGAAATATCTTTACCGTGTCCCCGTGAAGGGCATGGTTTGTATTGGTAGCTGCAATAAAAACATCTTCCGTTTTGTCTTCTGGTATAACATAAGCTTTCCCGGTTTGCTTCATGTCAACTTTGCCAACAAGGGAAGTTTTGATTGTTTTATTGGTAATAATCCCTTCCTGATTGATCCTGTACCTGCCCCGTTTACTTTGTACCAGGGCCTTGCTGGTGAACAATTGTTCAATGTTCAGCCTGATCAGATCTTTTGTAGCCCTGTCTTCAATACCGAGGCGGGAGGCTACCTGCTTGTAGTTAAAACTACTGGCCGGATCTCTTTGGAAAACATCCAATACCATCTGAACAAAAGTGTTCTTCTGTTTCTTATCCGGTTTTATTCTTCTTTTTTCCATTTTTGTAAGTTTATATGTATTTCCGTGTCATTCCGGGCGAAGGAATGGCATTCAGTAATTCCCGCGTGTATTCTGACCTGGGATTGGCATAAACCGAATCTGCTTCCCCAATTTCAACTATTTTACCGTTTTTCATCACAATCAACCGGTCCGACATATATTTTACAACCGAAAGATCATGGGAAATGAATATATAGGTGAACCCGAAATCCTTTTTTAAATCATTTAATAAATTCAATACCTGAGCCTGAATTGATACATCCAGGGCCGAAACAGATTCATCACAGATGATTAATGCTGGTTCAACCGCCAGCGCACGCGCAATACAGATGCGCTGGCGCTGGCCTCCTGAGAATTCGTGGGGATACCTGTTATAATGTTCTGGCTTCAAGCCAACCTTGATTAGAAGCTCCATCACCTTCTCTTTCCTCAACGTGTTATTCCTTTGTATTTTATGAATCAACATGGGTTCCTGAATGGCATTTCCAACAGATATTCTCGGATTTAATGATGAATAAGGATCCTGAAAAATGATCTGTAACTCTTTCCGGAGCTTTTTCATTTTGGAAGCGGTCAACCGGGTAATGTCAATTCCCCGGTATATTATTTTGCCTTCATCGGCCGGTATCAGTTCCAGGGCAACCCGGGCTAAAGTGGTTTTTCCACTCCCTGATTCTCCGACAATGCCCAAAGTTTCACCAGAAAATACATCGAATTTTATATCATTTAACGCTACGATAGGTTCGTTTTTTCTTGAAAACAAACCGCCCCTTGTTACGAAGACTTTTGAAATACCTTTAAACACAAGAATTGGAGAATGACTATAAAGTTTTTGGTGCGCTTCTTCCCTTTGAGCAGGCGTGATGATTGTTTCATCCTTTTCCGGTGTTTTATAGATGAAATTTTCAAGGGTAGGCAGCCGGGTTAAACGTTTATCAAGCGGTGGCCGGCAGGCCAATAAACCACGGGTATAATTATGCTGCGGATGGTTGAAAATTTCATCCACCGTTCCCGCTTCGACAATTTGCCCTTTGGTCATGACCAATACCCGGTCAGCAAAACCTGATACCAGTCCCAGATCATGCGTTATAAATAAAATGCTCATCTGGCGATGGGCCTGCAGTTTTTTCATCAGCTCAAGAATTGTCTTCTGAACAGTTACATCAAGGGCTGTCGTGGGCTCATCGGCGATCAAAAGCTTCGGGTTACAGGCAATGGCCATGGCGATCATGACCCTTTGCTTTTGACCCCCTGAAAGTTGATGGGGATATGCTCCCAATATTTCAACCGGACGAGGTAATAAAACCTCGTTAAATAATTCAAGCGCTTTTTCCCTGGCAGTCCTTTTGTTGAAGCCCAGGTGTACCCGTAAGCTTTCCATTACCTGATCCCCGCAAGTAAATACCGGATTCAGTGACGTCATGGGCTCCTGGAAAATCATGGAGATCTCTTTTCCCCGTATTTTTTCCATCTCTTTTTCCCGGATCTTCAGTAAATCCACTTCCTGTCCATCATCATTCCGGAATAAAACAGCGCCTCCAGGAATTTTTCCGGGAGGACATGGGACTAATCGCATTACGGTTAAGGCAGTAATGGTTTTTCCGGAACCAGATTCACCGACCATTGCCAACGTTTCGGATTTATTCAAAGAAAATGAAACCTGGTCAACCGCAGTAACTTTGTCCCGGCCCGAAGAAAATTCAACGGATAATTCGTTTACTTTAAGCAAAGGAATATTGTTCATTATCGGGACTCAAATTTTACCCAAACCTACTGGATTTTTCTGAATATATCCATGCCGGATGAAAAATATCTCTTTGGTGTATTACTTTTTTTACACTCATCCGATTAAGCAAGAAAACCATGAACTTACTGGAAGATTTTATTTCCCTGATCTTTCCGGAAATTTGTGTCTGTTGTGGGAACAGCCTTTGGAAGTCCGAAAAGATCATTTGCCGTCTTTGTGATTATCATCTCCCAAGAACAAATTTCCATCTCGATCAGGATAATCCTGTATCCCGGTTGTTCTGGGGTCGTACTCCTGTGGAAAATGCAACGGCTTTTCTGTTTTTTAATAAGGGAAATAAAGTTCAGCAACTGATTCATCAACTGAAATATAAAGGACGACAGGATGTCGGAATTTATCTGGGCGTTGAATATGGACGTTTGCTAACCTGCTCTTCATGGTTTCAGGCTATTGATGCTATTATCCCGGTACCATTACACAAGAAAAAAGAAAAACAGAGGGGATATAATCAAAGTGAACAATTTGCTATCGGGTTGTCGGAATCAATGCATATTCCAGTGAAAAATCATATCCTCGTACGTAAAAAAGCAAATGCCACACAAACTAAAAAATCTCGTTTTGCGCGATACAACAATGTCTGTGATATTTTCGATGTGTCCGATCCTGATTTCCTGCGAGGGAAACATGTACTTCTCGCGGATGATGTTATCACCACCGGAGCAACACTGGAATCCTGTATCCGGACTTTACACCAGGCTGCCGGTTGTAAGATCAGTGTCACCTGCATTGCAATTGCCATGCGCTAAGGTTTCCCGCAAAGAAAAACAACTGTTTTTTTTCGGGCAATTTTCCCGTCAGGATTCGTCATTTCGGCAAAAATTATGTAAGGCCCCATCGGCGCTTTGTCCTGATTACTGGTCATCCCATCCCATGAAAAATTCTCCTGGGATGATAACAGAATATTATTGGCAAGCAGCCGGATTAATCTTCCATGGGAATCATAAACAGACAGCGTAAGCGCGACATCAGGATTTATATTTTCGAATCCAATATTTACCAAATCATCCCGTCCGTCATTGTCAGGAGAAAAAAGCCCAGGAGTCACTGAAAACTCCCCCTCCGACTGATTTGATCCTATCCCGTGAGAATTAAGATATCCCGGCGTTGCAAAACCAGCGGTTTCTGCAGCAGAGTGCCAGTTGGTTTCATCAAAAGAGGGACGATCAGGATTGACCCGTTCCAACGATACTCCTTCCCTGGTCGCCAATAATGGATAATGCATACTGGGCTGATAATGAACCTTATCAATAACAACGAAATTATCTTTTCGGGCCAAAATGATAATCCCTGAATCCTCGTCAAACGCCGGAAAATCTTTTGTCATGATCACCGCATCGGGACATGGAGTGCGGTATTTTTCCAAAATATCCTGGGGTGAAGGGGTCAGGGCAATATGGTCGCCAGGAAAAAGCAAATAACTTTGATCACAGACCTGAACCGACCCCGGAAGAAAACCCATTATCGTGTCTTGTCGTGAAATAACCAAGGACAATAAATCCAGTACTTTATCGGAACGATTGTAAAGTTCAACAAAACGGGAACTTCCCGGTACCGGATCTGACAGAATCTCATTGATGACAACATCATGACTGGCCGGGGAAGCAGGAATGGCAATCCTCACAAAACGACCGGTATCCGATCCGTTTCCGGCACAATCATAAACGGGACTCTTTAATTTCAGCTGATATATTGTTTGTGGTTCAAATTCAGAAGAAAAATGCAAGCCTACTGACCGGTAATCAGTTCCGGGTAAAAATACAGAGTCCGGCTGTATAAACCCCGGCAGGACTTCCCAACTATCCGCTTCTCTGATTGTCGTGCTGTCAATTGATTCAGAAAAACATACATTGATCTGATCCGGATCGGTAAACGCCCCCCTTACCAGATAAGGATTGACAAGGTCAGGATTGGATCGCTGAATTGAATTCACTTCACCAGGCGTACCACCTGAACAATGCTGTGATGCGTTCCAGTTTTCAATGCATCCGCATGGATTTGAAGGATCGATCATTTCAAGTGACCATCCTCCTTCGGCTTTGAAAGAGCCACGAAACCATGCTAATTCATAGTTTACCGAATGTATAATCCGCTGTTTGCTGTCTTTCAGGACCAGGCTTGATCCTTCATTTGCCAGCGAGGTTGAGGAAGTGAACAAGACAATTGCGTTTCCGTATTTAAAATAGGCAGGATCCCTGACAATCAATAAATAACCCTTTGGTTGAATCACAACAAACGGGAAAATTTTAAAGAAATTTCCGAATTTGAAAATCCACCCTTTTAAATTGATAGGATAAGGGGTCCGGTTGAATAATTCAACAAATTCTCCTTCTGGTAAGGCGACAGAAGGTTCAGGATCTGCAAGAATTTCGTGGATGACAACATCGTAAGGGTGGTATTGATAAAAGGAGATCGGAATAAGGGTATCTTTCAACGAATTCCCTGCTAAATCAACGATTCCATGCACAGCAAGTGTATCGGATTTGCCTTCCGGAAAAGCTTCCTTGAAAAATAAATCAATCTTTGAAGGTTGTTGCTGATCCTGAACGACCGAATCAGGAAAATTTCCGTTCACGGTCAGCCGATAATTGAATGTATTCTCTGCATTTTCTTCCGGGATGATTTCAGAGAAAGAAACACAAATATGATTTTCACCCAAAACCTCCAAAGAATTCACAATAGGCGAAATTGTATCCCGTATAACAGGGCCTACATAAAAGTCATCGAAGTAAAATTTTGTGGAATTACTGGAGGTATATCGGCAACTTACACCAAACCAACGTGATGTGGTGAATACATTATCGAAAAAGAAACCGTCTGTGCGGTAGTTGGCTCCACCCGTAGTATCGATCAAAACCTCCCAATTGCCGGGAATATCCCGTTTTATTTTTATTCTTAACGCATTGGTATTATGTACAGTACGGTAAGATGTACAGGTAAAAATTATTTCGTTTAGGTTCCCCTCTTTCCGGATGATCCGTAAGCTGTCATCCGCGCCTCCGGCTTGGAAAAAATATCCGTTTGCAACAGAAACATCCAGGGTGTCAATGGATAAATAAATCCGGGCATAATTGTTGGCTGAAGTATTGAATGATAATTTTAACCAGAAATCCCACTCTGTTTCAATAACAGTTTCACTCCTGGTAAAAAGGACCGATGTGTCACTGCCCGTTGTGTGCAAATGAAGCTGATCGGATGCGTTCACTTCAAAGTTGAGCGTATCGCCAACCCACTCGGGATTTTTGGTGAAATTACCATCATTGAAATCATCGTTCACTTGTGAAAAAGCGAGGGATGGAAAGATCAACAGTAACAGACAAATATTTTTCATGACTGTTTTTAATGCTTAATCCGAAAAAATGAAAAAAGTAATATTATAGTTGTACATTTTTATACGCTTAAATATCGTCTATGCACATTTTTTAATCGTTGAATATTGCCTACGGCAATATTTTTATCTTTTTCGGCTATCTTTGCAGAAAATAATGAAATACTCCAACAGTTTACATTTCTGAAAACAAGGATAATACGGGTTTCAGACAACACATTTCAAAAATTATAGATTAAAGATGAAACTTGCAATAGTAGGTGTTACGGGATTGGTGGGCAGAGAAATCCTCAAGGTGGTGGATGAACGCCATTTCGTGGTTGATCAATTAATTCCGGTAGCTTCTCCAAAATCAGTGGGTCAAAAAATTGATTTCCACGGGGAACACTATGTCGTTCTTGATCACTTATCGGCCATCTCGCAAAAACCGGATATTGCGATTTTTTCAGCGGGCGGAAAAGTGTCGCGCGAATGGGCGCCTCAATATGCATCTGCAGGCGCTACGGTGATTGATAATTCCTCTGCCTGGCGAATGGATAAAAACATTCCGTTGATTGTTCCGGAAATCAATGCATCTGTGTTGACCATCAGGGATAAGATTATTGCAAATCCAAACTGTTCAACAATTCAGTTGGTTTTAACGATTGCTCCTTTGCATAAAAAATACCGCATCTCCAGGATAGTCATATCAACTTACCAATCTGTGACCGGTACCGGGGCAAAAGCGGTAAGGCAACTGGAAAATGAGAGACAAGGCATCAAAGGAGAAATGGCTTATCCTTATCCGATTGATCTCAATCTTTTTCCGCATGGGGGTGATTTCCTGGAAAATGGATATACAACCGAAGAAATGAAACTGTTAAATGAAACACGGAAAATCCTGAGCGATGATTCTATACGGGTCACTGCCACCATTGTCAGGGTTCCCGTTTTTGGTGGCCATTCGGAAGCGGTAAATCTTGAATTCGAAAATGAATTTAGCCTTCCTGAGATTTATCATCTTTTAGAAACCATGCCCGGTATCACCATCCGCGATAATCCGAAAGAAAATATATATCCCATGCCATTAGAAGCCAGGGGAAAAGATACTGTTTTTGTAGGCCGTATCCGGCGGGATGAATCACAGGCCCGATCTCTGAATTTATTCATTGTCGCCGATAACCTCCGGAAAGGCGCTGCGACAAATGCTGTACAGATCGCGGAATATTTAGTATCTGCGTCACTTATTTAGAAGGCTTATTTCTTTAATTACGGTCCTTCGTCACGTAAATAAACACAGGCGAAAATTTGTGCCATGTCAAGTAATCTTTATATTTTTAGCAGTTAATTTACGGATCGAAGATGGCAGATAGCTGGTATATACTTATTTCCTGACGAAAACTATACGATTATGAAAAAAATCCCAGGGTTTCTTTTTTCAGCCGGAATAATGGTGTCTTTTACGGTGCTTTTTTTTAATTCCTGCACGAAGGAAGGCCCCCAAGGCCCTCCCGGGGCCGCTGGTTCGGACGGAAAAGATGCGAATTCCAATTGTATCCAATGCCATAACTGGAGCGATTCACTGGTAACTAAAATATTTCAGTATAATGCATCCCGGCATGCGACAGGAAGTACCACGGGTGAAGGAGCACAAACCGCTTGTGCACCTTGTCATACCAGTCAGGGATTTCTTGAAGTTCTTACAACAGGTAAAGACACAACAAATGCTCCGGTTTATGATGCTGCCCCTATCAACTGTCGTACCTGTCATAAAATACACAACACATATTCTTCTGACGACTGGGCTTTACAGAATAATGCAGTGATCGCGTTTAATGCGAAATACGATCCGTCCGTATCCATCGATCTGAATTTTAATGGTGGCTCTTCCAATCTTTGTGCCCGTTGCCATCAAGCCCTGAGAACAACTCCCTGGCTGACTAATCCGACCAGCATCACCGACTCACTGGAACCAACCAGCAGCCTTTGGGGGCCACATAACGGAACCCAGGGCCTTATCCTTGCGGGTAAAGGTGCATTTGAAATTGGGGCTACTGCTTTTGGACAAACTGATCACAAATCACATGTAAGTTGCGCTTCATGCCATCAGGCGCTTGCACGGGGAAATGTGGTTGGCGGACATAGTTTGTGGATGAGCAATGAGGTAGAAAACATCCAGAATGTTTCCGCCTGCATAGCCTGCCATTCTGGCGCGACCAGTTTCGATGTTGGAGGTAAACAAACAGAAATTGCAGGATTAATAAAAGAATTGAAAACAAAATTAGCCATTGCCAATATGCTTGACACCAACACTATGCTACTAAAAACAGGGAAAAAATATTCTCAGAAACAACTGGCTGTGTATTGGAACTTCATGATGGTTGAGGCTGATCGCAGTTTGGGCGTTCATAATTATCTCTACACCCATGATGTGCTGCAATCAGGTATTAATTACTTCAGAAGCCGTGGATATTAATCCTCAACTGGTTAATCGTTTTAATGATTAGCTTTGTTTCATTGTGAATGCAAATGAACTATCATCTCTGGCCCGTAACGCCCTGGCTATTGGAAACATACGCCTGGCCAATGAGTTCATTGGCCGTCCTTATTCTATCGGAGGAAGAGTTATTCATGGCAATCACCTGGGCAAATCATTTGGTTTCCCCACAGCTAACCTGGAAATCCCTACCAATCAGACACTAATTGTAATCAATGGAGTATATGTTGTAACCGTTAAATATGAAGATAAACTTTACCCGGGAATGGCAAATGTGGGCACAAGACCTACCATTGACGGAAAATTATTAAAAATAGAAGTAAACCTGTTCGATTTTAATGAAGATCTTTATGGGAAATCTATCCAGGTATTTTTTCTGGACCGTTTGCGTGATGAAAAGAAATTTTCGGGGATTGAAGCTTTAATAAATCAAATCCGGTTAGATAAAGAGCGAACCCTGCTGCTACTTTCCCGACTCAATTACCCGGATCCCAATTCCTGAAATTCCTTCTGCTTCCAGGCGGGGAATCAGGTTCTCCAGTTCAATGATCAGCTTGCCCGGTTTGGAGATTGTAAGCCCTTCCTTTAAAACAACCGACCCTTCACATATCCCTTGTTTGCAATCAATAACAAGATCCCCGGTTTTTGATCTGACCTTCATTTCATAGTCTCTGATACGTTCTTCACCAGAAGGGGTATTCATGATCATATTAAAATTAAGAGATTCATAAGAAAATTGTGGGGTCAGTCTGGCAAATAAAACAATATCATAAGATCCATCCGTTTTGCTGACCGGAATTTCAAATTTCACAATATCAAACCGCGGCCAATTTCCTTTTTCAAACGGATGGTATGATTCATAGGGCTTTTTATGACTACAGGAAAAACATAAAAACAGGGTCAGGATGAGCAACCCAAAATGAAAGATGTTGCTATTTCTCTTGATGGTCTTCTTTTTCTGTAACATCGCTTGGTATATTAATAACAAAAGTAGTTCCTTCTTGCTCCGACGAATGAAATTTTATAGTCCCTTCCAGATTTTCGATAATCCCCTTTACAATGGATAACCCAAGCCCCATTCCGCTCGATTTTGTTGTAAAATTGGGTTGAAAAATCCGCTCTTGTTTGTATTCCGGGATCCCGGTCCCATTATCAGAAATTTCTAAAACTAACCGGTCGGCTTCATTTTCTATCTGAATCCTTACTTGGCCGCAAACAGGATTGGTAATGGACTGAATGGCATTGTTAATGAGATTGGTAAAGACTCTGATCAATTGTTTCCGATCTCCATAAATAAAAGGATTTTCCGCTTTCGAAATAAAAGTGAACTGAATGGGGGAACTGTCTTTATACATCGAAAAGACAAAAGGTATCAATTTGGAAAAATCCAGATGCTCCCGGTTCTCCGGGGGCATTTGTGCAAAATCTGAAAACCCGGAGGCAATAGCCGAAAGGGTATCAATTTGCTCAACCAGCGTTTTTGAGAATCGTTCTAATCGTTGATCCCAATCCGGTGCATTTTCATTCCAGGCTTTCTGAAGATATTGGACATTCAATTTCATGGGAGTCAGAGGGTTTTTTATCTCATGTGCAACTTGTCGCGCCATTTCACGCCAGGCGCTTTCTCTTTCTGACTGTGCCAGTAGCTGTGCGCTTTGACTTAGCTCATCCACCATCCGGTTATATTCATTTACAAGCTGACCAATTTCATCGGTTTGTTTCCAATTGATTTTTTCATTGACCCGGCCAAGCCGCAAACGCGACATCGTATGAGCCAGTAAAGTTAACGGGGATACTATGTAATTGGAAATCAATAATGCTATAAAAACACTAAACAGAATAAGTAATATATATATATTCGTGAATGTAACCAATACGGTGGAAATTTCTTTTTTCAGTTCATCCTGTTTCGAAAAACAGGGAAGATTAACAATTCCTAATAGCTGGTTCTGATTATTGAAAAAAGGAATATAAGCAGAACTGTAGTGGAGCAGCCCGATGGTTTCATCATGCATGAAATAGGATTGTTTCTCCCTCATAACCAGCGAGTAAGCTTGGGGATTTATTTTCAGGGATAGCAATCCTTCTTCAAATACAGGTGGCCTGCTTGTTGCTATCAGATCTCCGGGCTGATCATAAAAATTAATATCGGTAAAGAATACATTGGATAATTTTACCAGAAAATCATTGAGCCCTGCTTTTGAATTTGGCTGCCATTCCCGTATTCCGTAATATTTGTGTTGCAATTCTGCAAGCACTGAAAAAGTTTTTTCCTGCAAATTACTATCATTTTTTCTCTGACTAATCTTTATAATATTCATTATCAATACGATGCCAATAATAATAAAAGTCAGGACCAGAATCCCGGTGATGGTAATCAGTAACCGGTCCCGTAGGCTTTTTGGAGAAAAAAGCTGACCCATCCGGTTATAATGTACAAAAGCATAAGTTAGAAAAGCACAAACAGAAAATAGAATAAAAAGGTAAGAAAACGGAGAAATATACTCAACCCATGTGGTTTGGTTTTTACTGATCAACAGGGAGGTAGAATTATTGATACGATAATAATAATGCTCCATTCCGTCTTTTAGAAAAAAAGGCCATGATTTGGCTGATTCAAGATATTGCTTTAAATCGACCCGGTAATTATATGCACCGACACCATGAACCAGTCTGTCATGCTGGAACAAGGCATATGCATATTCCGAGATGTCAGCTCTGTTATTTTGGGTTTTATCTAATAACAATTCAGGATATCCCGGATCCTTGAACGCGGTTTTCATACTCAATTCAATATACAGATTGGTAGCCACCCTTAATGAATTGTGATTGTTTTTCCCGGGTAAAACGATCAGGTAATTTTCATCACTGAAACCATAGTCAAGAAAAAACAGATTCTTATAGGATGTTGCTTCTCCGTAATTGTGGATCAAATCACTGAAATATTCGTCGCAATTCACAAGATATCCCTGCGGCTGAACCTGGAGCGTTTTATTGGCATTACAACATGTGATCTGGACATTAAAACGGTTCCAGTAATCGGTAAAATATTTAGATGTAATGTATTGCGATACCCTCTCCTGTTCCGTGTCCGGGGGTGATAACGCGAACATAAAGATATTTCGGATTACAGAATCCAGTAACATTTTTCTTTCCACGGATTCGTATAACGCTTCGGTAATGGGATTTCTCCGGGAAGCCATTTTGACTGCCACCAACATTCGCCGTTCCCTTTCTTTTTTCCTGTTTGCATCATTAAGAACAACCGTCGCATAAGCCGAAAAAAAACAGAGAAAAATCAAAAAATATTGAAATGTAAATATGGGGCGCCGTCTAACAGTGACAATAAATAAAAAGGTTAGGTAAACCATTACAAACAAAAGGGAAATAACATTCCAGGTCCAGCCTGCTATCCAATAAAACAGTCCATTCAAAGCGATCGCGGTTCCTCCTTCAATAAAAAGTTTTTTTTGCTGCCCCGATACAGGTTGTAGAATCTGCAAAACCCCGGTGGAAAAAAACCAGAAAGCAAGAAATAAACAACAAATTATAAAAAACCCATAACCGCTCATACCTTTCAATGCTGCAATGTTTTGCAGATTTAAAGCCAGCGCAGAATTAATGACTATATCGGCTACAAAATAGGTTGTTGCCTGAAATGAAAATACTACCAGTAAGATCCCCGACACCGAAATTATATACAGCTTTTTTCCGGTGAATTTTGAGATCTCTTTTTTGATCAAGTCCCTGTTTATAAAAAACATATAGGTTAACAATACCAGCAGGAAAGCATTCACCAGAAAATCCCCCAACGAAATCATGACTGCAGAGGAAGCATACCAGGCGGGACCAAAAATATCCTGCTGGTACATATAGTTTGGAAACCGGAAATAAAATTGAATTAAACGTAAGATAATAATGTCAATGGTAAAAGAAAGGATCAGCAACCCTCTTCTTTCATTAAGTAAACTAATGCGCAGATAAATCCTGTATAAGAAAAAGAACAAAAAAGTTGTTCCTGCCAAAAAAAGAATTAATAAAATCGCTGGTTTTTCTTTAGCAATAAAAGTAGTCTGATCAATTATTATTGAAAAAAGAAAGTTATTTTGTGCCGAAAAGACAGGATAGTTATTCCTTTCTTTAATAATTATTACATTGCCCGGAACATCGAAACGAGTTGAAAACAAATTGCTAATAAATTCATTTTGAATCGGATATTCTCTTTTGATAAGAAAACCACCGTAAAACACATAAGTCCCTGCTTTTTCTCTTTCCAATCCATACCAACCATTTTTCAAACGTAGTACTGTTAATTGATCCTCAGGTATGGAATCTGAAATAATATTATCCTTTATATTAATTTCATTATTGTTCCAGAAAATTAACTTCCCGTTTCGAAAAACAAAATAAAAAAAGTCACCATGATCTATGTTGGCTGTTGTCCATGTTACAGAATTCTGAAAGGGGGAATCGGCTATTGTATCAAAGTGAAAATAAAATTCCTTAAAAGATTTTCCCAAATCGATTTCAGCATCTGCTATTTTTCCCTGAAATCTTTTTGCTTCATTTTTTATTTCCGGGGTACTATGATAGATAGCCTTAAATGCGAATATTAACCCAAAAAAGATAACGGCAAGAAGGATGTAATAAAACTCCCGGTTTTTTCTAAAACTGGAGATAAATTTCATTATATACTTGATTTATAAATAATTACCTCTGCCCGTAAAAGAGCCCGTATAAACGATTTTCTTTTCCCGGCCAACCATTATATTAAATACGCTTGATTGTTCAGCAGAGGGCTTAAAATTAAGGAATTTTTAAAGTCAGCAGATAAATAATACTCGAGTATCCCGATTTGGTCGTGATAGCATGGTAATTTGACTGCCATCCTTTGATAACAGCATTTAGGTATGGATTGTGGGCCATATGGTATTTTTCACTGAGAAGTGAAATGTAAAAGGCATCAAGTTTTTGAGGAAATTTTTTTACAATTTCAAAGCCGTGTCCTGCCATCAATGCATTTAAAGAAGACGAGTTAAAGTGATACAAGTGCCTTGGCACATCATAGGCCGCCCAGAAATCCAGATAATGTTCCGCATCCCAGGAATTACAGTTGGGAACAGCAATAATTAATTCACCTGTTGGTTTTAATAATCCCTTGATTATAGTCAATGTTTCATTCAGGGAATGAATATGCTCAAGAACATGCCACATGGTTATACAGTCAAAATGTTCTTTCGTATTTTCCACATCCCCCAGGGTAGCGTAAACCTGTAAATGGTTGTGCTGGATGGCAAAATTTCGGGCATTGGAATTGGGCTCCTGACCACAAATCTTCATGTTTTTTGATTGACAATAATTTAAAAATTCACCGGTTCCACAGCCAATATCTAAAACTGTTTTGATGTTTTTCTTCTTATTCAGTAATCCATATTTCTTCCTTATTGATACATGTCTTGCAATTTTATAAATCGTTGAAGTCAGATCGTTTTTTTCAGCATTATGTGAAATATATTCATCTGTTTGATAATACCGGCCTATTTCATTTTCAGCAGGACGAGGATTAACAAATTTTAATCCACAACAATTGCATTGTTGAATTAGGAAAGTTTCCTTTGTCAAAAAATGATCAGGAACGTATAAAAAAGGAGCTATTCCGGAGCTTCCACATACCGGACAAACAGATAAAGTTTCCATTATTTATGTTTATGTTTCACGTGGAACATCATCGTCCAAGGAGTACAAGTAAAACCGAAATATCAGCAGGGGAAACCCCGCTGATTCTGGCGGCCTGACCCAGTGTCCTGGGTTTAATTTTTTCCAGTTTTTCTCTTGCCTCTGAAGATAATGAGTTGATTTTCATATAATTCAAATCTTCTTTCAGAGAAATGTCCTCAAGCGTTTTCATCTTTGCTACCAACTCTTGTTCTTTCTTAATATAATTATCATACTTGATTTGAACCTCCACTTCATCTACAATTTCGTCATTCAACCAGTGCATTTTTTCGGCTATTAGTTTCACTTCGGGCAGGTTTTCAATCATATCATGTAACGAAATTTGAGGTCTTAATAAAATAGATGAAGCTTTTTGTTTTTGATTTATTCTATGGGTGTTTTTTTTATCCAGGAGTTCGTTGATTTCTTCAGGATTAATATTTTTTGAGTTTAAAAATCTCAGTAACTCTTCTATTTTTTTACTCTTTTTTTGAATAGCATTCATTCTTGATTTTTCTGCCAATCCCAGTTCAAATGATTTTTTAGTAAGCCTGAAATCAGCATTGTCCTGCCTTAATAATATCCGGTATTCAGCCCTTGAAGTGAACATCCTGTATGGTTCTTCAGTTCCTTTAGTGACAAGATCGTCAATTAAAACACCGATGTAAGCATCAGATCTTTTTAGGATGAAGGCTGGCTGATCGGCAATTTTTTGATGGGCATTAATCCCAGCCATAATTCCCTGTGCAGCAGCTTCTTCATATCCTGTTGTTCCGTTTATCTGACCTGCTAGAAACAAATTATCAATGACTTTGGTTTCTAAAGAAGATTTCAATTGAAAAGGCGGAAAATAATCATACTCTATAGCGTATCCAGGCCTGAAAAATTTTGCTTTTTCAAAACCTCTTACTTTTCTAAGCGCTTTAAATTGTATTTCTTCCGGTAAGGAAGAAGAAAAACCATTCACATAATATTCTATTGTGTTCCAGCCTTCCGGTTCAATAAACAACTGGTGACGTTCCTTTGTTGAAAACCGGTCTATTTTATCTTCAATTGATGGACAGTATCTCGGTCCCCTGCCTTTTATCCTTCCATTGAACATGGGCGATTTATCAAACCCTGTACGTAAAATGTCATGAACGTTTTTATTAGTGTATGTAAGAAAGCAGCTTCTTTGATTTTTTAAAACAGGAGTTTTTGTAAAAGAAAATTTTCCAGGGAATTTATCTCCTTTTTGTTCCTCCATTTTGTTAAAATCCAGGGTCCTTCCGTCCACCCTTACAGGCGTTCCGGTCTTCATCCTATTTACTGTGAACCCATGGCTAATTAAATCGCCCGTTAACAAATTCTCAGACCTCTCTCCCAGCCTACCCCCCTGAAAGCTTTTTTCTCCAATATGAATTATACCGTTTAAAAAAGTACCATTTGCAAGAATAACACTCTTACAACTGAATTTCATTCCCATTCCAGTTTTTATTCCTACAACTCTTTTCTTCTTTACCAAGATTCCATTTACAGTATCCTGCCAGAAATCCAAATTTTTAATGCCTTCAAGTGTTTTTCGCCATTCCAAAGAAAACAGGACTCTGTCATTTTGAGATCGCGGGCTCCACATTGCCGGCCCTTTAGAAAGGTTTAACATCCTGAATTGAATCATTGTTTTATCTGCGATAATTCCGGTATAACCTCCTAAGGCATCAATTTCACGGACAATCTGACCTTTCGCTATTCCTCCAATAGAAGGGTTACATGACATCTGGGCCAGATTCATCAGGTTCATTGTAATCAACAACACGCTCGATCCTAAGGTTGCGGCGGCAGCAGCTGCTTCACACCCTGCATGCCCACCTCCTACAACTATAACATCGTATCTTTTCATAAATTCACTGATGTTCCACGTGAAACAAAAAATCGAAAATGAAACAGTTTACCTTATATCTATTGAAAGATAGAAATCCTCCTTTTTTCTCATTAGAAGTTTTTCATCTGGTGTACTGTCCTTAAAACCAATTAAATGTAAAACGCCGTGTATCATAACACGCTTCAGCTCTTTTTCAGTTAACTGATGAAATTTCTTCGCGTTTTCTCTGACTCGCTCAATACTTATGAAAATGTCCCCCGATATCCTATCTACGTTGTCTTCATGAGGAAATGTTATAATATCTGTTAGTGTTCTGTGTTTCAGATATTTATTGTTAAGTTTGTAAAGATAATCATCATTGCAAAAAATAAAATTCAGGTCCCCTGCATGTTTTCCTTCATGTTTTATTGCATTTAAAAGCCATAAACGAATCAGCTTTTTCTTTCGGGGAACGAAATTGATTTCTTCATTAAAAAAAAATATCTGGTTATTCATCTTTTTTTAACGTCAATGTTACTTTTTTCGACCAATATTCTTTTAACTTATTTATTCTTTGTAATGATTTTTCATAATTCATACTTGTTACATAAAAAATCAGAATGATGCTTTTTCCATTTACAGAAATCGTTATTTCATCTGTTAATGCTTTTATAATAAATATTTCCTTTGATAATTTATGTTTCCTTATTTCTTTATCCAAATCGTCTTCAACTTCATCATCGTGAGTTTCATTGTTTTCTATTTTAATCTTAAAAATTAATCCCCGTTGATTACGGTCAAATGAAACCAGAATTTTATTACCAGTATCCATTTCGTTTAACGAAAATAGTATTTCTGCAGCTTCTGTTGTGGCTAATAAAATATTCCCGAAATACTCGTTATTTATATTATAATAATCACATATTTCTTCCACGAAGCGTTCCAGCCTTGGAATTTCGACTTTCCCATCAACGATCAGCTCTCTGTAATCCTGTTTCATATTATTTTTCGATTTTTAAGATATATGTGTTTACTTTGGCCCTGTAAAAATTGCTCAGTGAAGGTGTCACTAATTGTAACGTCTCCTGATCAGACCTTTCTTTACTTTTATACTTAAAATCGAAAAAAGGGTTACTATATTTTTGATTTTTTGCTTCAGTAGATTCTCTTTTTTCTTCTTTTTCCCTTTCTTGTTCGGCTTTTTCAGATTCCAGCATCCTGGTAAGGATGGATTGCTGCCGATTCATCGTTTCTTGAGTGATTCTTTTATTGATAATATCTGTTTCATTCTGTTCCATTGTTTTTATTGTCTCTTTCAAAGAGCCCCCATCTTTTATTCCTTGTTCAGAAAGCTCATCTTTATATTTTTGCATTTCATTTCTTATTGCTTCCTGCTGAGCTGCTAATTTCGCTATTTGTTTGTTGAGTTCAGAATTTCCGTTTTTATTTCCTTTCCCCGAATTTTTCATCTTTTCTATTCCATCCTTGATTTTCTCTAATTGTTCCCCTAGCTTTTGTTGCATGCTTTTCATGTTCTTCATGGATCCTTTTCCTTTTGGATTGGATGTTTTCTGACAAGAGCTTTTCTTCCCTTTCCCCATCATGCTCATGCTCATTTGCTGGTTCATTTTTTCAAGAGATTCATTCAGTAAAAGCGCCAAATTATTCATGGCGGTCATAGTTAATTGCTGTTGCGATAAAGCAGATGAAGTTTGACGGTTGTTCATTGAAGATAAACAGGCCTGGATATTTTTCTCTATCGAGGAGGTTTCTCTAGATATTATTGGTTGTAACATTATCTGGCGACGCGCAATTGCATTTAGGGAATCTTCAATAATTGAAATCTTATCTCCCATTTCCTTTTGATTTTCAACAAGAGTAATATATTTTGGGTCATTTCGTGCTGTAATTCGTGTTTTTAATATTAAGTCCTCCTGTTCAAAAGAAAGTCTTATCAAATTCTCTAAAATCTGTCTTATGTTCTGAGCGTCTTCTTCCATCTGCTCATCTTCATTTTCGGCTAAAGAGTTTTCAAGTTCCGATGCTAATTCTTCCATTTTTTTAGCTGCTTCTTTCATGTTTTCAGAAGCTTTATTCATTTCTTTCCCATTAACCTGCTTTTCTATTTCATTCAAATCTTTTGTTATTGAATCTTGCTTCTTTTCAGCATTAGAAAGATCCGGTTTGCTTTCCAGGCCTTGATTCTCTTTTTGAAGATCTTTAAGGTTTTGACTTATTGAATCGGAAGTGCTTTTTACTGTTTTCTGGTCTTTTACAATTTGTTGATCTTTTCCTTTATCCTTTTCGGCCCTTTCCGCCAATCTATCTTGTTCGATGGCGTTCTTTTTTAAATCATTAACAAGATTTTCCAAATTCCGTTCAAATTCTATCTGTTTGAAAAGTTCAAGATTCCTGTCAAGCTGATTTTCAAGGTCTTCATTGGATAATTTAATTTTTTCCATCAGATCAGCCAATTTGTTTTTATCGACTTGTTCCAGAAGATTTTTCATCTCTTCCATCAGTTTCTTCATCTCCTCTGTAAGGAGCTGTTCCATTAAGCTATTCAATTGCCTTTGTTTTTCAACTATCCGTTCACTGGTATTCATGAACTTTTCTTCATTCTGAATATTTTCAAGGTTGCGGTTCTTAATATCATCAATATTCTCCAATATTCTTTCCTGGGACTTCAGAAGCCCTTCGACCTTCTTTTTTTCCTGCCACGACATGGTGGGTTTCTCGGTCATTCTTCTGTTCAGGTCGTTTATCGTATTTTTCATGTTCCCTGATTCCTTTAAACCAGATTCCATGTCTTTTTCTATATTCTGTACATTTTTATTCGTGTTTTTTTCAATTTCTTTCAGTGTCGGAGTTGTTATTTTCTTTATCTCGGTCCTGGTAGATTTAGGGCCATTGACTCCATCGTTATCCCAAATTTCAAAATAGTAATTGATTGTTTCCCCTGTTGTTTCAACAAAACTGGTAAGATCGGCGTTGTAATAAAAATTCTGGTTGGTCAGGTTATCTGCAAGGGGAATATTCACCTCTTTAAAAATGCTTTTTGCTGTATCCGATCCGCTGGCTACTGTATAATTGAATGTCAGCTTTGTAAAACCATAATCATCCTTAACGGTACCTTTAAAAAATAGTGATGTATTTAATGCCGGGTCTGTTGCTTCTGTGACCACAATGGATGGAAAGCCATCATTTATAACGGTTATTTTGAAAGATAACGAGTCATTGTTTAAGCAGTATTTATTCCATGGAAAAATAGAATAGGAGGTTGTCGTTAATACTTTTTTAGAATAAGTAAAACTATTGTTTTCCAGCTTTTTTAAATTTGTGGCGACAGTGTTAACTTTAAATTGTATGTTATCGACATCTTTTGTGAAAATATTCCAGGTCAGTATTGAGCCTTCCGGAACCATTAAGTCTCCTGTGTTTTCAACGGTTTCTGCTGGTTTATGGATATAGGCCGGATAGTCAATTTTAACATTGAAATTAAGAATAATGGGTTTGGGAAAAACTTTTAATGTAAACTTGTCTGATAGAAAAGTACCAGCTGATAATTTAAACGTTATATCGGATTGAACCGACCGGAATATGTAAGTAAAAATAAATTCTTTATTTCTTTGCATTTTAAAGGTCACGTCCCCAGACTGAATGAAAAATTCCGAGGGAATTTCTTCTCCTGTAATTTTTATCTTCAATTCAAAATTTTCCTGCTGCATCGCAGTCAGTTTTTTATTAAGGATTTCAATCCTGAAGGGTAACTTCGGTTCAAAGGCCTGGTTAAATCTTACAATTCTTTGGGTAGGCTCAGATATAGTCCCGGGGGATAATATAGCTATTAAGAGAAAGAAAAACAGTGGAATGATAACATATTTTAAATACTTCAGGTTTTTCCGGAAATCAATAGCTGCAGTAAACTGAAATAGTTTTAATCCACTGATCTTTTGATCTATGCTTGCTTCCAGGAGGGATGTTGGTTCAATGGCCACTTTTTTCTGATGAATAAGTTGCAGTGTATTCAGTAGTTTGTCCTGAATTTCAGAAAAGTGTTTTCCGATTATTTCAGCTGCTTGTTCATAACTTATTATCCTGCCTATTTTTAAGAGTTGAAACAGGGGAATGGCAATAAAACGGATAAAAACACCAAGGGCTAAACTCAGGTAGCTAAAGAGAAACACCGCGCGTACGGTTTGATTGAAACGAAACAGAAATTCCAGAAGTATAATTGCCAGATAAAAACAACCCAATAGCGCAAATAGAAAAAGGGCTCCGCGAATAAGTCTGTTCCGGTAATATTTTTTTATGAACCGGTCAAGTTTTTGAAGAAGGATTTGGTCGTTTGTCATTCTGGTACAAAAGTACGAATATCCGTGCCATCTTGCATCTAACTAGCAAGAATAGTGTATTTTTGTCATTAAAAGAAGAGCGTTTATGATTTCGGAAACAGTTCGTGTGAGGTTTGCCCCCAGTCCTACGGGACCACTTCATTTAGGAGGCGTCAGGACAGCATTATACAATTACTTATTTGCCCGTAAATACCACGGGACGTTTATTTTACGGATTGAAGATACCGATCAGCAGCGTTTTGTAAGAAGCGCCGAAGAGTATATCATTGAATCCTTGGGGTGGTGTGGAATTCATTTCGATGAAGGCGTTGTAAGTGGCGGTCCTTTTGCACCCTATCGCCAATCGGACCGTTCCATGATTTATAAAGAAATAATTGGTCGGTTGTTGGAAACCGGACATGCTTATTACGCGTTCGATTCGGTAGGCGAGCTTGAAGAAATCCGTAACCGTTATCAGGTTGCAGGCGCAGAGCAGTTTCAATACAATTATAAGACAAGGCAGGAGATGAAAAACAGTCTCACCCTGTCACAACAGGAGGTTGCCGACCGTATTTCAACGGGAAATCCATATGTGATCCGCATTCGGATCCCGGAAAATGAAGTGATCGTATTCAATGACCTGATCAGGGGAAAAGTTAGTGTACACACTTCAAATCTGGATGATAAAGTTCTTTTTAAATCTGATGGGTTACCAACTTATCACTTGGCCAATGTGGTGGATGACCACCTGATGAAAATCACCCATGTAATCCGGGGTGAAGAATGGCTTCCTTCTGCCCCGCTTCATTTACTTTTATACCGGTTTTTTGACTGGGAGAAAACAATGCCTCAATTTGCACATCTTCCATTGATCTTAAAACCAGATGGAAAAGGAAAATTGAGTAAGCGTGATGGGGATCGGTTGGGATTCCCGGTATTTCCCCTTCAATGGACTGATCCTGTTTCGGGCGAAGTTTCACATGGTTACCGTGAAGATGGTTACCTTCCTGAAGCGTTTATCAATATGCTGGCCTTATTGGGCTGGAATCCAGGAACCGAAAAGGAACTGTTTTCGATGAATGAATTGATTGATGCTTTTTCGATAGAAAGGGTTGGTAAACATGGTTCAAAATTCGACCCGGAAAAGGCCAAATGGTTTAATCATCAATATCTTTCTCACAAAACAGACGACGAATTAATGGAAATCCTGAAGTCTCAGCTTTCCCGTCACTTAATTACTGCCTCTGATGAATATGTGCTGAGGGTTATAGGTTTGACCAAGGACAGGGCAAATTTAATTGGTGACTTATGGGATAATTCATGGTTTTTCTTTCAGTCGCCTCAAGCTTATGATGAACGATCGAGGGCGAAGAACTGGCAGTCGCCCAGTGGGGAAATCATCCGGAATTTTGCTGCTGATGTGTCTGAAATGAAAGATTTTACAAAAGACACTTTACATGAAGTTGCTTCTCATTTTGTAACCCTTCATAATATTAAAATGGGGCAATTGATGAACCCCTTACGGCTTTTGATTGTTGGATCCAACCAGGGACCTGGTATGATGGAGATTGCCGAGGTTTTGGGGAAAAAGGAGTTTTTGCAGAGAATTGAAGTCGGCTTATCCATATTAGGTTAAATTTTCTAAATTTTCAGTAATATGAACAAAAAGGTAAATGTTGCAAGGTTATCTGTGTGTTCAAATACCACCCTGATTATCTTGAAGGTTATTGCAGGTTTTCTTTCCGGGTCGGTCAGTATCCTTTCAGAAGCCATCCATTCGCTTATGGACTTGCTTGCATCCGTTGTTGCTTTTTTCTCGGTACGGATATCTGATACCCCTGCTGATGAGAATCATCCGTATGGTCATGGAAAATTTGAAAACATATCAGGTGTAATTGAAGCGATGCTGATTTTTGTTGCAGCTTTCTGGATCATTTTTGAAGCTGTTAAAAAGATTGTTCATCCACAAGATATTGAGCAGATCGGAGTGGGTTTGGTTGTCATGATCATAGCCGCAATTGTTAACATTTTTGTTTCCAGGAGGCTATATCTGGTTTCCCGTGAAACAGGATCCATAGCGCTTGAAGCCGATGCCCTTCATCTTAAAACGGATGTTTATACTTCGTTAGGTGTTGCAACAGGGCTTGCGTTGATGTGGATCAGTGGAATTCATCTCATTGACCCGATCATTGCCATTTTTGTTGCACTACTGATCCTGAAAGAATCTTTTGATTTATTTTCAAGGGCTTATGCCCCTTTACTCGACCAGGCATTACCGGCATCGGAAGTTCAACAGATCACAGCGATCATACAACAACATTGTAAAGACAACATGACCTTTCACAAACTTCGCAGCCGTAAGGCAGGGAATTACAGGTATATTGATTTTCATCTCAACCTGGATCCCAGGCTGACGGTAGGGGAGGCACATGCGATTTGTGACCAGATTGAAGATGATATTAAAAATAAATTTGAACAGGCGGAGGTTACCATCCACGTGGAGGATTTCTAAAATAAAAAATCCAACTACATAAATACAAAGTAGTTGGATTTTCATTTTGTGTTGTCCGACTAGGGGTCGAACCTAGACTCTACTGATCCAGAATCAGTTGTGTTGCCAGTTACACCATCGGACAAACTGAGTGCAAAATTAAGAATTATTTTGCAAAAAAATCAAGTTTATTTGACTTTTTCCATTTTTGTCCATGAATCTTTCAGAGAAACAACCCGGTTGAAAATAAGATTTTGGGGGGATGAATCCTTGTCAACTGAAAAATATCCAATTCGTTCAAACTGATATTTATCCAGAACTTGTGAATTTTCCGCAGCTGGCTCAATAAATCCGTTTACTAAATGAAGGGATTCGGGGTTTATACAATCTTTATAACTCTGTCCTTCAGGCATATCATCAGGGTTTTCTTTATTAAAAAGACGCTCATATAACCTGACTTCAGCCCGGATGGCATATTGGGCCGAGACCCAGTGAAGGGTACCTTTAACCTTCCGGCTGCTGTTGGGCATACCACTTTTTGTCATCGGATCATAAGTACAATGAACTTCTGTTATTTTCCCTGTTTCAGAATCTTTGATGAAATTTTCACAGCGGACGATATAGGCATATTTCAATCGAACTTCTCTCCCCGGAGCGAGTCTGAAAAATTTAGCGGGAGGGTCTTCCATGAAATCTTCCTGTTCAATAAATAATTCCCTGGAGAAGGGGATTTTTCGTTTTCCTTTTGTTTCGTCTTCCGGATTATTTATTGCTTCCATCTCTTCCCCGGGGCCATCCGGATAGTTGTCGATGATAACTTTCAATGGATTCAAAACGGCCATACGGCGGTCGGCCCGTTTGTTCAGGTCTTCCCTGACACAGAATTCAAGCAAGCTGACGTCAATCACATTATCGCGTTTGGCAACCCCGATAATATCAGCAAAATTCCGGATTGATTCAGGGGTGTATCCCCTGCGGCGTAAGCCACAGATAGTAGGCATTCGAGGATCATCCCATCCGCTGACATATCCTTCTTTGACGAGTTCGAGCAATTTCCGTTTGCTCATTACCGTATAACTCAAGTTCAGACGGGCAAATTCAATTTGCCGTGGAGCATAAATCCCTATTTCTTTGATAAACCAATCATAGAGGGGACGGTGCACTTCAAATTCAAGGGTACAGATAGAATGGGTTATTCTTTCAATAGAATCAGATTGACCGTGTGCAAAATCATACATGGGATATATACACCATTTGTCGCCTGTACGGTGATGTGTTGCATGAATTATCCTGTACAGAACAGGATCGCGCATGTGCATATTGGGAGAATTCATACCGATTTTAGCCCGTAAAACTTTTGATCCGTCAGGAAAAACACCGGCACGCATTTTTGTGAACAGTTCCAGATTTTCTTCAACGGTCCGGTTGCGGTATGGACTTTCAGTTCCCGGCCTGGTTGGGGCCCCCCTGGTTTCAGCTATTTCTTCGGCGGACATATCACAAACAAACGCTTTTCCTTTCCTGATGAGGATCAAGGCATATTCGTATAGTTGTTCGAAATAATCCGAAGCATAAAAAAGCCGGTCTTCCCAATCAAAACCAAGCCATCTGACATCTTCCATGATAGAATCAACATATTCGATATCTTCCTTGACTGGATTGGTATCGTCGAAGCGAAGGTTGGTTTTTCCGTTATATTTTTTCCCAAGGCCAAAATTCAGGCAAATGGATTTAGCATGACCAATATGGAGATAACCGTTGGGTTCAGGCGGAAAGCGGGTATGCACCCTGCTATTATTTTTACCAGTCCGGATATCTTCTTCTATTATTTCTTCAATGAAGTTAAGCGACCGCTTTTCTTCGTTCTTTGGATTGTTCTCTGTCATAAATTAAGAAATGAAGCGTCGTATTATAATATATTGCAAACTTACTGAATTTTAAAGAACCATCTGTTGAATTCACGGGAATTTGATAATTTCGGACACTCAAAAACAATGGCAATGGGTACGATACAATTAGAAGGTATGGAGTTCTTTGCTTTTCACGGATGTTTTAAGGAAGAGCAAATTATAGGGACAAAATTTTTGGTCGACCTTGAGGTCAGGGCAGATACAAGCCGTGCGGAAGAAACAGACCGGCTTCAGGATACTTTTGATTACGTTCATATTTATCAACTGGTCAAACAGGAAATGGAGAAAAAGTCGCATTTATTGGAACATGTAGCCCATAGAATTATCGAATCGGTACGAAGCGCCTATCCGCCTATTGCTGAAATTAGTATAAAGATTGCGAAAATAAATCCACCCGTAGGGGGAAAAATGCAACAGATCTGTTTTCAGGCGCGATGGACGAAATGCCATGATGAATTTTGAAAAAAAAGTTATACCTTTGTACACTCTGAATATCTGGTTTCGTGGCCGAGTGGCTAGGCAGCGGTCTGCAAAACCGTATACAGCGGTTCGACTCCGCTCGAAACCTCTTCTTTGCATAAAAACCCGTTTCATTTTCTGAACGGGTTTTTATTTTGTTTTAGGGTACATCAAATATTCGCTGATCAGAATCAACAACATGGTAAAAATGCTGCTGAGTATAACACGCAGTAAGGTTTGGAAGAATTCATCGAAGCGAAAAATTTCCAGATAAAACAGGGTGAAATGGTGGACCAACACAAGTGAAATGGAATAATTTAAAAACCATTTTAATCCCTGGTTTTTCAGGGAAGGTGTGTCTCCGATAAGAGATTCGGGGCCAGAGGAGATGATGGATATTATGAAGGGCCTGGCAAAAGCTGTAAGAACGCTAGCAGCGGCATTGAGACCAGGTGTATTGGTAAATAAATCAATCCCCATTCCAAGGAAAAAAGCCGAGATCAATAATAACCACCGGGGGGTGTTAAAGGGTAATAAAAGAATAAAGAATATATAAAAGTAGGGATTGATATACCCGCCAAGATTGATGTGATTCAGAATCAATACTTGTAAAAGGATCAAAAAGAAAAACCGGATAATATTAAGAAAAACGGTTCTTGATGTTACATCCATGGTTTTATGTTATATTTAATCCCCTTTGTATTATTTAAAAGATGCTTTCAGCTCTTCTTTTTCTTTTCGTAATATATCGATCACAACCTCAACATAGCCCAGACTGTTGAAATCGGTTGAAAAAAGCAATGTCCCATTGTTAAAATTTTCATCCTGGGTTATTGTAAAGTCCGAAATGGTTCCAATCATAAGCCCTTCCGGAAAGATGTCGGAATTTCCGCTGGTAATAATAGTATCTCCTTTTAGCATTGCAATATGTTTGGGGATTTCTTTAACCTGACCCTTACGGTAGTTCCCACCATTCCATTCAATGTTCACCAGTTGGTTGTTTTTTTTGAATTTGCCAGATATCCGGCTGTCTTTATTCAGCATGGACATGATCCAGCTAAAATGATTGGATACGCTGACGACCTGCCCGACGATTTTATTGCCGATGATAACGCCCATATGGTTCTGAACGCCATGAAGTTTTCCTTTGTTGATCATCAGGAAATTATTTCGTTTATTGGTGGAATTACTGATTACTTTAGCACTTATATATTTGTATTCCAGGCTTATAATTGAATCTTTCTGATAATAGCTTGTAGTATCTGTTTTATAAAATGCTTCCGGAAGGCGTGAATGGAGCTGCGCCAATTCCTCGATAAGTACTTTATTCGTTTTTCGCAGAGAAAAGTATTCGGAAATACCACTAAAGAGATTATTTACCGAACCGGAGAGAATATACGAAGTAGAATATAATGAACTTCGTTGGAATTCGTTATAGCCAACAAGCAGGAAGAGCGAAAAACTCTCCAGGAGCAGGAAAAGGAAATAAAAATAGTGCTTCCGGAGAAATTCAAAAAGATTTCGCATAAGACCTTCTACTTAATGAGGAAGGTAAATTTATCGAAATTTTTCAGAGCAATACCTGTTCCCCTTGCAACAGCCCGGAGTGGATCTTCGGCAACATGAACTTTGAGTTTTGTTTTCAGGTGAAGACGCTTATCCAATCCCCGCAGCAAGGCGCCTCCACCGGTAAGGTAAATTCCGGTTTCATAAATATCTGAAGCCAGTTCAGGAGGGGTCATTTCAAGGGCATTAAGTACAGCGGCTTCGATTTTAGCCACTGATTTATCAAGGCAATGAGCTATTTCAGCATGGTTAACAATAACTTCTTTGGGAATGCCAGTGAGGAGATCGCGCCCATGGACAGCATAATCCGGTGGGGGGTTATCAATATCGGCAATCGCCGCTCCGGCTTCAATTTTAATGCGTTCGGCGGTTCGTTCACCAATATTGATATTATGCTGTTTGCGCATATATTCTTCTATGTCTGCATTGAATTCATCGCCGGCGATCCGGATTGATTTGTTATTCACGATACCCCCCAGGGCTATTACTGCTATTTCGCTTGTTCCACCACCAATGTCGATCACCATATTTCCAACCGGCTCAAGGACATCAATCCCGATACCAATGGCTGCGGCCATTGGTTCGTGGATAAGTCTGACTTCTTTTGCGCCAGCTTGTTCCGCCGAGTCTTTTACTGCCCGTTCCTCCACCTCGGTAATACCCGAAGGAATACAGATTACCATTTTAAGGGCAGGAGGGAACCATGATTTCCTGAGTTCGATCATTTTAATCATCTCACGGATCATGTGTTCAGCCGCTTGGAAATCAGCAATGACCCCGCCCCGTAAAGGACGCACAGTCCTGATGTTTTCATGGGTTTTTCCATGCATCATCTGTGCTTTTTTCCCAACGGCAATGATCTTGCCGGAACTACGTTCTATTGCAACAATAGAGGGTTCATCAACAACGACTTTATCATTATAAATGATGATGGTATTGGCAGTGCCTAAGTCTATTGCGATTTCTTTTGTAAACAATCCCATGAAAGAAGATTTTAATGTTTAAAGTGCCGGATGCCCGTAAACACCATCGACATTTTATGTTCGTTGCAGTATTTCACAGATACGGAATCCCTTATCGAACCGCCTGGTTGCAAAACGGCTGTAACGCCTGCTTCGTGAGCAATTTCAACACAATCCGCAAAAGGAAAGAATGCATCGGATGCCATGACGGAGCCCTGCAGATCAAAGCCAAACGTCCTGGCTTTGATAATAGCCTGACGAAGTGCATCGACCCGTGAGGTTTGACCCATTCCAGAACCTAATAATTGTTTGTTCTTTACCAGCGCTATTGTATTTGATTTCAAATGCTTCACTATTTTATTGGCAAAAATAAGGTCCTTTGTTTCTTCTGTATTTGGTCTTTCCGTTGTTACAAACTGAAAATCGGATGCCTGTTCTGTGTGAAGGTCTTTTTCCTGTACAAGAACACCATTCAATACAGATTTAAACTGGAACGAGGAGGATTCCAACGAATTTTTTCGCAAAATTATTCTATTTTTTTTGGATTTTAAGAGTTTAAGGGCATCATTTTCATATTCTCCTGCAAGAATTATTTCAAAAAATAGTTTGTTGATCTCTTCTGCTGTTTCTATGGTTATAGGACGATTGGCGATGATAATGCCACCATAAGCTGAAACCGGATCACAAGCTAACGCATCCAGAAAAGCTTCTTTTAATGAAAGACGGCTGGCAACTCCGCAAGGGTTGGTGTGTTTAATGATAGCGACGGTGGGGTCGTCAAATTCACCAATCAAATGGATGGCTGCATCCACATCAACCAGGTTATTATAAGATAATTCTTTTCCGTGAAGTTGTTCGAAAACCTCTTTCAGGTCACCATAAAAGACCCCCTTTTGATGAGGGTTTTCACCATATCGCAGGGGATGATAATCCGAAATACTTTGTTTGAATGCCGGAAGTTGTTCTTTACGGTTAAAATAGTTAAAAATGGCTGTATCATAATGCGAAGAAATCTGGTATGCGCCGGCAGCCAGGCGGCGGCGCTCACTAAGGGTGGTGACCCCGTTTTTCTTTTCCAGGATCCCGATCAGTTCAGGATAGAAACCGGCAGAAGGAATTACCATGACATGGGCAAAGTTCTTTGCCGCAGCACGGATTAAAGAGATTCCTCCGATATCAATTTTTTCGATAATTTCCTGTTCAATATCTGTTGATCTCACCGTTTTTTCAAAGGGATAGAGATCAACGATAACCAAGTCTATTGATGGAATATCATATTTTTCAATATCTCCAATGTCGGTCATTTGGTCGCGCCGCCATAAAATACCTCCAAAGATCTTGGGATGTAATGTTTTCACACGGCCTCCAAGTATAGAGGGATAGGCGGTGACTGATTCGACAGAATGGGCTGGAATTCCGTTTTTTTCCAGGAATTCAAAAGTCCCGCCAGTGGAGAAAATCCGGATTCCAGATTTGATTAATTTCTCTGCAATTTCGCAGATTCCTTCTTTGGAATAAACGGAAATCAATGCTGATTTTATTTTAACCTGGTCGTTCATGAAATGTTGTTTTGTAACGATTAACTCATTTCAGCGTCTTAGTTTGTATACCGGTGCATTTTGCAATGTTACCAAAAAATACCGATTAATACAATGGCTTACATGATGGTGGTAATTATTAGTACCTTTACTGTTCTTTAAGCGGAAATTAGTTTTCTATGATTTTGATATTACGATTGATCCGGGAGAGTTATATTTTAGCTTTTCAAGCAATTATTGTCAATAAAGTACGAACCATTCTTTCTCTGCTGGGGATTACCATTGGGATTTTTTGTGTCATTTCGGTTTTTACGGTTTTCGACTCCATGGAAAATGCCATCCGGAAAAGTATTGCCTCCCTTGGCACCAATGTTCTGTATATTCAGAAATGGCCCTGGTCCATGGGGAACGATTATCCCTGGTGGAAATATTGGCAAAGGCCTGAGACATCACTCAACGATATGCGGGAGATCGAGAAGCGCAGTAATCTGACTGAGGCTTTAGCCTTTATGGTGCAGGTCAATAAAACGGTCAAATATTCCAATAACTATATTGAAAATATCGGTATTCTGGGGGTAACACAAGATTTTGACAAGGTTTGGAAATTTGAGCTGGGGGATGGCCGGTATTTTTCCAATGCCGAATCGGTTAGTGGAAAAAACATTGCTGTAATTGGGGATGAGATTGCCAAAACACTCTTTACGGAAGGAGATCCGATTGGTAAGAAAGTAAAGATCTTTGGCCGGAACATAGAGGTAATTGGCGTTCTCAAGAAAGAGGGGGAGGATTTCATGGGGAATTCCAACGACAGGGTTGTTTTTTTACCGGTTAACTATTTTAAATCCATTATCGATATCACGGATATGGACGCCACGATCATTGTAAAGGCTAAACCTTTAGTATCAAATGACGAATTACGGGATGAGCTCACCGGGATTATGCGCTCTATACGAAAACTGAAGCCCACGGCCGAAGATGATTTTTCGATTAATGAAACAGACATCATCACAAAAGGTTTCAATAGTTTGTTCCGTGTCATTGCTATTGTCGGTTGGATTATTGGTGGATTTTCCTTGCTGGTAGGAGGGTTTGGAATTGCCAATATCATGTTTGTTTCGGTCAAGGAACGAACTAATATTATCGGGATTCAAAAAGCGCTGGGAGCAAAAAATTTCTTTATCCTCTTTCAATTCCTTTTTGAGGCTATTTTTTTATCGCTGATAGGGGGTATAATCGGATTGCTGATCATCCTGATCCTGACTGTAGCCATTTCAAATATGACTTCTTTTCATCTGATCCTCACCCAGGGCAATATTTTATTAGGAATTGGAGTTTCAGTCATTATCGGGTTAATTGCGGGGATTGTACCTGCTTTTTCAGCTTCAAGACTTGATCCGGTAGAAGCCATGCGTACCGGAACCTGATTTAAATAAGAATTATTTCCTTAT
>Ga0172381_10001040_pt1 | contig 34235 bp, 59 predicted proteins | sample Leawel6488metaG_FD_119754 | JGI IMG/M metagenome (GOLD analysis project Ga0172381, IMG submission 119754) | Leachate microbial communities from a municipal landfill in Southern Ontario, Canada - Leachate well 64-88 metaG | ecosystem: Engineered > Solid waste > Landfill > Unclassified | place... | reverse complement strand
CCAACTCCATAATCAACAGGTCTGGAGCACTGTCTCCATGATAAACCAGTGTAACCAGAGATATTCAAGGTGTTGTACTGGAGGACGCTCCAGAAGTGGCAGGTTCGATGCCTGCCTCTGGTTATCCCAAGCAAGGTAATCGTAACAATAATCAGATTGATCGTCTGTTAAAATGCGATGAAATGTGAGGGTGAGCATGCAAAAGTAACCGGATAAGTATCAAGGAGATATACCTGCGTGCAGGTGGGCGAGTTCAATTCTCGTATCTGGTTATGCACTGTATTATTACAGTGTGGAGTAAACTACCATGACCGACGAACTAATTGAAGCAGCAGATGCCATCGGCATTCCATGCATTGTAATCGATGAAGACTTCGATTGGAGTACCCTTCCAAAGTTCTCCGACCTGTTCCCACAATCAAAAGGTGATTCAAATGACAATTAAAACTGACCGGATGGTCTTATGCCCTCCACAACAAAAATACATTTCAGTGGACACCTGTCACTCGTGTAAATATTTTGGTGGGTTTGTTGCCGGAACGCTTGAAATCTATTGTAATATCCCTAAGGAGCAGTAAAAATGACTAGTCAAGAAGAGCAGTATACAAGCCTCCTTAATAGAATAGACACCTATGAAACCAGGTTGAACCACACATATACCGCACTCGGTCATCACATATATGCAGACCACCATGATGACATCATAACGGTTGCCCACCTGATAGAAACCATAGCAAACCAGCTCTATGATGCCCAGCAACAGCTCATTAAACTGGACGAAGAACAATTCAACAAATGGGAGGTATAATAATGGAATATCAGACCTACGTAAACGTGGACGACGATGAGATCATCGCCTACATCCAGAAGAACAAGCGGCCCGATGAAGTCTTTGATGAGAAAGATTTACGGGATTGGGCCACTGACAACGGATTCGTGGAGGAAGAGTAGAATGAGATGTAACAACCTGGCAGAGAACGAAGTAGACTGCAACGAGCTTTTCCAGACCTGCCCATACAACCAGGACTGGCAGGAAGCTAAGATCTGTTGCCAACATTACGAAGAGAGTGATACTGAATGACAACCGAATCAATTCACAGCTATTTTGACCAGCAAATGATCGTGACCCACAATCACGACGTAATCTTCAAGCTCAGGGAACCAGGAGTTAAATACGGTGAGACATTACCAATCCTCACCTGCAGTCTGTCTCAACTCATGGATGGCATTGCGTTTCTGTTTCTCGGCAAGATAAATGGTGAGGACTTCAAACGCATGCTCACCCGTAATCCCATGAATGCATCGTTCTGTTACAAATGTGGTCATGCCCGTATCTCTGCGATAGAACACATGAAATCATTCTGCGATGCACCTGAATGCATCAGGAAACCCATTCATGACACACATTGAAATCCGTGAGCTTCTTGCCCAGATAGACAATGACTTCAACCAGTCCATCATGTCTATTCGTCAATTAATGTCCAGCAACAATTATTCTTCAACCGACAAGAAGGTAATCGCCATGAAAATCACCCATCTCGTAGACAAAATGAAAACCGAGGTGTTACCATGGACCAAATAACAGACAACTGCTCTGAATCCACCAACTGTATCACCACATGTGGAGAGTACAGACATTTCTGCCCCATGTGGACAGAGAACGAAGGGGAGATTCTGATATGATGCAACCACCACCAACAAGACAACAACAGATTGAGAGTCATCTAAGGTATACCTTCATGGTTCTCCAGCACCGCATAGAAGAACGAAACTGGGCAGAAGCAATCCAGAATTCTGCAGTTCTATCCAAGATTCTTATGGATATACAGAAACTGACGATTGAATCATCCCAGCCACAACCTGAGGTACAGAATGACCAAGACAAAGAATCCAGCAAAACTGGGTGATACCTGCGAACATTGCAACTGGTTAGTCAGAGGTGATACCCAGACCACCGGAGAGCACAAAGGACTCACATCCTGGGGCTGCAGGTTTTATCACATATCCCTTGGCTTCCACAAAGAAATTCCAACCAGATTAAATCATTGCGACATTGACGGACGAATTACCCAGAAACTCTACAACAAAAAGAGGAACCAGAATGACGAAAGTAAAGTATGAAAAGATCGGAACAGTTGACGTAACAGTTGCAGATATCGCATTTATCGGCCAGATGTTTGCCGTAACAAACTATTTGGGAAAACATCCCGAGATCATGGCAGGAAACATCGATCTGATCGGTGAACTTGCTCAGATGGTCATTGCAGGTGGCGAATGTGAAACATTCGTTAAGACCCTCCAGGAAATTGAACAGTCCAACAAGGATTCACTCGGGGCATTCAGACAGGAACATCACGAGCGTGCCGGTCACGTTTTTGCCAACATCATGATGGCATCAGTATTATCTGGAGACAATTCATCATCCCTGGATGCAATGCTCCAGAGCATGATCAATGACATGAACTCATCAAACCATAAGAAATCAGAGGTGAGACCAAATGCTCCAGAAACCGGATACCAATAAACCTTTCTTCCTGATAAACAAGGCAGCAGCAGAAGCAGTACGGGCAAACCGCTGCACCACCTGTAATATTCCCATCATCGAGACTGATTTCCGCGATGAACTCAGCAAAAAGGAATATTCCATCTCTGGAATGTGTCAGAAGTGCCAGGACAAAACTTTCGGAGCTGAAGAACAATGAAGTCTACTGAATTAATCGAACCAATCAGACCAGTCGAACCGGAAAAGAACGATGAAGACCTGCATGAACTCAGAGCTGCCATTGCAGCTGCAGTCACCGCAGTATCCAAGAACAAGAACATCATTGTGACAAGCTCTGATGTCAGAACCTGGTCAGAACCTGAAGGTCAGATCACCTTCAAGATCAAGAAGACTCATGCTCTCTACACAGAGTATGACAAGAAACAGCGTGAATACCAACAGGCCAAGCGCGACTATGATAACCAGGTAGGTGCTCTCAAGTTCGGTGTACCAGTAGAAAAATACATCGAGGCCAAGAAACGCTACGATAGTTATCAGTCCAAGAAGTGCGAACAGATGCCGGAACATGAGCTCGATTACTTCGTCGAGAAAGTTCTGACATCAGATGCAGTTCCTGAGCTTGCAGAATCATGAATCCTACCACCGAACACATAGACCTCAAAAACTGTCCTTTCTGTGGTAAAGATGACAAAGGTGTACGCACACGCAGATACAGTGGTGAAACGCTTCATCGAGTGCAATGCAACAATTGTGGAGCCCGCACAGGCGAATACTCATCACTGGAAACTGCGCTTAACAAATGGCAGGAACGCCATTAATCAGGTGAACCATGGCGATAGATACGATACTCCGGCAGTTAGCGAACCACGAGAAGATTGGAGACATGTCAGAGTTCAGGGAATGGGTAGATTCCATGATCTATACAGGACAGCGTTCAGCAAAAAATGTCCTTTTCGTATACGAGAATGAGTCACATTACCATGCTCTGGTACCTATGATAGAGCAGATGATTAAGTCTTATGATGAGTATTGCACCATGACAATTGCTCACTCATCCAGGGTGATACATATCATATGTCACTTTCTTAGTCTTCGTATAACATTTGCCAGGATGCATGAGTATCATCGCATTGTAGGACTGCATGGAATCGACTACGTGGTAATGTATCTTCCACAATGCGAGTCATTCCTGCAACGGTTACTTATTGCGACAATGCCATAGAGATTTATCATGTTTGTTCCAAACCTGGGGGAACATATCTGTGCAAGATGCTTTCTCCCTATCAATAAAGATGCAAACTGCACATTTATACTGGAAACAGACTCTGGAGAGGCAAGCTTCTGTTATGAATGTGGTATTCTTGAACTATCAGAAGCCCATGACCTTGACCCAATAGCAACCGACAAGTTCTGGCACGACAAATTCCAGAAACCAGGGCCAATCAATGAGGAATTTAATCCTGCCGACATCCATTAATACCATATACTGTAAAATACTACATTCATTATGAACACTAAGTACGTACTGGTGATTCTTGCTCTGCTTCTCCTCGTCGGAGTATCGACAGCAGCAACCGTATCGATCAACGTCACAGCCAAAGAGCTGCAGATCGTTGAATCAAGCTCCAATCCACAGTTCTTTGGAGTACTTACCACAAATGAGACCACTGCATCCACCTATATCACTGGTGAGCAGGCATCACTTCCAAAGACCCTGGCTCTCTTAAACCAGATTAAGATTGGAGTGAACAATCTCACAGCGAACGGATACATTGTAACGGGATACATCAGTTAATCCCTTACAATTTTTAGGTGACCACCATGTCAGAAAAAGTAATCAGAAAACAATCGGATAAACTTGCAGAGAGACTCGATCTGCCACCGAACACATTCTTCGAATTATCTGAACTCCAGGCACTCGAAGAGGCCGACATTAACACAGAGATAATATTCAGAGGGAAACCTATCAGGATATCGCCATCAATAAAGGCAATGTCGCACATCCTCAGAGTCAAAATTCAGAAATCAGACTGACATCTTATCTTTTGCTCTCTGCAATCGGGTATCCGGTTCGACTCCGGACAGAGAGATTACCCTTCCAGTCAGGTGGAGGTGATACATCAGCGTGGCAAGGAACCAATGGTTCCCTGCACCTTCCTCCTGATTTGGTTGGGAGTAAATTTCAATGTGATCCCAGCTTCTGATATCAAAGCGTGTAGCGACCTGTTGGTCGGAAGTGAGTGAGGGCATCCATGTCCATGAGTGAGGACAACCACATGTCCGAGTGACCCACGACGGGTACAGCTTGGTCACACGTATGAACGTAGACCATTACACCTCTTTTTAATACATATTGAGAGATACAATCTACTCTCAGGAATTACTAGCATGACAACAATTCGACCAACAACCTTAGATGAATACATTTGCAGTGATACCATAAGGAACAGCCTGAGAACTGCTATTGGGGCAGCCAAAAAACGTAAGGTTGCATTTCCAAACGTATTACTCAGTGGACCACCAGGAACCGGTAAAACCACCCTAGCCTACATCATAGCGACTGAGATGGGTTCAAAACTCCACGATATATTGAGCTCTTCAATTAAATCCCAGGAAGATCTCGTCAACCTCTTTCTCAGTTGTGAACCCTATGACATCGTATTCTTTGATGAAGTTCACGAGATTGGCTGTCAACCTGAACTCCTCTATAAGATCATGGAAGACGGGAAGCTCCCCATGTCAGTCATGAATCGTTCCTACCTCCATGACTTACCACCCCTGTGCATCGCTGGAGCAACAACTGACACCGCTTCAATGTATCAACCACTCCTGGACAGATTCAGTCTTAAAATTCAACTGACCCATTATTCTAATGATGAACTGGTCAAGGTTATCCGTGGATACCTTAACCGGTGGTGTGACCAGGAAAACATCCACTTTACCTATTCAGATGATACACTTAAGGCAATCTCGGTGGTTTCACGAGGTACTCCCCGTATTGCCAATGCCTACACCGACAGAGTAAATGATTATCTCATTGTCAATGACATAGTGGAACCTACTATGCAAGACATCTTCAGAGCCCTCACTCTAAACGGCATAGACGAGTATGGACTGACAGACATGGACAGAACTATAATTCATACCATCTTCAATACCGTCAGGTCAGGTTCCATTGCCATAGCCACCCTGGCCTCAATGATTGGTCTGTCCGAAAAAGAAATCATCAAACAATATGAACCCTATCTCATATCCAAAAGATTCATTATAAAATCCCCTAGAGGCCGTGGTCTTGGAGAGAATGGATTTAAGTTCTTAGGAGATCAAAAGAGATGATACGTTACGGCCATGATCCCACAGGGTGAGCCACATACTCTACTGCCTGGGTCAAACCACCAGGGAGCCTCAGCACTGCGGCTAGTCCATTAAGTTGGAATGTGCTTTACCGGGTGAAACCGCTCGATCCGGTACGTTGGTCTATGAACGTGACGAGCAGCCTATTCATTCAGGCGTAGGAGCATAGACAAGAATGAAACTTATGGATGAGAAAATGTGTGGACCATCTACCAGGTTCATCCCTGTTAGATGGTTTCCAGCCTGTATCTGGTACAGTACCTAATATTATAATATAATACTAAGTACTAAAAAACTTAAAGGAGGTGAAGATCCCTCCAAAAACCTACCCGTCATACATTATACAGGAATGTGTGGCATCCAATAATATGGGTCATACCATACATTGGATTGCCGGGAGTCAGTGACCCGGACTACAAATATGCTGACCCATGTAAACGTGGCATTGTTGTCATGCTAGTTTAATTCCAACTCAAGGGACCATTCCGTGGTCTCACAATACTGTCCACCATAAATAGGACGGAGAATTTTGCCGTTCAGGGAGTGGGTCAAACCACTCTCTGGATTTCCATTTTTAGGTGATTCAAATGAATGATCGATATAGTTTCTGGCTTGCTATAGCCCTAATGGTCATAATAGCAATTGTGACAATCTATCTCATATGGATGTACAAAGACGTGATAACATGGGATACTGAAATCCCATTTACCTAAACAGGTGATTTAGATGAACTACATCATATCAAATGGACCGATGATATCAGCATCCAACGAAGTTCTCATATCTACCTTTGATAGATATGAGGACCCAGTCAAACCAGGCTTTTATTGGTTCGTTAAGGCAGACATTCCAAACAAAGCAGAGTATATCTTTTATGGATCTCCTCATACCACAAATTCTGAAGGAATGGGAGGCAGAGTTATTCCATTCAGATGTACAGATGGTCAGACCATCAACATCCAGGGACCATGGTGGTCCAACTCCGATTCATTTTACGGATCTACCGGCATAGACATTCGGAATACTAATTATACATTTGTGGTTGTTGCACGATCAGTGGACCGGATTGACAGACTTGAAACTCTCATAGATGTGGTATACAAAGATGATGAGCCCACCATCGGACCATTCGACAGATGGAAGACCATCCTATCCAGTGTATTCCAGGTGCTAAACGATGATCAGTTAGTAATCTATGTTAAGTCAGATGGTGGGAGTTCACTCAGTTATCATAACAGAGATGACGTGATATTACATGATAAATACTAAACGATGCCCATATCGAGGTTTCACAGCCTGCTATCTTGATGAATGTCCTGCCTACCAACCAGAGAAAACACCATGGTGCCTATTCGTAGAGCAAAGACAGACACCCAAGAAGAAGTGAGAACATGTATTCATTCTATGACAAGCATGAACCGACTGATTATGAAAAGTACCAGGCAGCCTGTAGAGAAGAAGTTAAACGTCTAAAAGAACTAATTACTAACTATTCGGAGGAAGCACAACCAATGTCATTAAACTGTGAAATATGTGGGACACCCATAGACTCCCACTACGGAGAACTCGCCATAAGTATCCAGCCTCACGTCATAAAAGACGGATCATTCTGGAAGATAGACAAGTATATGCCAGATGTTCTGAAACGGAAGGTATTATGTGAAACCTGTATCATCAGAATGAAACATGACATTCCATACGATGTGGATGACCTTTACACCTGGGGCCAGCTCTGGATGTTTATCAAACAGAAAGTCAGCGTATGGTGGACCAATCTACGAAGGAATATAAGATCATGAAGTTCACCAAGAAAGATCTCCGGGCACCCCATGAATGCTTCACAGACAAATGCGAGACCGTTAACCTAACCAGAGGAGACATAGCCCTACTTAACCAGGTTATAGCCCTGCTCAATCTCACTGTGCACGATGAACGATACAGACAGTTAACGTCTCAAATCTCTCTTATACTGGAGACAGAGAAGATCACCCCTGGAGCCGCATCCCTAATTTTCAAAGTTCCGGCCATGTTCAAAAAACACGTCATGGAATTTTCAGAAGAGATGGCAGCAAAACAACAGGACTACTACGGTAAAAATCCTGACAAGAAACCTCTAAACCCAATGAATCGATTCCTCACGAAAGAAGAACAGAGAAAACTTATCAAAGAAGGTGAGTCCGATAACATATCGGATACTCACCAGAGTGTTGAGCCTACCGATGAATCAGAGACTCAGCAAAGTGTTGATGCCAAGAGTACTCAACAAGTTGAGCAGACCAAGGTTGAGCCCCAGCCCGAATAACACTTTCCCTATTTTTAGAGAAGACCATTATGGCTAGTATAACGGCTAAAATAAAGAAGCTCCTGGCTTTGAGCATCAGTCCAAACGAACATGAAGCCAAGACTGCCATGCTCAAGGCACAGGAACTCATGGTGAGACATCAACTCTCCATGAAAGATGTAGAAACAGAAGAACAACAGCAGCAGGTAACCATGGGAGTTTCCAACCACACCTATACTCAGGCAAAATGGAAACCAGCCCTTGCCAACGTCATAGCCAACAACTTCCGTTGTCATTCCATAGGTCGCCAGTCATCAGGCAGACAACCAACCAGAATATGTTTTGTCGGTCTTGAAGACGACGTAGACATCGCCATGGCAGTCTACACCTATGCCATGAAATTCGTAACCAGTGAGACAGGCAGACTCAAGCGCCAGTTCTACAAATCCACCGGGTCAGCCAAAGGAATCGAGATGAGTTATGCATTCGGATTTGTAAGAGGTCTTAAGGAACAGTACGAAGAGCAAATTGAATCAGACTCAATGTATGCCATGGTCCTGGTAAAAGACCAGAGAGTAGACGATTTTATTAATGAGCACACCACTACTAAATCAGTTATCCAGGCAACCAGCAAGAACTTCAATGGATTCGCTGCAATGCTGGGATTCAGCGATGGGAAAACCTTCAGCACGTCTGATAAACTAACCGGTGAGACTCATGGCCAGTTTACCTGATGGTCTAACCCTTATCCAGACCAACGAACAGTCTGGTCTAAAACTCTATCACACAACCCTAGAGTTCTGCAACAAGCATACCATTCGATGTGAGCACTGCGGGACAATCATCATGCCCAGTAGAACAAACACTCATTGCAATTGCGGTAGAATCTTTAATGGCAATCTCGGTCTTGTTGTATTTGACACGAGCAACCTAGAACCAGTAACCATTTAAAAAAGTCGTTCCCATACGAAGGTAAGGTCTCAAACGGACAACAACCGAGAAACACTCAATAACAAGAGAGATCTCTGGGTTGGTCTGTTCGTTTTGGGGTAAGCACCATGGACCCCTAAAGGTTAAATAACTATCTAAATGAACAGGAGAAGAACGAATGATAATCACTGAATTAACCGACCAAGAAAAGAGACAATACATCACATGGAGAAAGAAAACCTCCTGTATAATCACTTATCTGCGTGGTGATCCTGTGATTTGTAATTGTAGAATAGATGGAGAAGTAAAACTACAGGCATTATCTACAGAACAAAGACAGATGATGAGAATCGCATGGCCGTTGAGAGTGAGAATTAAACAGAGAATGCACGGCATTAAGACTATTCTTGAAGGAAAGCCTATGATCGCCAACTGGTTTATAGGGTGATATGAATGACCAAAACTGTAGAAGAAGAAGAGATTGAATTTCAGGAAATGATTGAACGAGAGGAAATTTTGAACAACGAGAAACGTGAACGGAGGGAGAGATATGGTACTACCATGGGATCAGAGAAACAGTGAGTCGTACCGATATGTCATTGTTGATCTAAACGATGATACGGTGGTAGGATTTGCAGAGACCGAAGATGAAGTGATCAAGATCTCTATGAGAGAATCTCTTATTAACAAGAGAGATGTAGAGGTATATGAATCAACGGGGTTCAGTTCATGGAAAAGCAATTTGAAACAATAATAGAACGGATTGCATCTAAACTCGAACAATTGGGATACTATCATGCAGATGCTCTTGTTCTATCAGCCCTTCTCATCTCATCTGATGACATGACATCACATGAGATAGAACGGAGGACATGGCTTCGACAACCCCAGGTAAGTATATCATTATCACATCTTATTGATCAGAAGATGGTGATACAATCAGCAACTAAACCATTGACAGTAGGACGGCCATTAAAACTCTACAGAGTTAATAGACCGTCTGTTGTCTTAAACAACATCAAGAATAAGATAATGGATGAGGCAACTGAAAAAATGAGGACAATAGAAAAAATTGAGATGATTTTAAATGGAAATGAAAAGATTCCTGGTGACATATCGGACAACCCATCGTAAAGAGTTCTATGTACCAAGTATGTCAGTAGTAAAGCAAATTTTATCAGATCGAAATGAGATAGAGATTTTAGATTATGAGGAATTACCAAATGAAGAATAAAATTTGTCATAGAACTATGGGATCAGTTAATCGTTCGAACTGTGTAGAGGATGCATGTACTGCCTGGGGCGTAATAGGCTACGTAAGTGGAGGTAGGTCCATATATGGATGTAGAGATGTCAACAAAGAAAAACCGTAGGAAAGGTAATATCTGTACCAACTGCAATGGCAAAGGTACCATCCCAGCAGTACTTGAAAATGGTATGTCAGTTGACCATGCAATCAAACTGGTGGAATGTCCGGTCTGCGGAGGTAGAGGTTGGACCTCACTTAAGCAGAAAAAGTAGGTCTAAATCAGTAAATCTTTTATTAGTGTATATCCGATAGTTATCTATGGTTGAATCTCCAGAATATGACAGTGTAGAAGATCTCCACGATTATTTTTCAGAAATTCTGGAGAAAAAACGATCAAAGCCTTGTAAAGCAAACGAGGTTCGATCATTTGTAGAATCTCATTCTACTGATCTAGGTGATACAAAGCTTGCAGTCTACATCCTTTACAACACGTTTGTAAGAATCCACCCAGAAATACCTATTGATAAACCCTATTTCGAAGATATTGTGACCAGAGCATGGAAAAGTTTCATAGCAAACGATACATTGTATATCGATGTTAGTAGACTTATAACGAACAGGAAAAATTTAAGGAGGCGCAGATTTTAATGACTCCTATATTGCCAAAAGAGCAACCATTCATTAAACCTTTTTCATTGCCTAGAAATCCCAAATCCAGATTAATACTCCAGGATTTTATAGATTCAAAATTATCAGAGGCGGAAGTTGATGTGTCATGGGCCAGAGATGCACGGTTAGTCTATGACAGACTGTACAAATACCTCACATATAATAGACATCTTGGGATTGTAGTAACAATAAAAGGGGATAAAGTATTTTTGTCAAAGACAAAACCGAGGTGAGTAGTATGGATAGAAGTTCCCTACTGGAATTTATAAAAAACAAATGGAAAATTGATATGGCAATTACTGCTCCACAGGCAGGTCGTACATTTGATACCAGTCGTGGGAATGCCAGATACTATCTCAATCAACTTGTAGACGAAGGTATCCTTATCAGGATACAACACGAACATAATGTGTGGTACCTCTTATCCATTCACAAGAGAAGCTTTCAGAAATTCGAAAGCATTGGAGTCTTTTTATCAGGAAGAGGTACGAACCGATTTGTCCCACCATCACAGAATTCTGTAGCAGAGACATGTGAAGATTTCGGATGGAGCATTGCCGATGAAGATGATTAAAGCAGACTATCAACGTGTGATCAGCTGGCTTGAACCATCCGAGGTACAAGTGACAAACTCAGTGGTAGAGAATAATGCCACACCAGAATTGGAAAGTGAAATCATGAGCGAGACAATCAAGAGCGAAGAGCTCTATGCAAAGATCAAGAACGTCACCATTGACGAAGCAAAGACAGCCTGTGACAAGCTCCGTAAGGAGATCGCAAAGAAACTCCCGGGATCCTCACCCGAAGCCATAGAAGAGACTCTCTTCATGAAACTGAAGACTGCAGGTGGTCAGGTTCAAGGAGACAAGGCTGATATCGTTCTAGTCGCTGTAGGTCCATACGTTGACAAGAACATGCCAAAGAAGTTGTCGGCCCTCAAAAAGTACAAGGAAGATCCATCCTGTGCTATCTCGGCAGAAGGACTAGAACGTGTCAAAGCTAACCCGGGATCACTGGACATGTCCAAAATCTTCGTTCGTCTTGATGAAAACAACAATCCAGTTCCAATTGACAACACTCAGTTCTATGGTAACCCACCAGACCCGAAGCGTAAGAACCAGAATTTCCTTAAGGATGTCCCGGATGACCTGAAGCGCGATGCAATCTTTCTTACATCAACCGGACTCTGTGTCCAAGGCTATGGTAAATTTGATGGAGAACCAGGACAGATTGCCCACATCACTGGGAAGATCAATACTGATGAGAATGGTGTAATCACTGGTGTTCAGGTCTATAAGAATGGCTGGAAACTTGACGGCGTTATTGAGCCCACCGAGTTATGGGATTCAGCATATGAAGCTCTCGGAACCTCACCACTATCAGTACCAATCGAGAATGTTTGGGACGTCGAAAAATACAAAATGGTGGCAGTAAAGGGTCGCATATCGGTTGCAACCACAACCCGTGGAGGAGAAGGTGGAGCAATGATCGGTATCACTGACATCGGTCTCGATGAAGATGTAGTCGGCTTTGCAGATGAGAAAGATGAGAACATGAAAGTCCTGGTTGATGATATCCAGAAAGGTATGGAGGCAATCCTTTTCGGTACTGTCAATAAGTACAAGGCAAAAGATGGATCTGAAAAGAAAAATCTGAATATCATCGGATGTCTCGTCAACCCAAGTTCAAGTGATCTCGCAAGTGCTCTGGATAAGGTTGCAGACATAGAAATCTAATAAAGGTAACACCTACCTTTATACGGATCATTATGTCTTGCAAGAAAGGAGAGTGTAAGGACTGTGGATTCTGGGACAATGACGGAAAGCGTACCGTACTTTGTCACCGAAATCCAGTATCAGTTGCTACACCACCAACCTATTGGTGTGGAGAGTTTGTCCCTCGTACCGAGGAAGAAGAGAAGGTTGTTGAGAACAAGCTGGAATCAAAGAAGGCCAAAGAAGCAAAAGCCGAGGCAGCACAAAAAGCCCGTGAAGCAGAAGCCAAAGCTGCTATGGAAAAGGCCAATGGTCCAACCAAGGTCCCAGTAAAAGAACCGATGTCTGTAGAAGTACAGCCTCAATCTACTCAGTAACCCCTCTTTTTTAGTTCTTCACACGCTGGAGAATACAATGACGAAACAAGTTACCTACATATGTGATGTTTGTGGAGCATCATCACAAAAACCATTCAAGCTCCATTTAACAGCAAACATTGGAAAAGATTCCATATTTGCAGATGTTTGTTGTGAACATTGTGCAGTAAAGTTTGCAGAGAAAGCATCAGAACGGGCTGGACTAAAGGCTTGCAACATTACAGATTCTAACATAACGGTGGCATCATGAGTACATTTTCAGAAGCCCTAGAGGCATTAAAGAAGGGTGGATCAGCCCAGAGAAGTGGATGGAATGGTAAAGAATTAACCATACGTGCTCAATACCCTGACACCCATTCCAAGATGACCTTACCATACCTGTATATTGAATATCCTAAGGATCATCCATCATACCCAGGTTCAAGATGCCCATGGCTTGCATCCCAAACCGACATTATGTCAGATGACTGGATAATCTACCCGGAGTAACCATGGCATTTGTCAAAAAAGAAGGGTCCATTGATACGCCAAAGAAATCAGTTGAAGACTTCTTTAAACCAATCAAACATCAGAAGGTAGCCCTCAAAATTGCCCTGTATGCCAGAGCAAAGAAAGGCAAAACCCATTTTGCAATTACCGCAGCCAAATATCTATCAGATCATAAACTTCCTGGATATCTCTACGTAGTAGATACTGAAGGCGATTTCCATGTTAATGCATCAACCTGGCCCCAGGAAGTCCAAGACAAAATCAGACTATTCAATGCTGTAGAGTTCCTGGACAAAAAAGAAAAGAAAGTGGATCTTGTGAAGTCCCTGACTCTATTGGAAGAGGCAATTGATACATTAACTGATATGGTCGTTGCAAACGAAGAAAAACCTGAAGCAGATCGAGAATATGGTTTTATCTGTATAGACTCAGGTTCAGATTGTTGGGAATGGCTTACCATGTGGATTGAGACCATCCAGACCAAGAAGAATCCAGATGGCTCCATGATGCAGACCGAATGGGGAAAAGCCAACAAGAAGTACATGGACCTTATTCGTATGATATTATCCACCAACTGGAATCTCATCTTAACATTCCGCGCTCATCAAGCCTTTGATGGACCAACACCCCTGAAGTATGACTTACCCAGATGGCAGAAGAACACAGACTTCTGGTTCAACTGTATCATGGAACTCAAAAAAGTAGGAGATGAACATTGGTTCTACTTTAGAGGAGGTCGCTTCGGTAATCTCCCAGAAAACGATCCTCTTAAGAATGCTACCTGGGAAGATGTAAAGAACAAAGTGGCTTCTTATAGTTCACTTGAATTTGTCTAAGTACCTAAGCTTAGGTACTAAGGAGAATAACTTATGAACAACTTATTCCTCATGTTTTTTTACGATGTACATATTAGTGAACAGGTACCTCTTGGAGAGAACATGACAAATGGGGTATGTGTACCAGGACTTACTCAGGTGGTAGTGAATGGAATCAACTACGATAGCCTTTCAGGATATAGCATACCAGATAGACTTCAAAACAAACAGTCCGATAGTTCACATATTCGGACGGAACATTCAGGACAGAACTCCGACACACACCATCTTAACAAACTGTAAGCCATACTTCTACGTACCAGAAAATGAGGTGGATCGATTAAATGGATGCCCGGAACTTGACCTTGAACCATTGGATGGATGTAGACCTGGAGAATCCTACACCGATATCTTTGGCAGACCCGTACGTAGAATATATACAGATCTCCCTGGACGGGTCGCAAAAGTACGAGATAGATTTAGTTTCACAGATGAGAGCGACATTCTGTTCGAGCGCAGAGTCATCGTCGATAAGAAAATCAGATCCGGCTTTACAGAAGACCTTGGAATAATCACGCCGATCACTATCGATTATGTACCACCACGAATTCTATTTTTTGATATAGAGGTTCGGGCACCTAGAGGCGTCATGCCTTCAGCGCAGACCGTTAAGTATCCAGTCTCAACCATCCAAATCAAAGATTCTTATACGGGTAAAAAATTTGTTATAACGTGTGGCGTACCGTCCAAGCAACGATCTAATCATATTCCAGCAGATTCAGAGACAGAGCTCTATGAAATATTTTATCAGCTCCTCAAGAAGATCGATCCAGATATTCTGACTGGCTGGTACACAAACCAGTTCGATCTTCCCTATCTAATCAGACGAGCAACAGCCCTTGGAATAGGTACAAAAGGACTCTGTCGCATAAACGATGTAAGATGTGACTTGATGCCCAACAAAAAATACATCGTGAAAGTTCCTGGTCGTCAGTGCTTTGACATGCTCGATGGTTTTAAAAAGCTCAAAGGATCCGAATCAGAGCGGGAAGATTATGGTCTCAAAACTATTTCTGCTGAATATGGGTTCCCCTACAAAGATTATGGTGCGTATATTGATGAGATCTATACCAATGAAGATTGGTCCACCCTTCTTACTTACTGTGAGAATGATGTGGATAGCCTATCAATCATCGAAAAAGAAACAGAAATGTTTCAATTCTTTGAATCAGTCAGATATATCACAGGTTGTAAGCTGGAGGATACTCTACATAATTCTCGAATCATCGAGACCTTTCTCATGCATGAGGGAATTGCCCCGATGCCTCGCAAGCGTAAAGTTGAAGGTGACCCATATGAAGGAGCATTTGTCCTGGAGCCGCCCATAGGCATCCATGAACATGTAGGGTGGGTAGATCTAGCGGCATTATATCCCACCATCATGCGGGCATTCAATCTGTCTCCAGACAAAGAAAAAATCGTACCCAGAGTTCTTACATTCATTGTGGAGGAACGAGAGAGACTCCGAGCCATTAATAAGTCACCAACCAAAACAAAGAACACAGAATACCAGGAAATGGTAATGAAGTATTTGGCAAACTCATTTTATGGAGTCCTCGGTTCACGAGACTTCAGACTATACAATGGGGAAGTAGCGGCTAAGGTGACAGAATACGGAAGAACTATCAGTGAACAAGTAAGAGATACTTGTATGAAATTTGGGTATAGACCAATCTATGGAGATAGTATATCTGGATCATCTATTGTAAAGGTATACTCCCAAGAAAGTAAAACATTTGAATTTGTGCAGATTTTATCCTTATTTGATCACGTAGATTGGATAGATGGCGAAAAAGAGTATTGTAATCTAACAGATGTGTATGTGGAGAGCATAGGTTCCAATGGCGTGTCCATATTATCAAATGTTCCGTACATCATGAGACATAAATGTGATAAAAAGATGTATAGGGTTTCAATAAACAATTGTTGGAACATTGATGTGACAGAAGATCATTCATTATTCGTTTATGAAAACTATAATATAAATAAGGATTTGGAACAGCACAAACGCTGTGTCACATGTAGCACTTCAGAAATTGGAATGGAATATAACAGTGTTATAATTAGAAGATCGTCAATTTATCCATTAGACTACGTGGATTCACAAAATCTTGAAATTGAGATGTATGAATATCTTGGATATCATTTGGCAAATGGATCATTGCAATATCCAAAATCCATGGGAGGTAAGAGAGCATATTATGGATCGATTTCATTTGGCCAAGATGATGAATTGTATGATTATTTTATTAAGTTTCTAATAGAGACCGGAAGAATAACACAGAATGTCCATAAAGACAAACGTGGGAAAAATGATTATAAATTCAATAGTGTAAAATTTTGCACATTCCTAGATGAAAATATAGGTCACTCTAAAAACAAGCACGTCCCATCATTTATGTTTTCTGAGACCATTGAAAATATCCAGGCATTTATTAGAGGATACTTTACTGGCGATGGAACAGTTATGATTCGTGGAGGAAATCCAATTATTCGGGTGACTTGTATACATGAATCAATATTGTCTGATGTACGCAACTTACTTTATATTTGTGGGATTCCATCTGCATACTTCAAAGAGAATAAGTCAAACCACTATAAAGGTAAGGATTCTGGTACATTTTCCCATCATCTAATTATAAGCGACATAATGAAATTTAGAGATACTATTGGATTTATAACTCAAAGAAAGCAAGAGAGACTTTCAAAAGATATGCCATTCAAAATTAAGGATGGTATAGATTGGTCATATTCAAACAAATGTATCGTATCAGAGATAGGAACATTTGATGGCTATGTATATGATTTGAATGTGCCACCAAATCACAATTTCTTTGCAAACAACATTTTGTGTCACAACACTGACTCAGTTGCTGTTACGTCTGTTCTGTCTGTTAACGAGGGAATCATCCTGCAGAACCGTCTTAATTCGATGCTCAAGCAATGGTCACTGGGGAACAACGCTCTTGTCACGTTCTCCCTTAAATTCGAAAAGCTTCATCGCAGCCTCCTCTTTAAACCTGATCGAACAGGCAAGAAGGCGGCGAAGAAACGCTACGCCGGTAAACTCATCTGGTCAGACAAAGACGGAGACTGTAGCAAACTCAACTATACAGGAATTGAACTGAAACGGTCAGATCAATCCAAGCTGACCAAAACCCTTCTCAGAGAATTCCTAGAAATCTCGTTAATCGAAGGTAATGTAGAGAAAGGTATGACTCATGTCAGGAATACATATCGGAGGGTTAAGGCAGGGGAAATCTCAATTTATGATGTCTCAATTCCCAAAGGGGTGTACTCCGATCGTGAAGATCCCTGGGTCAGAGGAAAGTACACAGCAGAACATGATTATGGCCACATCTTTGATCCCTCTGTCAAGATGCGACTCGTCTATCTCAAACCCCGAGAAGGAAAACCAGTCGAGGTTTGCATAGACGACGAGTTTGATCTGACCAAAATTGAAGGACTCATTGATTGGAATCTTCATGCAGAGAAATCAATCCAGAACAAACTGGAGTCCTACATGGAAGCTCTCGGGTATTCCTGGAGCTACGTGGTGGATGGTCAGCAAGTATTACCATGGGTGATGTCTTGTGAAACGAAAAAAGTACAAAAGCGAGCTTCTAAGCGACGAAGAGTTAAAAGCTCTGGGTGATGCAATGAAAGCATCATACGAACGAATTGCGAACTTACCACCTTGTGACCTATCAGGAGTTGTAATAAAAATGAATGGACCTTTACGTCAGCACAAAGCACAAACCTCAGAACTACCAGGTACAGATCCGGAAGATTGTTGGGCTCATCGATCAGCTGGAATGAAATGTAGAACCTGTATGTGGTTCGCCCTGAAAAAGTACAAACCTCAGATGATTCAGGAAAACTGTGACCCTACATTCCCTGCAGAACCGGTCAAGTACCTGAACAACAACAGAATTGGTCGTTGTCGTCGGCATGCTCCCACAATGAATGGATACCCAGTGGTATTCCAAGAAGACTGGTGTGGAGACCATAAGCTTGACGAGACCAAAATATGAAGGACAAAACCCTTCGTCCTATTCTTTGTCATGGTTGTACTCACACGGAGAAGCGAGAATATAACTTTCACCAGATGCAATGTTGTACATTGACAGGTAAGCCAGAATACCGTTCTGAATGCCTGGACTACAGGAAGAGGTTATTAAATGAATCTGATAGCAGAGATCTATGAAATTGTTTGTAATGGATGTGGAGATCAAATCCAGGTGATAATGAAGCCAAACCGGATAACTCCACATATATCTGACTCACCTTCAGAATACAATCACTGGAATACCAGCACGTTCTCCTGTCCAATCTGCAGCAGAACATTGGCAGTTCCAGGTACTCTCATATCATTGGTATCTGATCTGGAGGAATTTGATGAAATTGAACAGCACAGATAAAGTTTCATGTCCTATTTTAAGACGAAAAGTAGACAAATCATGGTGTTACGGATGTGCATCACCATGTATACGTCCACAGAAATCATATAAAACTCAGATTTTTGAAGATTGTGAACCATGCGATCTAGCATCTGTAGATTTAAAAAATTTTCTGAAGGACCAGGTAGATCCTCATGGAATTAAACAACACGAGATGGGAGCGAAGCTTGATGCTCATAAAATCAAGGCTGGAGTACTTGGAGACTTTGGAAGAGCTCTCGAAGCAGTTGCCCAAGTCGGAACATTCGGAATCACAAAGTATGCCAGAGGATCATGGCAGCATGTACCAGATGGAGTGGAACGATACAGTGATGCTCTCTGGCGTCATCTATTACAAGAATCTTATGAAGAATTAGATCAGGATTCTAACTTGCTTCATGCGGCACATACTTGTTGGAATTGCCTGGCAAAGTTAGAACTTATATTAAGGGAAAAAGAAAATGAAAGAAATTCAGTTGACACAAAATAAAGTTGCTATAGTAGATGATGAAGACTTTGAATATCTCAACCAATTTAAGTGGCATTATGTAGAGAGAAAATCAAATAAACAAAGTTATGCTGGTATACAGCCATCAAGAAAGTTATCAGGACCACGTAGGACAATTGTAATGCATCGCGAAATAATGAATGCCCCAAAAGGAAAACATGTAGATCATATTAATCATAATACTTTAGATAATAGAAAGAAAAACTTGAGAATATGTAGTTGCCAAGAAAACTTAAGAAATAAAATGATAAATAGAAATAAAAATACATCTGGATTTAAGGGCGTATCATGGAATAAACAAAATTCAAAGTGGAAAGCAGAGATAACTGTAAGTAAAAAGAATATATATATTGGATATTTTATAAATAAAATAGATGCAGCATTGGCGTATGATGAAAAAGCAAAAGAATTATTTAAGGAATTTGCGTGTACCAATTTTGGTTCCGAGAATAGTCCATATATTTTGATAACAACATAAAATTACTACTGAGAGATAGAGAGAAATTATTAAGAGAACGAGAGGTCAATGGTAATCTGCACACAACGGACAAGACAACCACAGAGAGTTAATTCTCAGTGGTCGTTCTGTTCAGCACCTCTCCTATTGTTCAAGCAACACTGTTTTAAAAAGGAGGTGATAACGATGGATACATTTTGGTTAGTTCTGATCTTTATCCTTGGAGCATATCTGTGGTCATGTCTCCACAGTTAATTAATTTTGGAGTGATACCATCGAAATTAACCCATGTATACAATTATGCAATCTTTCTTCGAAGTGCCGTACAAACAGACTTGACGCGGTAATAACAGAAAGAATGGCATTATGTAAGAAAAGTAAACTGAATAGATATAATAGGGGTGAGATACAGGTATCAAACCAGCCTGTTTCGACCATTCCCTATGAAACTTCTAACTGCAAGGTATATCCATAGGCAAGTCAGACGGTTTATCATGGCCGGAGTATTTGATCAGCCAAAAGCCACGGACGAAGCACGTAAAGAAGTGGCGGAGAATCGAACCGGTGTAAGCCGGTATGTACAGAAAGTGAAATCAGGATGGAACACCATGTGTCCGTTTAAATCCCTGCAGTTTAAGGAGTGACTATGCGAAGAATTTGCATAATCATTCTGGTTATGCTTTTAATTCCAGCAGTGATTGCCCAGACCTCACTCTCATCTATCAATGTTACATTGATAGCAAAAGGTGGAGTAATTGCCAACACTGAACGGTCATGGTCCGAAAGCGATACTCATTTGGGATTTCTGACTGGAGGTCAGCAGTACAATGAAGGGACTACCGACATGGTATTCCTGACTGGACCTGGTCAGAGCCGTCTGGACTTCAAAGAAAGTACCAATCATTCATTAGATAATGTATTGGACTCATCAGTAATCGCTTCATCTGAAGGTGGATTTGCCTATGGTCATGGTGTCTATATGGGAGATCAGCAACCCTATGTACCAGATCTTGAATGTACCGCAGGAAACATAGCATATTCAGCGGGAAGCCAGACTGACGATTCTGACAGTACGACACAAACCTTTGTAAAAGGTACGAATCCAAGTCATCAACAGGTACTCATAGAGAAGTATGGTGTAGGTCAAGGTCTCTATGTGGAATCTGATATCATCGCAGAGAATGCCAATGTAACATCATCCACTCGTGGAGAAGTCTATCTTGGTAATATCATGGAGGATATTAGAACTCATGCAGAAGCAGGATTCAACAAGACCAATAACAACCTGAACTATGATAAATCAGAACGATACCATCTTGGGGTATTTGGAAATGAAACAGGTACTGGTCAGATAGGTGTTGACTTCAAATGGCGTGACCATTCACATCCATACGGGATTGGCGCGGATGAAGGTGAGGTTTACACAGTAAACATTACCAATTCCACCTAATTTTTTACAATCGCACGTCTATGATTCTTTTATAGTGGTAAAACTCATACTTTGTATGGACACCAGTGTTATTGTGGCCATCTGCACTTGTATCACTACGGTCATCGGGTTTGGTATTGCATTTGTGCAGAACAAACGACTGAAGGCTGCTGGTGAAGCAGCAATTCCTTATGTAGAAGGTGCCGCCTGTTATGAACAGGGTATTGCAGACTACAGTGAAGGAGGGTCCGGCCTGACCGACAACGAGCTTATTAAACTTGGTAAGCACGCAGCAAAGCATTACGAAAAGATGAAGGAAGTGTTTCTTAAATGATCGACAAACTTTTAGGACGTGATACCATCGAGGAAAATATTGAGGAGCCAGTAGAAAAACCAGTTGAAACTCCTGTTGTAAAGAAAGAATCAGGAAAATCTGGACCATCCCTTTCCATCAAAGGACTCTGGTCTGGTAGTGCAGGAGATGTAAATCCTAAACCATCGATTGAGATTGGACCTGGTAACGATAAGATCTTTTATATGATTGAATCGTCAGGTAAAGGATTTGGAGAACAGCGACATATCACCACAGTCCTCATAAACAACAAGCTGATTGTCTATGAGAATGGAACCATCAAAGAAGGAGATCCGACAGACACCGGTGTAATTCCTGTTGCTGGTAAATATCGTGTCCCTGGAAACGAATTCAAGGTTCAGATCAACCTGACTGACTGGGATAACAAAGAACTCTTCAAATCTCCAGAGTTTACAGTAATTGTTACTTGAACTCAATGCCACCTATCAACTTCTTTTTTAATTATAGGATAACAACATGAAGCATACATGCTCTGAATGTATCGAGGCTGCACCAGTCATAGTGGATAAGCAGCTTCATCCTGAACTGCTATATTGTGAGATCCACAAGTGTACAGTGAGATGTAGTCAAGCAGCTAAAAAATCATGTTTCAGGCCAATTGATATATGAGGTGATAATCCTGTATGTATTGAAACGATCAACAATTGCAAAGGCCCATGAAGATATCATTCGTGAAATTTTCTGGACTCATACACCATTTAGAACAGAGAATAAAGAGCTCTGTTGGCTCGGAAACTCAGTAACCATTACCATTACTGATCCGGAGCGAACCAGAATTCATCCGAGATCTCCTCATCGTCAACGCTGTTACATCTACGAAGACCAGTTAATCAATGGTCGCATCGTAACAGATTCAAAGATGGAATTCGTATATGATTATCATGATAGATTATTTGACTCGCCTATTGACCAGATTGATTACATTTGTGAAAAACTGGCTTATGCTCCGGTATCAAGACGAGCTATCGCAATTACCTGGAGGCCAGACATCGATACTAACCATGATGACGTACCCTGTCTTCAGTTCGTACAATGCGCAGTCTCAGACGACTTACTGGACATGTGGGTTTTGTACAGATCAGAAGATATGGTTGGTGGATTCGGTCCCAATGCTTTCGGTCTTACAGGTCTACAACGATCAATAGCCGATTCACTTAACCTAAGAGTAGGCCGGTACGAACACATCGTGACGATGCCCCACATCTATCCTCGTCGTGATATGCCGGACATCGAGAAACTTATAAAGGAGATAGGATTTGATGGAGATGCCGAAAATTGAGTTTGATAACACTGAGATAGAGATACTTACTAAACTTGTCCTTGACAAATTGGATGACCCGGAAATCAGCGGATACGACATGATAGACTTCGGTCATATCCTTGGTAAGTTAATGCTGGAGAACAACCATGAGTGAACAGCCCTGCCTCTTCTGTGGAGGAAAAACAAAAATTAGTAAGAGACGGACTGGTCAGGATTGGGCATCATTTCCATCTGAAGAAAATCATTGGCATGGTAGAGTAGTAGATCGCTACAGGTACCAGGTTATCTGTAACAAATGCAAGGCCCGTGGTCCATTAATGAAGTCAGAGCAGGAGGCTCTTGATGCCTACAAAATTTATACCCCCATTAAGTGAACGTCAGAATCGTCCTTGTGAATCATGCATTGGTAATGACGATGAATGCTACCTAACATCATGTTGGATACGTCAGGATAATGGGAATGATCGATGTAAGAGAGACTACGCTGGTCATAATCCAATCCCATGTGGATACCATCTGGAAGCTCATGAATATAGGAAATTCATGGATTCACTGATGAAAGAAAGAGGGGAGAATGGATCTATTACCGACTAACCTGTTACCATCTGACTACCAGTACCTTCCATTATTCGTACGGAAAAGTCACATAGAGTCCTACTCGTTCTGTCCTCGTCAATTCTACAAGCAATATGTCCTAGAGCAAGATGCCAATCCAACCTATGCAATGACCAGTGGTACCAGGTTTCATGACTTCGCAGAGAGATTCTTTGATGTTGCACCAGACTTCGTACCAACCGACTGGCATTCATTCATTCCTATAGAGTTTGGCCATTACGAATATGAGATGGCATCCTGGTTTATTCATTATGAGGTGGCACGATTCATCGATAAACCAGATAATTTATGGATCCCTGCATATCGTGAAATCAAGGTATCATCAGATGAATATCTTCTTAGTGGTACGATAGACCGGATAGACTGGGTAGATCCAGATGAAAATACAGTGACAGTTGTAGAATATAAGACAAGCAAGGGTGTGGATGAAGATTCCCTGAAGCGTCAACTTGGTTTCTACACAATCATGGTGGAAGAAGATCTTGGTTTAACAGTTGAAAACGTCAGACTAATCAACCCACGGCTCAAAAAGTATCTGGACTTTGGCAGACCAGACACGAAGTTACCACTTAAGTGGGCAGACAAAATTAGAGCAGCTTATTATGATGAGTCATTATGTGCCCCAAAGTGTTCATACGTCAAGTATGCAGTATGTCAGGTATGTAAAACACCACATGAAGCAGGGTTATTTAGAGACCTTGAAGATTGGGACGGAAGTTACCAGTATACCCCTCGCAATTAGGTGATTTGATGGGAGAACAAACAGTTTCTATTCAGGAGAATATTCTCGCTGAACGTTATTATGCCCCAGGTGAAAAATCCTGGGAAGACATCGCAGCTCGTGTAGGAAAATTCATTGGTGGGACAGCTATAACCACTGCAATGATTGAGAAAAAGTTTATTCCTGCATCACCATTTCTCATGAATGCCGGGACCGAGCATCCCCAAATGTTCAGCTGCTTCGTACTACCACTGGAGGACAGTCTTGACAGCATATTTGGTTTTTACGACAAATCAGCTAAGATATTTAAAAGTTCAGGCGGAGTCGGTGCCAACTGGTCTAAACTTCGTCCAGTGGGAAGTCCACTGTCCGGGGGTGGAACTACCTCAGGCGTCGTCTCTTTCATGGAAATCTTCAATGTCGTCATAGAGAAAGTAAAGCAGGGCGGTAAAAAGAAAGGAGCAGCCATTTGTGTTCTCAACATAGATCATCCTGAAGTTGAAGATTTCATCAGGATGAAACTGGAACGTAGGAAATTTGAAAACTTCAACATCAGTCCAACAGTCACTGATGAATTCATGCGGAAAGCTATTGCAGGGCATGAAAAAGAAAAGGCACTATTCGATCTCATTGTTGACTGCACCTATAACTCTTCTGAGCCAGGAATGTTATGGATTGATACTGTTAACAAGTATTGTTCAACTCCTGGCATGGGTAAATATATATCGTGTAACCCTTGTGGTGAACGGTTTTTATTCCCATACGAATGTTGCTGTCTCGGTGGTATTAATCTCGCTTACTTCATCAGAGACGGACACATTGATTGGCAGAACCTCGGTAAGACCGTTCGTCTTATCATCAGATTTCTTGACGAAGCATTCGACAGAAACGAGTATCCACTTCCAGAGATCGAAACGGCATCCAAAAACACTCGTCGTATCGGCTTGTACCCGATCGGATTAGCCGATGCACTCATCAAAATGAAGTTGTCTTATGCATCACAAGAAGGAAGAGACTTCACAGAGAAAATCTGGGAGTTTATCAACAAAACAGCCTGGGATGAATCTGTCAAACTCGGTGAAAAGCTCGGAACTTTTCCAGCATATGAGACTCGAAATCCAGAGCTTGTACCTGATGGAGCTCGGAATGCAGCGGTTACGTGTGTCGCTCCAGGAGGAACCACTTCGCTCATTGCAGGCATTAATTTCGGAATCGAACCATACGTGGGACTCGTCACTAAACGAGAACAGGGATCCGGTACAGGAACCATCGTGTGTCCGCTATTTGAGGAGGAATTGCGCAAGGTGGTATCCACTGAAATTGAATTCAACGAGGTACTCGACCATGCTGCCAAGAACGGATCAATCCAGTCTATTGAATGGCTACCCGAAGACTTCAGACGTATTTTTGTCACCTCCCAGGACATTCACTGGAGAGATCACATCGACATGCAGGCAATATTCCAGAAGCACTGTGTTGATGGAACCATCAGTAAGACTATTAACTTACCCAAGTCATCCACAAAAGAAGATATTCGTGATGCCTACGTCTATGCCTGGCAACAAGAACTCAGAGGATTAACCTTCTACAGAGAAGGCACCAGAGATCCAGTATATGCTTTCGGATCTGGAGAAGAAGATGAGATGGTATCAGTACTTGGACCCGGATATGAAATACCTGCGAAAGCTCCAGCAATCCGCTATAATGTTAAAGTAGGTTGTGGTAAGATGGCTGTTTTCGTAGTTGGTGATCCTAATACCGGTGAACCTATTGAACTCTGGCAGATACCAGTTAGTGGTGGTGGATGTGCCAGCCTTAACTCAGGCAATGGTAGAGCCATCTCTAAGGCCCTTCAGTATGGTATGCCACCAGAAGTATTCATTAAGTCTGGAGAACATGTTACGTGCCCTGCATGTGCTGGAAAACCAAAGCTGGATGGCAAGTCATGTCCATCAGCTGCAGCCCGTAAACTACGTGAATACCTTAATGATTCAAAAATCGTCAGATCATATCTTAAGGCTCATCATGATGGATCCGGACTTCTTGTACCAAAACCAAAAGATAGACCAATAAAGAAGAATGAATGTCCGGTATGTGGATGGCCATTAGTATATGCTGAAGGTTGTGCTACCTGTCCAAAATGTGGCTATAGCAAATGTGGATGACCTCCACTCATTATTTTTAAGTGATCATAATGACAGAAGATGGAAAATTTGTAAAAGGTGCATTCGTACCTAATAACACTGGTGATATACCAGGTAGATTGAAACAACTGATCGAGATTGAACATTCTCTTACACCATATAAGGCATCAATTAAATTAAATGGTCAGACACTTCGATGTCGTCGTTATGAAGTTCATCAGGCAACCCGAGAATTTGGTACCATTCTTATAGAATTGGCATTGACAGACTACGAAATTAAATCAGACTCTGGTATCATGTATGTAGAGATCGATGGGATGAGATTTCAGCGTGTAGAGTGAGATAATTTATAAACTGTATAATCCAATCTATTCTCATGGCAGAACCAACGTACCCGGTCATGACGACCAGGCGAATCGGTAAAACTGTAACTGAAAAGAAACTTGGAAAAATTCCCTCGAAAAAGCTTGCAGATTATGCAGCTGAATACGTGAAACAACTCGTCAGAGATGCCGAGATTTACGTAAATGAACAGGGACGTAGTCAGATTCTGGAGTCTGACATCGAATTTGTAAAGAAAAATTTCAAGGGGTATTGACCCTTCTCTTCTAGGGTGTAACATGTCAATGACATACACCCAATATCTCAATGAAGCGGCGAATGCCATAATTGATTATGCAGAGCTCACTGAGAGATGTCCACGATGTATTGTTCGTGAGATTGAGGATAGAATGAGAGAAATTATTCAGGAAAGACAATGAGTATTTTAGTTGATTGGCAAATAAAGAGGGCAATCAACAAGGGTAAAATTAAGATTGACCCATACAAGCCCTCTTTGATTAACCCAAATTCTCTTGATATACGATTAGGATATGATATGACAGTCTATGAAGAACTTGATGATTCCATCGATCCATATGATAAATTTTCCATAATGCGTGGAGTAACTCATCATAAATTACCCAAGAATTGCAGTGGAATCAGATTATATCCTGGAGAATTTGCACTTGCAACTACCATCGAGTCCATAACTCTCCCATCTAATATTTGTGCCGAATTAAATGGCAAGTCATCTATAGCCAGAATCGGAGTCAGTATACATCAGACTGGTGGATGGATAGATTGTGGATTCAGTGGTGAAATCACCCTGGAGCTCTGCAACATCAACAAACGACCAATCCTTCTGATACCAGGTATGCCCATCGGTCAGCTTGTATTCCATAAAACCAAAAAAGCTAAAGTACCTTATGGAAACCGGAGCAGTTCAAAGTATCAGAATCAGACTGGAGCAGTAGCATCCAAGTATTATCTTAACAGGAGAGACTAAATGTTAGTAATCCCGGTATACATAGCAATTATGAGTGTAATCAGAGGTCCAACAGACAGAATATCATTTTCACAGATCGTAAATCATCTGGTTGATGAATTCCCCGATATGGATAAAGAAGAAGGCAGCTTCAATTGTAATGGCAATGATATACCAAAAAATCATGTCATCAGAAAGTGGTTGGAACAACTAATAGACAATGACTGGTGGATACCATGGATGGATAATACCACTGAAGTAACATTTTATGTAGGTGAGTATCGCGAAGGAGATTCTGAAGATCCGGCGGTACAATGAGTTTGAAAATCACGGTTGATACTCGTGAGGATGTTAAACTCTTTCACGAGATAAGCCGCATTTTTCCAGATATAGAATTTGAGCGCAAGAAACTAGATGACGGTGATTATTGGGCAGAGTCCAAAACCAACGGCGGTTTAGTTTTAGTTGAAAGAAAAACAATAGGTGACTTTTATACTTCTATTATGAGTAAGAATAAGCAGAAGAATGGAAGATCACGAATGGCAAACGAAGTCGATAACTTAACGACACATGAGAATGAATTTGTACTTTTCTTGTTGATTGGGTCAATAACCGATTATCATCGTACAATGTTAGACCTTGAAATACCTGTAAATACCAGTATTATATACGGTGAGGTAGCCTCCCTGATGACCAGGGAACACTTCCATATTCTATGGGGATACAGTGAAATGGATGCCCGTATCATGATGGTTCAGTTCATGAAGGCTGTCCATGATGGTAAGTATGGAGTTCCTGCCCGCCGCGATCCGGTTAAACAGATGGCACGGATACTCCGGATAACACCAAATCAACTGAATCAACTCTTAAACAAATTCAACTCTATTAATACCCTATCAAATCAAAACCCTGAAGATTTGGAGTCAGTTCCCGGCATAGGTCCTTCCAGAGCCCAGTTTATCCTGGACATGTTAAATGGTAAGTGGTAACCCCGCTTACTGGAGGACCTGATGATTTACAACCTATTGATGCAAGAGATGAGTGACCGCCATCTCTACTTATATGAAACATATGGTCCATTCTACATATGCAGTTATGCTGTACATCATTTTAATTTGGCAAACAGGCTGGAAGATCCAGTAACCAAACAGTCATTGGCTTCATACTGGATTGGTGGGAAAGTCCCTGATGCCAGGTCCAGTCTCCTTATGATAGCACCATCCGGCTACATGAAAACTACTTATTTTGATACTATGGAAGATATTGTTGGACAGGCTGGAGCCAAAATGGTACACAAAACCACTATGTCTGAAGCAGCCTTCATCGGCACAGTAAAAGATAATAATGGAACTCCGGTAAAAACAAAAGGAGTTGCTGAGATACATGCCAAAGATATTGTCATGATTGGTGAGTTCTCAGCCATCACTCAGGCAATGAAACAGGCATATAATGCCAATCTTGCCCCTCAACTCCTCGATGTTCTTGACCATGGCAGAGTCAATAAGGATTTAGGGCCTGGAGGATTTTCATTTACCACATCTCTCACCATGTGGGCAGGTGTTCAACCATCCCACTATGAGCTCTCATCAGGTCTTGGTCGTAGAATTTGTCCTCTGATATTTCTCCCAACAAAGGCTGACGATGATGCCCTTCAAAACTTAAAACCTATAAGAGCCGGACTCCGTAAAGATTATGATCGTCATGAGAAAGTTACAAATCTCGTACATGACTGGATTGAAGAATTTAGGTCCATAAAGGAAGTGGTATTTGCTCCTGAAGTATACCAACTCCATAAAGATATGAACCTATTTCAATTTGAATCAGAATATTTTGACCGAATCTTATTGGGATATCACCTGGCTAAATATGGGGCATCAGAACATATAGTAGTAAAAGCAGATGATCCAGAGATCAGACGGCTTGTTGAAATACAGAAAAGATGGCGTGGTATCATCTACGAAGGTATAGACTCCGTGATGATCCTAAACATTATTAAATCAGTTGTTCAACCAACTGATGAAGGTCTTGTCGCCAAGCGAAAAGACATAGCAAAGGCATGTGAGATGGTATCCTGGAACAAACGGGATGTCTACAAAAAACTAAAGGAATTGGTGGATGATGGACATATCTCACAGGTTGGAGAAGTGGTTAGATGGCTAGGACCGATAAACTAAAGAGTACTTCTGTAAATCTTTTTGAATCAGATGTTAAAACCCTTGAGCGTCGTGGAATATCCATATCTGATGTAGTAAGAGGAATACTTCATCATATAATTATAAATGACTCATCAGATATCCTGTATTGTGTACGTCATGGTCAATCCGGAGAGCAACTTAAATCAGTAGATCAGCGTATCCAGCGACTCTTAAAAGATAGAGATAAGATTGATAGAGAACGGGAATGGATAGATAACAAAATCAACGAACTTGAAGATTTGAAAGATGTGCTTCAACATAATATTAAAGTAGCTGCGGTAGAACACGAGTACAATGAGAACATCCATAAAGTGATAAATCTTGGCCTGGATCTTGACAAAATCATTTATAAATGTAATTTTGATGAGGAAAAAATTCGAGAGATGGGTAATGATTCCGTGGAAGAAATGGAACGATTAAACCCAGGATGGTCTTTATCAACTCATATTGGATTAAGAAAAAAGTTATTTAATAATCGTTAAATATATCCATAATATGAATCCAGAGGGAATCACCTCTTGGATATTTTACACTGCTGGTGCTCACAGCGTCACCTTCAACCCACGCTGTACTTTCATACGTGAAGTATATACCATTTACTGCTACCTTCCTACCTTCTATAAGCTCATCAGAATGTTCAGGGTCAGCAAAATAAGAAGTATGTTCAGCCACATCACTAAACACATATTCTGATTCTATATCATACATGTAGGTGACAACTTCAAAATAGACATGGTACATCCCAGCTCTATCCATCTCGGCAACAGTAGGGAAATATTGAATGGACCCTGTTGCTGCATTTAATATTCCACATTCCTTATTGTCGATTACTAACGTGACGTTAGTATGCCATCCATCTCTATATCTGTACTGGACAGCCACCAATGTATCAGGATCAACAACCTGAGTTACCACACCATCAATCAATTCATCTGGATAACCTACAAAATACTGATCTCGATCTCCTATAGATTCAAACGTATATTCAGGTTCTACAATTAATAATTCGGTATTTGAATCGGCCATTGTGATATACACTGATTTACCAGTCAGTACAACCGGTGTGGACCTGTCGGCACCAAGCACTTTCTCCCTGATTAACCACTGAATAGGATCAGTATCTCCAATCGACCTTCTAATACATTGTTCCATAATTATCTCCCTATAAGTCCGGTAACCCACGATATTATTATAGAGGCTGCAGCCCCTGCTGCAATTCCAACCCCAGCTGATATCGCAGCAAGTTTTATCTTAATCTCATGTATAGCCAACGTATGTTCAATGTCACGATCCCCAGAATTCTTATCAGTATTCTTAATAAACTCATCCAGTTTCGTATACGTCTTATCTAACTTTGCATATACCTTTGCAAATTCCTCAGCATTCTCTTTCCTGAGGTCATCTATAGATTTCTCTATTTTATCCATTCTTGCCTCATGCTTATCTTCAATCCTATGTTGATTATCAGACATAGACTTTAGCTCACGGACTAGTCCTTCTGTCCACTTCTCAATCCAATCCTCTATGGGCATAGACTACCATCACACCTCGTATGAGCAAAGACAATGATGCCAGCCTTATCACCATCACAATTATAGAAAATGGTCATGTAGAATACTGCGATCTCTAACGAACCATCAACACTCTTAAAAACAGTAGTATAGGTATATTTTCCATATTTTATCGTCTCCATATCAGCATTGTTATAGATATCTGCATATCCGATATCAAACATATCAAAAACAGTTTTACCAATAATATTTTCTTTTGTAAAACCCAGGGCATATTCACATGCCTTATTACACCCTTGGCATATTCCATCCATATCTTTCCAAAAAATTGGCATTGGGATATGGTCCACAATTTGCTGAAGTAGATTGATCTCTTCAATATGGATTTTCTCCTGCTCCAGTAAAGAATTGTACATAGCCTCTATTTCATAGCCACGGGCAGCCACCTCACATTCTAACATAACACGACGAGCTTCGCTTTCCCTGAACTTCTTCTCATATGTGGCAATCTCTGTTGCCATTTCCTGGAGATCTGAGATCGTCAATTATATACTCCGTTACCTGAACAATATGGTTTAACATCTTATAATATTATTAGTTGAATAGATTTCCAACTGTTTTGTCCAACCATTCTCTATCCAGGTCCATATTTCTGGCCTGTTTATACGCAGATCGTGCTTCCGTATCTTTACCAACCATAGCATATAACACAGCGAGATTTCCAAGAGTATTGTGCGTAAGAAACAACACATTATCAAAAGTATATTCTATACGTTTTACCTTCAGGGCCATCTCAAACCATCTGATGGCCTCCTCATTCTTACCCTCAATCATGTCAAGTTGACCAAGCATGTTTAGAGCAGGCATCCAGTTTTCATTATCCAATAAAATAGCATAGCACTGTTTACGTGTATTTACCGTATCATTCAGTCTGGCATAACATGTTGCAAGTCCAAATCGTGCTTCATTTAATTCCATGGAATCATTTCCATTGAACATGATACATCTGGTAAATGCTCGTATTCCATCTTCATACCTATGAAGATACAGAAGTTCCTGGCCAAAAAATAATAAGTACCGTGGCATATCTTCCACAATAGAAGTAAGCATTCTGATATTTCTGTCTGGTTCAACCTTAACGGATGCATGCCGGTGTACAACGGTTATATCCATATCACCCATTACATAGTCTTTATCTTCGAATGGAATCAGACATTCATGGATATAAAACCTATACCTGAATAGGTTCTTGTCATACAGCCTAACACTTTTAATAAATCCCCCACCACCAACATCCACTTTTACATATCCCACAGCACATTTACGCCGTACCGTATCATACATCAGGCGACCTTTGCCTTTCTCATACTGATCATCAGCATCCACAACCAGTACATAATCAAAATTAGCTTTTGATGCAACCAGATTCCTTGCAAAAGAAAAGTCATCCTGCCACACAAGAGGAAAAGTTATAGCTCCAAACTTTTGGGCAATCTCCTCAGAATTGTCAACCGTTCTGGTATCAATCCCTATAACAATCTCATCACAGTATCCATTAATAGATGATAGAGCCTTCTCCAATGTCTCTGCTCCATCACGTACAATCATACACGCTGATATCATAAGAGAATTTATACTTAATCGGTTAAAATAAGATGGTTAGATTATCCAACCAAAGTCAACAGACCGGCCAACTAACACGCTGATTAATATAACACAGCTCACGAATAGAATGTAGATGATTTGACGACGGAATTCAACAGTGAACGACGTAAACGATGCATTAAGATCCTTATACTCATTCCGTATCTCATTTCTCATATCCAAAATAGAAGTCTTTATTTCGTCCAGGTCCTCTTCAATCCCATCAATCCGATTGTTTACATTCGTAAGTTTCTGTGCATATAATTGTCTATACGCCTCGCATTCAGTCCGTAACATATATTTATCATCATCAGCCATATCACCATACTATGACTTTACACCCTTTATAATTATACATAGAGACCAGAAGAATAGAAGGTGTCAAACAAAACGGAAAAGGAAGGGGTTAGAATAATACCTCAGTCCTTTTAGTTCTTGTTTGTTGTTTGTTGGCACAATATCATGGATCCGTAATCAACTTAACCCTGTCGATTAAGATCCGTTAATCAACGCTAACAGTGCAGCCAACTTTTCAGCCCTGATTCTCCGTGCCTTTTCAAGTGCAGTTTCCATTAGTTTTGTTGCTGCTCTTGGGAGGAACTTGTGAAATGTTGGTCAGGTTCCTATGCCTAAAATCCAATCACATTCATCCTGCGTTATGAGTTTCGGCACGTATGACTGAACCTTCACTTCATCAATTGCACCCGCATCATACCGGCTCTTTATGATGTTTTTCCAGTGTTCGCTCATAATATCGCCTCCGCAAGATCTAATAGTGCTGCTTCAATGTCTGCCAGTCTGTCTATTTGTGGTTTTGGTTCGGGTTCAACGATTTCAACCCGTTCAAATGGTGTAATGGCGTCTTGAGCCATCACTTTCCGGTAATCCCGGTTTTTCTCATCTGCCGGGATACTCATACCATTCGATTGAATATACTGGATAATACCGTCTTTAACGTATATTGTCGTCATAATTCTGCCTCTAACCCCATAGTATCTGCAATCTGGTTTGCAGCAATTAACGCATATGGTCTAAATTGAGTAAGCCCAGACGCTACTCTGCACTCAAGTTGTGTTTCTCGTGTATTTGATCCATTTGTATAAAATATAGGGTTTCCTGATAATACAGAAAATGCTGTAATTCCGTCAGATAATCCAAAATTTGTATATGCAGTAGGTAATATCAACGAT
>Ga0172381_10001039_pt1 | contig 34259 bp, 36 predicted proteins | sample Leawel6488metaG_FD_119754 | JGI IMG/M metagenome (GOLD analysis project Ga0172381, IMG submission 119754) | Leachate microbial communities from a municipal landfill in Southern Ontario, Canada - Leachate well 64-88 metaG | ecosystem: Engineered > Solid waste > Landfill > Unclassified | place... | reverse complement strand
GCAGACTGAAGTCTGCTACTCCGCGCTTGATAACCCTCCGCGTGTGCGGGAGCCGTGTCTCCAGACCGGTTCCCTTTGGTTAGATTCCAGGCAAAAACTTTCCATAGTGAAAAGAATATTGTGATAGGATCTTTTGTTTTGCGAGTTTTAAAACTATCAGGACCGGGTCGGAGACCACGCTCCCGCACATGTGAAAAAGGACCGGGTCTTAAGACTACTCTCCGCTTATTTGAGTCTCATTTTCTTTCCTTCGGGAGTAACTCCTTTCTTTATGAGATTCGCTTTCATTATACTTAATCTCATTCCTAAATAAAACTGCTTTAATTATCGCATTTTTGATAAAAACGCTGCGTGGCGGCTTTTTTATTTCACTTTTTTGTTATTATCTCTTATAATAAATATGTGTAATAAGATCTTGAGGAAATATAAAAAATAAAATATAAAAAATGCAAAACAAAGATTGGCACAATATGGACATCAAAGAGGTTCTGGATAAAGTCGGCACTTCTAGTGAAGGCTTGACATCCTTAGAAATCTCCAAGAAAGTCAAACGATATGGAAGAAACGAGCTGCCGCAGAAAAAGAGATTTACATATTTAGGAATCGCTCTGGAACAATTTAAGAGTCCGATGGTCTATATCTTGCTGGCGGCGGCGTTTGTTTCCGCTCTTTTAAGCGAGCTAATCGATGCGGGCGTGATTCTCTTTGCCGTTTTTCTTAACAGCGTGGTCGGGTTTATTCAAGAAATTAAAGCGGAACAAGCGCTAGAAGCCTTGAATAGTATGGTAAGGCATAAGGCCTATGTATTTCGGGACGGGTTAGAGAAAGAAATAGATGCCGTGGAAGTGACTGTGGGAGATGTTTTGGTTTTGAAATCGGGCGACCGAATTCCTGCAGATGCGCGCATTATCGAAGTCAATGAATTGGAGATCGATGAAGCCGTTTTAACGGGAGAATCCGTGCCGGTCAAGAAGGTGGTAAAAGGGTTGGATAAGGAAGGATTTTCTCAAAGCAAAAAGAACATGGCTTATATGGGGTCCTCGGTAGTTCGTGGTCGGGGGCTGGCGGTCGTGGTGGCAATCGGTAAACAAACTAAATTCGGACAGATTGCGCAGATGCTCAGTGAGACTAAAGAAGAAGACACCCCGTTGCAGATTCAATTGGGGCGTTTCAGTAATTCTTTCGGCAAAATAACCTTTTTTATACTGGTTCTCGTTATGCTGATAGGGCTTTACCGAGGTATTCCTTTCATCGATATCTTTATGACTTCGGTAGCAATTGCCGTCGCCGCTATTCCCGAGGGCGTACTGGTTGCCGTGACTATAATTTTAGCAATCGGAATGCAGAGAATTTCCAAAAAGGGTTCTCTGGTTAGGAAATTGATTGCTGCTGAGACTCTGGGAAGTGTATCTATAATCTGCACCGACAAGACAGGGACACTTACCAAGGGTAAAATGCAAGTTGATCAAATAGTGACACTCAAAAAAACGATTCCCGTCAATAATCATTGCGAAAAGAGATTTATTTATGATGATAAATATTATTCTGATCACCTCACCGCTCTTCGGATAGGTATGATTTGTAATGATGCGGTTGTGGAAAATCCGGAAGAAAAAATGGAGAAATGGGTGATTCATGGAGGTTATACTGAAAAGGCTTTTTTGTGGGCGAGTATGTGTGCCGGACTCAATCCGAGCGAGATTAATAAAAAATCTCCACGGATAAACGAAATACCTTTCAGCTCCGACCGGAAATTTATGGCGACTCTTAATAGAGAAGAAAATGGCTTTATGGTTTATGTGAAGGGTGCGGCGGAAGAGATTATCTCTAGATCTGAACACATTCTTGTAAATGGTAAAATTGAACATATCGGAGAGGAAGAGTTTAAGTTTTTAAAACAGAAACAGAAAGAGATGAGCCGTGAAGGACTGAGGGTTTTGGGGGTGGCTTTCAAGAAAGCGGACAAGAGTGTCGAATCTTCTTTTAAAGAGAGTAATGATGAAAATATAATAAATAATCTGGTTTTTGTTGCTCTTATAGCGCTTAAAGACCCTCTTCGCGAGGAGGCTAAGAAGACTATAGAACTCGCTAAAGAAGCTGGAATCAGGACAGTAATAATAACTGGCGACAATTCTTTGACGGCGAAAGCGATTGCTAACGAACTGGGCATGAAAGTTACTGATGACAATATCTTAGAGGGTGAACAACTTGACCAGATGAGCACTAAGGATTTTAATGATATTGTAGGCAAAATAAAAGTCTATGCAAGAGTATTTCCGAGACATAAGTCCAGAATCGTCGATGCTTGGCAATCTAAGGGGGAAGTAGTTGCGATGACCGGAGACGGGGTTAATGACGCTCCCGCTCTGAAGAGAGCTGATATCGGTGTGGCTCTAGGTAGCGGCACTGAAGTTGCCAAGGAAACGGCGGATGTCGTTCTTTTGGATGATAATTTTAGTACGATTATCATGGCCGTGAAGCAAGGTAGAGTTATTTTTGAAAACATCAGAAAAGTCATCCTCTATCTTATCTCAGACAGTTTCAGTGAGGTTATAGTCGTTGGAGGGAGTTTGCTCCTAGGAGTCGCGATTCCGGTTACCGCTGCGCAGATCCTGTGGATAAATCTGATTACGGACGGACTTCCAGATATTGCTCTTACTTTGGAGCCAGGCGAGGAAGGAATTATGAAAGAGAAACCTCGTAAAAAAAATGAGCCGCTTCTAAACAGGGAAATGAAGATTTTGGTTGTGGCCATAAGTTTGATTTCCGGAATTTCTGCCTTAATAATATTTTATTTTGTTTATGAATTCACTGGAGATTTTCAAAGGGCAAGCACTATCGCTTTTTCCATTTTGTCTATTGATTCTCTTGTCTATGTCTTTAACATTCGCTCTTTGCGTGTTTCAATCTTTAGTAGGAGTCTCTTTTCTAATCCTTATTTGATCTTGGCAGTTTTTGTGGCATTTCTCTTCCAGTGTGCGGCAATATATAATCCATTTTTGCAAAATATTTTGGAAACCAAGAGTTTGGGGATTTCGGACTGGGAAATCGTCATCGCCTCAAGTATTTTCACTGCTGCAATCGCTGAGTTTATAAAAATTATTTATATCAACAAGAGGAAGAGGAGCTAAAAAATAAGAAAAAATATGATATACAGAATTAAAGGGTTTTTGAGAAAGCTGGTACCGGAAGATATGATCCTTTTTGTGCACAGGCTGAGAGCGATATTTGCTAATATAAAATACGGATTTCCTTCAAGAAAAATGAAGATAATCGCCGTTGCCGGAACGAAAGGCAAGACCACGACTACTAATATGATAACGCACATATTAGACGCAAGCGGATATAAGGTTGCGATGCTCTCGACCGCTAATTTCCAGATAGGGGAGAAGAAATGGCTCAATGATGTAAAACTTACTACTCCGTCCGCTGCCTATGTCCAGAAATTCCTCAAACAGGCAGCCCTAGAAAAATGCGAGTATGCTATACTGGAGGCTTCTTCCCATGGATTGGTGCAGTCGCGCTATTGGGGGATAAAATTTGATACAGTCGTTGTTACTAATCTGACTAGCGATCATCTTGATTATCATAAGACATTTGAAAACTATAAAAATTCTCATCGTGCTCTTGTGGGAAGTGGGCTTAAGAATCTGATAGTCAATTATGATGATCCCAACACCCATGAGCTTTTGAATACGGAAGGAGATTTTAAAAAAACGGTGTTCACTCTCAAGGAGCTTGAAAAGCTAGAAGGAGTTTCTATCTTTAAAGCTAACGATATTCGAGCAGGCGAGTCGGGATCATCTTTCAGGGTTTATTCAGGGAAAGAATGCTGTGAGGTCAAACTGCCTCTTATGGGTGAATTTAATATCTATAATGCTCTGGGTGCGATTGCGGCTTGTCGTGCTGAAAATATTTCAATGGATAAAATTGTGGAACGCATAGAAATTATAGACAATATACCGGGTAGGCTGGAAAAGATTGAAGAGGGGCAAGGGTTTGAAGTTGTCGTGGACTATGCGCACTCTCCGGAATCATTGGAGCATGTATATAAGACAGTGAAGCCTTATGTTAAGAATAGGATGATTGCCGTCCTGGGTGGTACCGGAGATAGGGATAAGACCTATCGCAACAAAGGCGGGGAATTGGCGGACATATTCGCCGATGTGGTGATTGTTACTAATGAGGATCCCTACAGCGAAAAAGTTGAAGACATCATAGATCAGGTCATGTCTGGTATAAAGAATAAGAAGGACGAAGAAACACTTTTCCGGGTGTCTGATCGTAGGGAGGCTATAAAAAAAGCTTTGGATATGGCGACTGAGGGTGACCTGGTTATAATAACAGGGAAGGGTTGTGAGCAATTTATGATTTTTGGCGACAAAAAAATCCCATGGGATGATAGGGAAGTAGTGCGGAATATTTTGACAACCAAGAAAAAGATGAGAAAAGAATAAACAAAAACACGGGTCGTTCCCTCCCGGTTTTGTCTTTGTGTTTTTGTTTTCTGTTTTTCCAACTTCTCCCCCCCGTATTTCTTTTTTGAAATTTTAGGGTATCTCCTCTTGGAAGATATAATTATATATCTTCTGCAAAGTAAGTCAATAGCTAGTAATTCTTTATTTGTTTTTCTGGGAAAAGTGATTTTTTATCGGGTAATTCAGCGTCTGTTCCTCCGTTTCTTGTTTGATTTTTGTTGCGGCAAATTCTTGACAGAGAGCGGCAAATATAATAGTATTATTTATGTTCTGCTTAAACTCATTTTTTTCGAAATGCGGTAAAAATGAGCAATAATTACCTTTGAAGTGCCAGTAAATTGATAATTTTTCCCAATAATCACAAGCTTATGTCAAGTTCGAATCCTATACAAAATTTACACATAGCGACAAAATGTCCGATGTGTGATGCTACTTATGACAAAGAAGACATAAAAGTTATAGGCAAAAAGGACGGAGCATTATCTGTTTATCTTAATTGTAGACATTGTAAGAGCTCAGTTCTTGTTTTCGTTATGATAAACCCCGTAGGAGTGACTTCCGTAAGTGTTCCCACTGATATAACGGAAGATGATTTTGAAAAAGTAAGGAAGAATGAAACAATTGATTGTGATGATGTATTGGAGATGTATAAGTTTTTAAAAGATAATTAAGATAAAAAATAAATATGGATAAGATTGAAATTTCCGCCGATTCTAGAGAAATCAAAGGAAAAGGCACCAAGAATTTACTTAAAGAGGGGTTTGTCCCGGGCGTTGTTTATGGTCATAAATTCGATAATGTATTGATCCAGATAGGAAAGAAGGAATTCTCCGCGTTATTGAAGAATGCTGGTGAAAGTTCTTTGATTGACTTGAAAATCGGAGGCAAAGAAATCGGTAATGTGATTATTAAAGATTATGATAGGGACCCTGAAAGCGGAGCGATTATACATTTTGATTTGCACAAAATAAAGATGAGCGAGAAGATTATTACTAATGTAAATTTGAATTTCGTGGGAGAATCTTCTGCTGTCAAGAATGATGGTGGAATTCTAGTTACCGTCCGTGATCAGATTGAGATCAAATGTCTTCCTAAAGATTTGCTCCAGGAGATTGAAATCGATCTTTCCAGATTGGAAAAGCTTGATGATGTCATAAGAATCAAGGATCTGCAATTGTCAGATGTGATCGAGATTCTAGATGAAGAAGAGAGTGTTATCGTGAGCGTTACTCCTCCTCGAACCGACAAGGAGATGGAAAACCTGGAAGAGAAGCCGGAAGAAAGCATTGAGAAGGTTGAAGGGGCTGTAAAAGAAGAGCCTGCCGTGAAGGAAGAAGAAAAGAAATAACTCTCATAACCCTGTTCTTATGGATTTTGTCTTTCACAAAATTCCCGTTATTTCCAAAGGCCGCAAAGCGTTGCTACTTTGCGGCTTTATAGCGGTCGTTTTTGTCTTTATTTGTATCGTAAATAAGTCTCTGGCGGAAGATACACTTTCTTCGGTAAGCTCACCTTCCTTGACCGGTGCTGAGAGTCCGCAAAATAATCAGGAACTTATAAACCAGAAATTGGAAGAGATTAAAAAGATACAAGAGAATATAAATCAATTTAAGTCCAGCATATCGGAGAAGCAAAAAGAGGGAAAGACTTTGGAGAATCAGATTTCCATCTACGACAGTAATATATATAAGAACCAGTTGGAAGCGCAGGAAACAATGATCAATATTGAGAGATCTGAGCTTGAAATGGAGGATATAGAGGCGAGAATTGAGGAGGACAAAATTAGGATAGAAGAAAATAAGATATATCTCAAAGAAATGATTCGGGTTTTGTATGGATATCAACAAGAATCTCTATTTGAAACATTCATAGAGAGAGATAGTCTCTCCGATTTCTTTAATGAGATGAATGCATTGGAAGCTGTGCAACAGAAGATTTTCGGGACGGTGGTGTCCCTCAAACAGGAAAGGGAAGATTTGTCACTAAGGAATGAAGAATTGCAGGATAACCAGATTTCTTATCAGAATCTTTTGGAAATCAGATATGAACAAAATATATCTTTGGAAAGTTTGAAAATGCAGAAAGAAGAGCTCCTGCAGATTACAAGCGGAGAAGAGGATAAGTTTCAGGAGCTGATGTCCGATAGCCAAGGCCTCTTGCCTTCTCTTCGTGCAGAGTTGCGGGATTTGCAGAGTTTGGGCAGCAGCATAAAATTTGATGATGCGATTTCAGCCGCCCAGTATGTAGGGAGTGTGACTGGTGTAAGGCCGGAGTTCCTATTGGGAGTTCTCAGATTGGAATCTGGACTCGGAACCAATGTCGGTGGGGGAAACTATCTGGTGGATATGAGGGAGAGCCAGCGGGCGACTTTTGAAGGAATAGCTATAGAGCTCGGATATGATCCTAATTCTATGCCGGTAAGCAAAAAGCCGAAAACCTATTCTGGTTGGGGAGGTGCCATGGGGCCTGCACAGATGATGCCGACAACCTGGATGATATATAAAGACAGAACATCGCAGATAACTGGCAACTATCCGCCTGATCCCTGGGATCTGACTGATTCGATAGCCGCTATGGCAATAAAATTGTCAGAAGTGGAAGGAGTCACTTCGGGAGACTATAACGCTGAGTATAAAGCTGCTGGAATTTATTTTGCAGGAAGCAATTGGCAGAGATTTACATTCTATTCTGATAAAGTTATGTATTACACGAATCTTTATGAGAAGGAACTGGGTAGTTAGTTCTTGCATCATACAAAACACCTCCGAACTTTCTTTCAATCGGAGGTGTTTTTATAAATGCGTTATTTTATATGCGTTTTGATGTTTTTAGAGCTTTTTTATGCAGAGTATCTCTTCAAATTTTCCAATGCTGTCCCGGACAATCCTTCAGAAGACCTGATAGCTTCCTCGATCAAGTTCTCAGAGAAAGTAAGATTCTGTCCGATTTCCAAAGCTTCATTGCCGGTCTTGTTCTGGATATAATCTTCTATGTAAATCATATGAAGATCGGTGAGTTCGTCTTTGTTGTTTTCCTTCAGATATTCATTCAAGGCTTTTCTTGCCAGATGTGTAACGCCATCTCCTTTTCCTGCTGTGACTTCATATGATTCGTCATCAAGCTTTACAATGGCTTCTGTTACCTGGTTTTCTTTTCGGTCTTCGGCAGCAGGAGTTTCCTTTTCTTCTTGCGCTTCATCTGTGGTTATCGTTTCTTCTTCTACTCCGATATTTTTTTGTTCCTCTGCTTCTGCTATCTTTTGGTCTTCCTGTTCAATCGTTTCTTCTTCTACTTCTGTCTGATGCTCGTTCTCTTCCCCTGCATTTTCTTCCAGAGAGACTATGGGAGCGGATTCAAGATCGCTCTCGGAACCGTTATTGTAATTATAGGCACTCACTCCTACTATAAGAACCACCAAAGCAACTAAAATAGTCTGCCAATTTTCATAGATAGTTTCTTTGAATTTACCTAGCCAACCTTTTTCTTCCAAAGGTGAGATTTGTATTTCTTCTTGCACTTTGCAACACCCCCTTTCTTCTTTATTTTTTGAAATTTCGGATATCTAAAGTTCATTTTTTCTCATATAAAAATTCTACCATAATAGCAAAAAATGGCAAGTTTTAGCCAAAAAACAAGTGTTGTTCATTTTTACTCCTTTTGATCTCTCGCGGGTGTGATTTCTGGCTCCTCGGGGCGAAGAATGGAATAAATCTCCGCTAGATATCTCGTTCATTTGTGGCGGGGTCGTCCATTATTTCATTAGTGTGCCCGAGGTCAGTCTTCTATTTTTTTTTGAAATAAAAATCTCCAGTATTTTTCTGATTCGCGTATATTATTTTTATGATAAAAAATATCTTGCAGCATACTTTTATTCTTTAAAGTATTTATAAATAATCTTTTTCTATATTTTTATTTATGAAAAAATATTTTTATAAAAATTACTCAAGATGCTTGACAAAGTATTGTAAATTATTTTTTTTGTTATATAATTAAATTGTATTTGTTTTTTATACAAAAAATTTCAGGAAATATTTTTAGATAATTTTTATCTTAAAGAAATAAAAACAAAGAAAGGGGGTGTTTGTAATGGTAACAAAAAAGAAACCAGCTGCTAAGAAAGTTGTAAAGAAGGTAGCTAAGAAAAAACCAGCTGCTAAGAAAGTTGTAAAGAAGGTAGCTAAGAAAAAACCAGCTGCTAAGAAAGTTGTAAAGAAGGTAGCTAAGAAAAAACCAGCTGCTAAGAAAGTTGTAAAGAAGGCTGTAAAGAAAGTAGCTAAGAAAAAATAATGCAAAATTTTTGTAAATAAAAATTTGCCTTATAAAATAAAACCGACCGTCATTGTGGCGGTTGGTTTTATTTTTTGAGGAAAGGGTTATTTTTTGTAGATTATAATAACTCTTTTTTTTCCTCTTATGTCCTTGATAACCTCCGTCGCAATATTTTTCGTCATCTTTTGGGAGATTTTTTCGATAGTTCTGATTTGTTGCGGGTCGGCCTCTAGTAGGAGGTAGAATGAGTCAAAATTATGGCTTATGGCAGCGAATCGTATCATAAGTCGGTTTATATGATATAGCCCATCATCCTTCGTGGTAAGCGCTATCTTGGGCTCGAAATCTTTCACATTAGATCTGAGTCTCTCGTAATCTTCGGGAGCTATATAAGGCAGATTGGCCGTTATGATTATATTTTTGTAAATTTTAATTTTCTCTAGCGCATCTTCCAAGTCACAATCCAAGAAAATAATTTTTGATTTTAGCTTGTGTCTTTTTGCATTTTTTTCAGCGACCTTCAGTGCCTTTGCTGAAATGTCGTTTGCAAAAGCTCGTTTGATTTTTTGGGTTTGGTTCATGCTCCTCAATCTATCCAGGATGTTGATGGCTATACACCCCGATCCCGTACCGATATCTAGTAAGATATGTTCCTTCCTGGAACTTTCTAGAATCCTGAGCGATTTCTCGACTATGATTTCAGTTTCCGTGCGGGGAATCAATACATTTTTATCCACGAAGAAATCCAAACCATAGAATTCTTTTTTTCCCGTGATATATGCGATAGGTTCGTTCCCTTCTCTCCTTCTTACAGCTTCTTTAAATTTTTTTTCTTCGGTTGCTGATAAGGTATATCTTTCGAAGTTGAGATACAGCCAGCTTTTATCTTTTTTCTCTCTTGTGTTTTTATCGATTGTTGCCAATAGCAAAACTTCCGCATCTAGCGACGCGGAAGTAATGCCGGTATCTTTGAATTTTTTTTGGGCGAATAGAATCGCTTCTTTCAGGTCCATATGGATATCTATAGATGTCTTGTGTGTTTTCTTTTGACAACTTTCAATCTTGCCAGAGATTTTTCCAGGATTGCTACCGTGTCTGCAAATGCCACATCGCTCATCTGGTCTTTTCTGAGGAGCCTCTGCTGAGCTTCTTTTCTCGCTTCCTCGGCCTTAGCTTCATCGATTTCCTCCATCCTTTCCGCGATGTCAGTCATAACAGTCATCTTATTTTTCTTGACCTCCACGAAACCGCCGTAGACTGCCATCAGAATTTCTTCTTCGCCGATTTTTATGATGAGTTCGCCGTGTTTCATCGTGCTTACCAAAGAGATGTGTTTGGGGAGAACCGTAATCTGTCCCTTATCCGTAGGGATGGAAATCTGGTCGATTTCGCCCTCGAAGGCAATCTTTTCCGGAGTAACTACTTTTAAATTTATTTTCATAGTGGAAACTTTATAAAGTTTTCTTATTTCGCTTCGATTTGGTCGATGCCACCTTTCATATAGAAGGCATTTTCGTTCTTATCGTCGTGCTTGCCTTCCAGAATCTCTTTGAAGCCGCGTATGGTCTCAGAGAGAGGTACATACTGTCCTGGAGTTCCCGTGAACACTTCTGCAACGAAGAATGGCTGTGAAAGGAATTTCTGGATCTTTCTTGCGCGGGCAACAGCAATCTTGTCTTCTTCAGAAAGTTCTTCCATACCTAGAATGGCGATAATATCTTGCAAGTCTTTGTATTTTTGGAGAACTTTTTGCACTTCTCTTGCCACTTCGTAGTGTTCTTTGCCGAGGATGTTTGGGTCCATAACGGTCGAAGTAGAGTCCAGAGGGTCTACCGCCGGGTAGATTCCGAGCTCAACCAGGGATCTGGAAAGAACGATAGTCGCGTCCAAATGAGCGAAAGTTGTTGCCGGAGCTGGGTCGGTAAGATCGTCCGCCGGAACATATACCGCCTGGATGGAGGTGATAGATCCTTTTTTGGTAGAGGTGATCCTTTCCTGCAGCTCACCCATTTCCTGTGCCAGTGTCGGCTGATATCCTACTGCGGAAGGCATTCGTCCCAAAAGTGCGGATACTTCTGATCCTGCCTGGGTAAATCTGAAAATGTTATCGATGAAAAGTAGAACATCCTTTCCCATCTGGTCTCTGAAATTTTCAGCCATAGTAAGTCCGGAAAGGGCGACTCTTTGTCTTGCTCCCGGCACTTCGTTCATCTGTCCGAAAACCAAAGCAGTCTTGTCGAGGACTCCACTGTCCTTCATTTCGTGATAGAGATCGTTTCCTTCACGAGTTCGTTCACCGACTCCCGCAAAAACGGAATAACCTCCGTGTTCGCTGGCGATGTTGCGGATAAGCTCCTGAATGAGTACGGTTTTTCCTACCCCCGCACCTCCGAAAAGTCCGACTTTTCCACCTTTGGTGAAGGGAGCGATGAGGTCGATGACTTTGATTCCGGTTTCAAAGATCTCAGTCTTGGTCGATTGTTCGATAAAACTAGGTGCGGCACGGTGGATAGATTCTCTTTTTGAGAATTTTTTATCTTCTTTGCCGTCGATCGTGTTTCCCAATACATCAAACATTCTTCCCAATACTTCTTCTCCTACAGGGACAGAGATAGGGGAGCCGGTATCTTCAACTTCAGTGCCTCTCTGGAGTCCATCGGTGGAATCCATGGCGATTGCCCTGACTCTTCCTGAACCGAGATGTTGCACGGTCTCCATAACTAAATCCTTGCCGTTGGCAGTTTTAGTTATGATGGCGTTATATATTGCAGGCAATTGGTCTTCGAACTCAACATCAACTACCGTTCCGATGATTTGCGCGATTTTTCCTTTGTTCATAATTTATTTTCTAAGTGTTTAATTTATGTGTAAACTTTCAATTTAGAAATTGGGTTTTGAAAAAAATATTCAGAAAAAGGTTTCTATGTAGTCTAACATCAGGTATATTTTTCCCATCCAGCCTTTTTCTTCTTTTGTTTGTTTTTTTAGGAGTTGTCTTTGTTGTCTTTTTGAAGATGATAGTCTTTTATTCTTCTTCATTTTTGACCTCTCTGTTTATTTTCAAAATTCAACCTCTAAATCTTTGATATGTTATTTTGCTTCTCCGAGCGTAGCGGATGTAAACCTTTGGTTCTTATCTGCTGCGCTTCGCAATATCAAAACTCGTTTATAAAATTTATCCTTCCTGTGCTGTTACACCTGCAGCAATCTCCGTCATTTCCTGTGTAATCTTTTGTTGCCTGGCATAGTTATATGAAAGCTTCAAATCTTCTAGGAGCTCTTTGGCATTGTCAGTCGCGTTTTTCATAGCCACCATACGGGCGCTGTGTTCGGAAGCATTGGATTCCAGAACTACATGGAACACCTGTGTTTCAACTAGTGCCGGCAATAAATATTTCAAAACTTCTGCCGCTGAAGGCTCAAACAAATATTCTGTTTCATCAACCATCTTTTTCGTTCTTCCTTCTTCATCTTTTCCCATCTCATCAATCGTTTCTTTGAAACTTTCTTCCGTCACCGGCAAGAGGTTTTTGACTTTAGCTTCTTGTTTGAGGGTGGAAACGAAATTGGTGTAGATCGCAATCACCTTGTCATATTTTTCTCCGAGAAAATCATCCATGATCATTTTGGAAATCGGCAGGGTTTCACCGAGCTCGACTGTGTCTCCGATATTCTCGAAAACCGCCACTACACTTTGTTTGCCACGGAAGAATTTCTCCGCCTTTTTCCCGATCGTGATCAGGCTGATTTCTTTGTCTTGGTTCTCTGAAATGATTCTCACGGCTTCTTTCAGAATCGTGCTATTCAATCCTCCACAGAGCCCCTTGTCCGAAGTCGCAACCAGGAGGCAGATTTTTTCTACTTTCCTTTCCATAAGCAGAGGATATTCCTTTTTCGATTCCACGGAATTACTGATATTTCCTAAGAGTTTCAGTGCCGCTTCGGCGTAAGGTCTGGCGATAAGCGCCGCTTCCTGACTTTTTCTCATTTTGGCAGCAGAAACCATCTCCATCGCTTTGGTAATCTTGGCGGTGTTTTTGGTTGACTGGATTTGTCTTTTTATATATCTGGTTGATTGCATAATTCCTTATATTATTTCATTTGAAACCCTATTTCGCTTCTTCTTTAACAGTCTCAGCCGTTTCCGCGGCTTTTTCTAGAAAAGAATTTTTGAAATCTTCTGCTGCTTCTCTCAGAGCTTTATCAGTATCTTCGGAAATAGTCTTTTCATTCTCGATAGCGTCCAAGGTGCCTTTTTTGCCTTCGTTTATAAATTCTAGGAATTCGCTTTCAAACTTCTGCACCTCTTCCACTTTTACTTCATCCAAATATCCGTTGATAGTTGCGAAGATAATGACGACTTGCTCTGGCACTGAGAGCGGGGAGTATTGCTTCTGCTTCAAAACTTCGGTAAGTCTCTTTCCTCTCTCGATTCTTTCTTTGGTTTCAGGATCCAGATCGGAAGCAAACTGTGCAAAAGCGGCGAGCTCTCGATACTGTGCCAAATCCAAACGCAGCTTTCCGGCGACTTTCTTCATCGCCTTGGTCTGTGCGGCTGAACCTACACGAGAAACCGAGATTCCAGGGTTGATGGCGGGTCTGATTCCCTGATAGAAAGCATCGGTTTCCAAAAATATCTGTCCATCTGTAATGGAAATCACATTGGTCGGGATATAGGCACTGACATCTCCGGCTTGTGTCTCGATGATAGGAAGAGCGGTAAGTGATCCTCCTCCGTATTTTTCATCCAGTTTAGCGGCTCTTTCCAAGAGTCTTGAGTGGAGATAGAAAACATCTCCCGGATAAGCTTCTCGTCCCGGCGGTCTGCGGAGAATGAGGGATATCTGTCTGTAAGCTTGTGCGTGTTTAGTCAGATCATCATAGATGATAAGCGCATCCTGACCTTTGTCCATAAAGTATTCTCCCATTGCGCATCCGGCGTAAGGAGCGATATATGACATAGCAGCCGGGTCGGAGGATCCTGCCAGAACCACGATCGTGTGTTCCATAGCACCACTCTCTTTCAGTCGGGCGACGATTTTGGCAATCTTAGATTCCTTTTGCCCGATGGCGACATAGATACAAATTACATTCTTGCCCTTTTGATTAATGATAGTATCGATGGCGATAGCAGTCTTTCCGATCTGTCTGTCTCCGATAATGAGTTCTCTCTGTCCTTTTCCGATCGGAATCATCGAGTCGATAGCCTTGATTCCTGTCTGGAGGGGAGTATCTACCGATTTTCTAGTGATGACGCGGGGAGCAATCTTTTCAACCGGATAGAATTTATCGGTCTTGATTTCTCCTTCTCCGTCTAATGGTTCTCCTAGGGCGTTTACGACTCTTCCGACCATAGCTTCCCCGACCGGTACTTCCAGAATTCTACCGGTGCTTTTTACAGTCTGTCCTTCTTTAACTTTCCTGAAGTCGCCCATGATCATGGCCCCGATTCCGTCTTCGTCCAAATTAAGAGCTACTCCATAAACCCCGTTCGGGAATTCCAAAAGTTCTCCGCTCATAGCCTCGCCCAGACCGCTCAAAGTGGCAACCCCGTCACCGACTTTGATGACCTTTCCGATCTTTTCTGCCTGAGCTTCAGTCTTGGCGCCGGCAATCTGCTTCTTGAGGCTCTCTATGATATAACTGTTCATAAGTTTCTTATTTTATTTATAAAAATATTAAAATCTTAACCGATAGCTTCTTTCATCACTTCCAGCTTCTTTTTGACGCTTCCGTCTATCATCAGATCGGACTCTATCTCGACAACGATCCCTCCGATCAGGTCCTCATCGATTTCCTCTTCGATCTCGACTTGCTTTGAAAAGTTTTTCATCATCGTACTGATGGTTTCGGGGCTGACTTTTTCCCCGCTGCGTATCTTGATTCTCAGGATATTCTTCTGTTTCCTATAATATTTCTCATACTCTTCAACGATTTTCTTCTCTATGGAGAGTACATTGTCAATCTTCAATATCTTTACGAATTCTGCAATCTTTTCCGCCATTTCTTCTTTTGGAGCATCCTTAGTCGCCTCGTAGAGACCGATGGCGTATTCTTTTGGTGTAATCTTCATAAAGCTTATTTTATCTTAGACAAAGTTTCGTCCGCTAATTTCCTCTGGCTTTCATCGTCCAAATTTTTCTTGATGATTTTTTCTGCAATCTGTATCGCCAGATCTCCGATTTCTCTTTCTGCCTCTTTTACGGATTTTTCTTTTTCTTCCTGGATTTCTTCCTTGGCTTTCTGAACGATTTCCTGGGTTTTTCTTCTGGTTTCCTCTATAGACTTCTGAGAATTTGTTTCCGCGGTTTCATAAGATTCCTTGATGATTTTCTGTGCTTCTTCTTTTGCTTTCTTGATTTCTTCAATCTTAGTGCTTTCGGTGTTTCTGAGTTCTTCTTCTATCTTTTTGGCTTGCTCCAGACTCTTCTCTATTTTGTCTGATCTTTCTTGTAATACTTTCAGAATCGGTCCGTAGGCGAATTTTTTCAGAAGCAAGATAAGGAGAACGAAGTTGACGATCTGAGAGATCAAAAGCGCCGCATTCAGACCCAGTTTTTCAAATATTTCTGGCATATACTTTTATTCTTATTATAATGATTAATTTATATCCTGAAAAAACGATAGACATTGCGAAGCGTGGTTTAGAAGTTCTGGATATTTGCTTTAAAAATCTCAGAACAACGAGTCGATGAAAATTTTCGCTGCTTTCACAAAATAACTGTCTGTCACTTTTTTAGAACATAAATTTATGTTCTAAATCCGTAAAGCGAAAAAGGGGCTTTTGCGGCCCCCTGAATTTCTTATACGAACTTGATGATAAGGGCTACGACCAAAGCGTAGATTGCGATTGCTTCCGCAAATGCAACACCCAGAATCATGGTTGATTTTACATCGCCTGCAGCTTCCGGATTTCGTCCGATAGCTTCAAGTCCGGTACTAGCGATTTTGCCGATGGCAAATGCAGGAATTCCGGTTCCGAGGATGATGGTCGCTGATGCGAACACGATCTGTAGGGATTCTTTCGTAAGTTCCATATTCTTTTTCCTTTCTTAAAAATTAATAAAATTAATATCTATAAACTGATTAGAATTCTTTTTTAGTGTTCTTCGTGAGGCATAACTGCCATATTCATAAAGACTAAGGTAAGCATCGCGAACACCAGCGCCTGAATGAATCCCACAAAGAGTTCCATCGCCATAAATGGCAGCGGCGCAACGAAAGGCGCGATGGTCATTATGACCGTGAGCAGCACCTCGCCCGCGAATATATTTCCAAAAAGTCTGAATGAAAAAGAAATCATTTTTGCGATCTCGCTCACAATCTCCAATATTCCTATAAAGAAAGCGATAGGGGAGCTGAAATTGAGGAATTTCTTACTGTATTTTATGAATCCCAGAGCGGCGATTCCCATAATCTGTGTGGACATCACCGAGATGACGGCGATGGCGATGGTCGTATTGAGGTCGCTGTTCGCGGATCTCAGGAAAGAAACCAACACCTCGTGTCCGCCCTCGACTTCTTCATAAAAACCGATAGTGGCGAACCCCGGCAAGAGCCCCATCCAGTTGGAAACGATCACAAACAAAAAAATTGTGGCAACGACTGGAAAAAAGTTATGAGTCTTTTTTCTGTCATCTGTCACATCCTGTATCATATTATATAAACTTTCGATAATCATCTCGAAAACATTCTGGATTCCCTTCGGTACTTCCTTAAGATTCTTGGTTGCGAAGTAGCTTATGCTCACCAAAACAATGGTAGTCAAAAATGAAGCCACTAGAGAATTTGAAATTGGTAGTCCCAGAAAATGTGTAACAGTTTCCGCCGCAATAGAGATATGCATCTGCTTGCCTTTATTTTTCTTAATAACAGAGGCATTCTAGACGATTTCCGCCAGAAAGTCAATAGTTGGGAATAAATAGCTTGACATATTATATATATTATGCTATGATGGCGAGTTATGAATAAGAAATAGTGCCATATTTGTTATTTGTCATCCTTAATGTCATCCCGAAAGGCGTTATTCGCCTGAGGGATCTGGGAAATGCACGAGGCTCTGCTAGTTTCGTTTTTAATAATAAAGATATGTTTGTATAATATTATTCCTAGATTCCTCAATCGGAGTACCTCATTTCGGAATGACAAATTATGGGGAATATAAACCAGGAAGGATTACGAAGGAGAGAGTTTAATCGGTCGGGACATAAATTATATTATAGTTTCCCATCGCCGATTAAAAAACAAAATCGCCTTCGTTATCTTTTCCGGTTTAAGGAAGAGGGTTCTTTGAAAAATATTTACTGTAAGAATTTGATTGTAAAAAATTATGATTAGATTTTTACTTCAAATAAAAACGAGATAGAAAAGAAAAGAGGAAAGGTGAAAAGGAAATGAAGGAAAAGAAAAGGGATTTAGATTTAATAGAAGAGGGTCCAGGAAAATTTTGTCTTATTCTTTTTTCGTGTATAGGGATAAGAGCAAAATTTTCATTAAAAGGAAAAAAAGGGCACTATATAAAAGTAAAAATAAAAAAAATTGAATATCACAGAGGTGGCTCCTTCAGCTTTAAAGGCTTTGCTTCGGACAGTAGTGAAGTCAAAGGTTTCTATTGTCCGAACGATAAGAAAAAAGGTTATTTGGAGTTTGTGAGACTGGAAGATGATAAATAAAAGATTTATTATCTTCCTTTCTGACTTTTTCCAAACCCACAAACCATTTGCGGTTTTGGAAAAGGAAATAACGGGCGGCAAGCTCGTTGTTTTTGTTCTCTGGTAGTTTTTGTGTCATTTCTAAGACAATCCCTCAATTCCAGAGGTCTGACCTTTTAGATACTTTAAGGTCAGACCTCGAGAGAATCACACAAAGCGAAATAATACTAAAATAACATTAAAAGCTTGACACACCTTTTTAATCGTGATATATTATGGCAGTACTATTTCCGTAAAAGATAATTTAAAAATATATGAAAAAAGAGCTGAAAGGTGGAGAGAAATTTTCAGTTGATCTCAAGAAATTGACTTTTGATATGTTAAAAATCTTGAGTGATAGACAAAAGAATGTCATTGTCAAAAGATATAATCTTGACGGTGGAGGCGTTCAGACCTTGGACAAAATCGGAAGAGAATATGAGATCACCAGGGAGAGAGTGAGGCAGATTGAGACCGAATCGGTCGGTAAGTTGAAAGAGAATATCAGCAGATTCGAGCTCGATAGGGTTTTTGATTTTGTTAAAAAGATAATCGAGGAAAACGGGGGGCTGATCGGAGAGGAAAGGTTGGCGCACTATCTTTTCGTGGATGAGACTGACAAGATTTTGAATAAACAGATTTTAGTTTTAGTTTTGGATTTGGATGACACCATCCAGAAATCGAAGGAAGATCCGAGTCACAAGAAATTCTATTTTTATGAAACGAGCGGCGTTGATACTTTTGAGAAGACGCTGGAAATTTTGGAAGAGTATTTTAGGGACAATCTTAAGAGCATTGATTTCGATTCGTTGGTGGATTTGGCGCGTGAGAGCGTAAAGAGAGAAGGTGTGAATGAGTTTTCGCATAACTCTATCAGGTCATATCTTGATGTTAATAAAATTATTCTGGAAAATATTTTGGGAGAATGGGGGCATCACAAGTGGCCGCATATCAATCCTAAAAGCGTAAAGGACAAAGCTTATCTGACTCTTAAAAAAGAAAATCGCCCGATGCATTTCACTGAAATCACCGGAAAGATAAATGATTTTTGGCTTAGTAAAAAATGTACTAACAGTCAGACCGTGCATAATGAGCTCATCAAAGACGGCCGGTTTGTGTTGATCGGTAGGGGAATTTACGCACTGAAAGAATGGGGATATAGACCTGGAGTGGTTTTAGATGTTATAATAGATATTATCAAAGAACAGGGCGGGACAATGTCGCAAGAGGACATCGTTGAGGAAGTCATGAAGAAGAGGCAGGTCAAAAGAAATACGATCATTTTGAATCTTCAAAATAAGAAATATTTTGAGAAACTGCCCAATAAGATTTACCGCCTGAAATAATCCGAACTTAACAGGCCTGAATCCGTATGCCAACTTTTTTTTCCATCGTTTTGGAAACTCTCAAAGAATCAGCCGGGGTCTTCGTTGACTACTGGTGGTTTTTCATGCCGCTTTTGTTGTGGCCGATTTTTCAATTGACTTGGGTTGCTTATGTGCAGGAAAAATATATAAGAAAGATAAGATGGAATCTTTTGGAAGTGAAAGTGCCTTCAGAATCGGAAAAGCGACCGAAGACTATGGAGGAATTTTTTTCCGGGCTTGCTAGTGTTTATGATGTTATCATAGATACTCTTTATGATATCTATCTCGCTGGAATGGTGGACAGTTGGTTCAGTTTCGAGATAGTAAGTTTCGAAGGGGACATCCATTTCTATATAAGAACTCCGGATTTTCATAGGGATCTGGTTGAGTCCCAGCTCTATGGTGTTTATCCTGATGCTGAAATAAAAGAAGTCGAAGATTATGTGGTTAATGTCCCTAACGATGTTCCTGGTGAGGACTATAATATTTGGGGAACTGATATGATGCTTGTAAAAGATAGCGGTTATCCGATTCGTACCTATAAAGAGTTTGAAGATGAAGCGTCGGGTGAGTTTGTTGATCCGTTGGCGAATGTCGTGGAAGGTGTATCCAAGCTTTCTCCGGGCGAGCAAATTTGGATACAGATTCTGGTGCGTCCTTGTGATGACAAATGGAAAAAAACCGCCCGTGATATAGTTTTGACTTTGGCCGGAAGGAGCTCGGGTAAAAAATCTTCAGGAGGTTTTTTTAACACCCTTATAAACGAGGTCGTAGATTTGGGCAGGCACATCGTTTTTGATTTTTTTAATTCAGGATGGGATATGGGGGGTGGAGAAGATAAAGCTGAAAAAGAACACTTAAGTATGATGCTGCATCTGTCTCCTGGTGAAAAAGATATCATCACCGGTATTGATGGAAAGATTAAGAAGCCTGGTTTTGAGACTGATATTAGATATATTTATGCAGCGAAGAGTGAAGTCTTTGATAAAGGAAAGGCAAATTCCGTGATGTTCTCATATTTTACCCAGTTCGGGACTGAATATCTGAATCGCTTTGCTCCTGACGGTAAGACTAAAACCAGCGCCTATTACTTTTTCCCTGACGCCAGAAAGGCAATCAAGAAGAGGGCGATAATGCGCAAATACAAGAGAAGAGAATTAGACAAGAAAAGTTATGTTTTGACATCGGACGAGCTTGCGACCCTGTTCCACTTCCCAACCAACGAAGTCAAGGCGCCGGTAGTTCCGAGGGTGGCGGCCAAGAAAGGCAAGCCGCCGGCGACTCTGCCGATATGATTTTTAAAAGTAGAAGGAGGGGAAAAATTATAGTAAGAAAAAAATATGGATAATGGGATAACTTATTTCGGCAAGACCAATTTCAGGGGACAGGAACATGTTTTCGGAATCAAGCAAGATGACCGCAGACGACACACCTATGTCATTGGTAAGACTGGAATGGGAAAGACAACTCTTCTGGAGAATATGATAGTTTCCGATGTTATGGCAGGGAACGGTTTGGCAGTGGTTGATCCTCATGGTGATTTGGCGGAAAAGATTTTGGAATTCGTTCCTTCTTCAAGAATAAATGATGTTATATATTTCAATCCCGCTGACATCGAATATCCTATCGCTTTTAATGTAATGGAGCATGTGGACCCTAAATATCGGCACTTGGTAGCGTCGGGGCTTATCGGCGTGTTCAAAAAAATCTGGGCAGATTCTTGGGGGCCTCGTTTGGAATATCTCTTGCGAAACACCATCTTAGGTCTTTTGGAATATCCAGATAGTACCTTGATGGGGGTTCCGAGAATGCTTATCGATGAAGATTTCCGGAAGAAGGTCGTGAGCAAGATTTCCGATCCTGTCGTGAAGACTTTCTGGAATGATGAGTTTACGAAATATTCCAAGCAGTTTACCGTGGAGGCGATTTCTCCAATCCAGAACAAAGTCGGGCAGTTCCTTTCCAGCTCGTTGGTCAGGAATATCGTCTCTCAGCCGCATTCTTCTATAGATATGCGAGATATAATGGATAATCGGAAGATATTCATAGTGAATCTTGCCAAAGGAAGAATCGGAGAAGACTATAGTGCACTCTTAGGAGCGATGATCATCACCAAAATCCAGTTGGCGGCGATGGGGCGTGTAGACACGCTGGAAGAAGATAGAAAAGATTTTTATCTTTATGTTGATGAGTTCCAAAACTTCGCTACGGAATCTTTTGCCGGAATTTTGTCTGAGGCGAGAAAATATCGTCTGGATCTGATCGTTGCACACCAATACATCGGACAGCTGGAAGAGACAGTGCGGGACGCAATCTTCGGAAATATAGGAACTCTCATTTCCTTTCGTGTCGGTGCCACTGATGCAGAATTTTTGGAAAAAGAATTCGAGCCGATTTTTATGATGAATGATCTGGTCAATTTGGCAAAATACGATATGTATCTCAAATTGATGATTGACGGGGTGTCGGGAGATGCCTTCAGTGCGACTTCGCTGCCACCTGTCGTGGCTTCGGAAAAGAGTAGTGCTGAAAAAATAATCAAAGTTTCTCGAGAAAGATACACCAAGAAAAAAGATGTTGTGGAAGACAGGGTTGCTAGGTGGTCCGGTTATGTGAAAGACGAAGAGCATGAGGGTGAAATCAGGAAGGAAAATGCTCCGACAAATAGAGTTGTACAGGAGAATAAAGAAAAAAAAGATAATCGCGAATTGTGGGATGCGGTTTGTGCAATTTGCGGTTCGGGTATCAAAGTTCCTTTTCAGCCTGACCCGTCTAGAGACACCTATTGCAAGGACTGTCTGGTACAGGTCAGAAAACAGATGGCGGAAACGATCAAAGCTCCTGCGGAAAGAAAACCTGAAGTGATGTCTGCTCCGGTTGTTACCGGGAGTGTCAATATGGAAAGAAAGGAAAATATAATTAATGAACCTTCTGTTATTATGGAGGAGGTTGAAAAAGTTGTGAAGGTTGCAGAGGAAGTAATTCCCGAAAAACCCGAAATTAAGACGGAGAGCAGGACTGATAATAAGCAGCTTCTAAAGAGGGAAATTGTGCAGGAAAAATCTCAGACGAATGTCGTGAGAAAAGAAATCAGGGAAACTGTCGTGGCAGCTCCTAAGTCGGAGATTAAAAAGCCTGTCTATGACCCGGAGAAAATGCTCAAGTTTTATGAGATGAAAAGACAAAAGGAGAAGGAAAGAGAACGGAAAGAAAAAGGCCTTGATTTTGAAAATGTGAAAGATATAAAACAATCTGTCGATATAAAACCTAAACTGGTTTCTGTTCCCGTTAAGCACATCAATTCTAAGCCTTTAGAAAAGAAGGTTGTCGAACAGAAACCATCTTCCGATTCCTCTAAACTTGATGTGAAAGAGATCAAGGAAGGGGAAATTATAAAATTTTAAAAGCATCCGGATGTCTGTTTGATGATAATTATTAAAAATGTTATTATAGCCTAAAGCCTTTATGCCTCATTATGAAAATCAAAAACCAGGTCATTTGTTGTCGTACGAAGTATCCGTCTTTTTAGATAGGTTATTTTTGATTTTTGGAAATATCTCAAATCGACCTGTCTAGGGGCGATTTTTTCTTTTGTTTTGTTAAGAGTCTTATATCTTGGAGAAATAAATAATCATTTAAAATTAAGATAATCCGTATGATTCATGATAATATTCTTAGCCTTATCGGGCGCACTCCTTTGGTGAAAATAAACAAGATGGTCGGACCTGATGATGCGGAAGTCTTTGTGAAGCTTGAAAAATTGAATATTGGCGGATCGGTCAAAGACAGGCTTGCTCTTTATCTCATCGAAAGTGCGGAGGAGAAAGATAGAAATCTCAAAAACAAAACCCTCATAGAAGCGAGTTCGGGTAGTACTGGAATCTCGCTTGCCATGATTGCGGCGGTGAAAGGGTATGATTTGACTATCGTTATGCCGGAATCGGTAAGTATCGAGCGGAGAAAATTGATTAAAGCTTATGGGGCCAATCTCATACTTTCTGAAGGAAGTCAGGGGACTGGCGGGGCTATCGAACTCAAAGAGAAGATCGTCGCGGAAAATCCGCAACAGTTTGTGCCTATGGATCAACATAGTAATCCTGCCAATGTCCGCTCTCACTTCGAGACGACAGCGGAAGAAATATGGGAAGATGTCGGGGGCAGGATAGATATGATAGTGGTTGCCGTGGGGACGGGCGGGACGGGGATAGGAATTTCGAAGAAATTGAAGGCGCACAATCCTGAGATAAAAATCGTGGGTGTCACTCCTGAAATCGGAGTTTCTATCCAGGGACTCCGGCATCCGCTGGAGAAGAACGGTTCAGAAATTTTTAACCGTAATAGTTTCGATGAACTTATAGAGATTTCCGAGGAAGAAGTTCCGGTGACTTATGAATTCTCTAGAAGGCTCGCGCGCGAGGAAGGAATTCTTTCCGGTATGAGCGCCGGAGCAGCGATGTATATTGCTACTGCGAAAGCAAAGGAGCTGGGCAAAGGAAAAACGATTGTGACTCTCCTCGCTGACTCGGGAGACAGATACCTCAGCACAAACTTGTTCGAAGAATAGTGTCTTTAAATTGCGGTAGGGGGGTATTAAAGAATCGTCCTTTTGATTCTGTAAGGACAGTCCTTTTTTATGCGTGTGGAGTAGTAGACTTAAGTCTGCGCTTGTTGCCCCACGCGGGAATAACGAACGCATACGACGATTTTTCGGCTTAGGACAACCATGCAGGTTGAAACCTGTTACTCCAAGTCAATTAAATATAGTATAGGATAGGATAGATAAAAAAGACAACCTCTAGGTTAGCCATCTAAAAAAACGAGGAATAATATCCTCATTTTTTTGCTACCTACGCATATCTTGTGATAAAAGAAACCTTACTTTATCTTATAATCTAGTGATTTGAATAATACTTTTTTAAACCAATTGATACTGAAAATATCCAGAGCGATAGGTGCGATGATTTTTCCCCAGGGCTTGCTGATGAGAAGTTGTAGAATCCCATCCTCTTTTCTTTTCGCTTTTAAATAGGCAGGAATATTGACATATTTGTAGTCTGGGTTCTGAATCTTGCGTGCCACCTCTTGTCCGGATAAGATTGCCGGCTTCATTCCTTCTCCGGTAAGCCCCGAAGCTAAACCTGCTGCATCTCCGACGAGATATACATTCCCGAATTCAAATCCTTGATAGTCATAATTGATGGAAAATCCTTCAAAACGAGCACCTTCCAAGGAAAAACGCTCTTTGCACCAAGTTTCAAAATTAGAGCGAAGATTTTCACTGTCTTTGGCGGTTTTCTTTTCCATCACAGTATAGCCGGTTCCGACTGAGATAACGCCTTTTTGGGGAAATATCCAACTATAAGTGATTCCAAATTTCTGGAAATCGATGTGTATTTCGATGTCTTCATAATTGCCAGGAATTATGTATTGATAGGCAATTAAGAATTTTTTGGTTGTGATTCCTAAGTTCTTTCTAACTACCGAGTTAACTCCATCTGCTCCTATAAGGTAATCAAAGGCAAACTCTTCTCCTTCGTTTGTAACAACTTTATTTTTTTCTATCTTTTTTATAATTTTGCCATACAAAATTTTAGCTCCAGCGTTCCTGGCCTTTTTATCGAGTTCTTCATTGAGTCTCTTGCGATTTAGTGTTCCTGTGAATTTTGCGCCGTTATATTCCATCACGAAAGTGCTTTTGGGTGTTATAATCTTCATCTTATCGAATTCTCGATCCATTATACCTGGCGACACCATTTCTTTTATGAAATCAGGATGAATGCCTCCTCCGCAAATTTTGTAGCTTGGTTCCGGGTTTTTTTCCAGTACTGTTACTTCAAAATCTTTGTTCCCGGCAAATTCAGCGGCTGCGCTGAGTCCTGCCGGCCCGGCCCCTATAATGATTATTTTTTTTGTTTGCATCTTTTCTTATATTATTATATTATTAATATATAAATGATTATAACATATTAATTAATCTAATGTAATTTCGGTCTGGATTCATTTTTCATCTATTTTTGTTCGAATTTAGTATTTGAACAGGAAAAGGTGAGGAAGTCGGGCTGAAATTTGGGAAAGGAATGTTATATGGAAATTAATATTACTGATCAGGACTTCGATCAAGAAGTGCTGCAATCGGATGTACCGGTTTTGGTTGATTTTTGGGCTCCTTGGTGCGGACCTTGCAAGATGATGGTGCCGATCGTTGAAGAGATGGCAAAAGAATTCGAAGGCAAGGTCAAGGTCAGAAAACTGAATGTCGACGAGAATCCTATTTCTGCCGGCAAATACGAGATACTAAGTATTCCCGCACTCAAGTTTTTCAAGGGCGGGCAGGTCGTTGATGAAATGATCGGTCTTCAGCCGAAAGAAGTACTGATGGAAAAAATTAAAAACTTAATCAGCTAAATATAAAAATATGGCAAAAAAAGTTATTGTTGATGAAGAACTTTGTATCGGTTGTGGCGCTTGCGCCAATCTTTGTCCTTCTGTTTTTGAATTGCAAGACGACGGAAAGTCGAAAGTTATCGATGAAACTGGCGCGAGTTGCGATGCGGATGTTGCCGCCAATGGATGTCCTGTAGGGGCGATTAAAGTTAGCGAGGAATAGTTCTTATTTCTGCTTTTTAAAAGAAGAGGGAATGTCTCTTGTGTTTTTCTCAAGGGGCCGTACCTCTCTTTTTGCGATAAGAGATAAAATCAAAATTATGTATGACTTAATGATAATAGGAGCCGGACCGGCGGGGCTTACTGCCTCGATTTATGCTTCGAGATTCAAGATAAATCATCTGGTAATCGGTGATCCCTTCGGTAGCTCTCTCGCCAAAGCCCATATGATCGAGAATTGGCCTGGAGAAAAGTCGATCAAAGGTTCTGACCTTCTGATGAAATTTTTGGAGCATGCTCAAGGGCTTGGAGGAGAAGTTCTTTTTGATAATGCCGTAAGCGTGAAGAGGGAAGGGGAAATCTTTAAAATACGGACTTCGACGGACAAAATTTTTGAAAGTAAGTCTGTCGTTTTGTGCTCCGGTACGAAAGAGAGAAAACTTGATGTGCCGGGGGAGACGGAATTTTTGGGCCGCGGAGTCAGCTATTGTGCGGTCTGTGATGGGGCTTTTTTCAAAGGAAAGACCGTGGCGGTCGTGGGCGGAGGGAATTCGGCAGTGATGGCAGCACTTATGCTCTCTGAACATTCCGAGAAGGTTTATCTTATCCATAGAAAGGACACTTTTAGAAGCGAGCCGGTTATGCTGGAGAGAATCAAAGAAAGTCCGAAAATAGAAATTATAGTGAATACGAATATAACTGAAATAAAGGGTGATAGTAAAGTGGGTAGTGTTGTGCTTGATACGGAATATAAAGGATTAAACGAGCTAGTGCTTGATGGCGTCTTCGTGGAAGTGGGGCTTACGCCGAATTCTGTATTGCTAGGCGATTTAGGAGTGGAGACAGATGCACAGGGGCATATCGTTGTCGATGCCGGAGGGGCGACCAACATAGAAGGACTTTACGCCGCCGGTGATGTGAGCGGCGGTTCTAATGGAATCCGGCAGATACTTTCCGCCAGTTCCGAAGGTATGGTAAGCGTGAGCAGTATATATAATTTTTTAAAAACTAAGCAGGGAACGAAATAAAAATATGACAAGTGATCCTTTCAAGAATGCGACCAAACAACTCGAGAACGCCTCGAAGATCATAGATATCGACGAGTCGGTCTTGGAGATACTCAAATATCCGAAGCGCATACTGACGGTTAATATTCCCGTGAAGATGGATTCGGGAAAGATTGAAGTATTCAAGGGTTATCGCAGCCAGTATAACGATGCACTGGGTCCGTTCAAAGGCGGTATCCGCTTCCATCCCGATGTCAGCCTTTCTGAAGTGAAGGCGCTTTCGGCGTGGATGACTTGGAAATGTTCCGTGGTCAACATACCTTTCGGTGGCGGAAAGGGTGGCATCATTGTGGATGTCCGTAAACTTTCCAAGGGCGAGCTAGAGAGGCTTTCCCGCGGATATGTCCAAGCTTTGCGTGATTTTATCGGTCCGTACAAAGATATTCCTGCGCCGGATGTGAACACCGATCCTCAGATTATGGCGTGGATGATGGATGAGTTCAGTACGATGCACGGTTATAATGTCCCGGGTGTGGTAACCGGGAAGCCGATCGAGGTCGGAGGCACTAAGGGTAGAAAATTTTCTACTTCGCAAGGTGGGATATATGTATTCGAGAAGGCCCTGGAGAAGTTGAAGATAGATTCCAAAAACATTAAGATTGCGATTCAGGGGTTCGGCAATGTCGGCTATTTCGCGTCGGAAATCCTTTTCGCGCTCGGATATGATGTAGTGGCAGTTTCCGATTCCAAGGGTGGTATTCTTCTGGAAAATAACAAAGAAAAGACTCTTAATGTGAAAGAAGTTTTGAAATATAAAGAGGCGACCGGAAGTGTGGTCGGTTATCCTGGAACGCGAAAAATTACCAACGAGGAACTTTTAGAATTGGATGTTGATGTCCTGATGCCGGCGGCGTTGGAAAATGTCATCACCGAAAAGAACGCGGATAATATCAAGGCGAAAATCATCGTCGAACTTGCCAACGGTCCGATTACTCCGGAAGCTGATAAGATTTTGGAAAAAAAGGGCGTGGCAGTCGTGCCTGATATTCTGGCAAATGCCGGCGGTGTGATTGTCAGCTATTTCGAATGGGTGCAGAATCTGCAGAACTATTATTGGAGTGAAAACGAAAATATCGGACGCTTGAAAGAAATCATCGAGAAGGCTTTCGATGAAGTGTGGGGCAAGAAAGAATGCTGTGATTGCAGTCTACGCGTAGCAGCTTATGCTCTGGCAGTGGAAAGGGTTGCGGCGGCGGAGAAATTGAGAAGAAATCTATAATCTGTAAAAAACAAAAGATGGACCTGAAACAAACAAAAACATATATTATCGGCAATTGGAAAATGAATCCGGCATCGGAAGCGGATGCGGAAGAGATGTTTGACGAAGTGGAGGATGAGGTTTATAAAATCGACGGCGAGAAAGTCGAGGTTGTCATATGTCCACCCTTTGTTTTTCTGTCCAATTTTGATTCTGATGGCAAAGTGAAACTCGGAGCCCAGGATATCTTTTGGGAAAATTCCGGAGCCTTCACAGGAGAGATTTCTGCTGATATGCTCCGTCGTCTCGGTGTCAGGTATGCAATTATCGGGCATTCGGAACGAAGGCAATATCTGGGAGAGACTGATGAGATGGTGAATCTTAAAATCAAAGCCGCTCTTGCAGGAAAAGTGCGCCCCATCCTTTGTATCGGTGAGACTTTGGAGGAACGGCAGCGGGGAGATACGGGGGAAATCATCGTTAATCAGGTGGAAAAAGCGCTTGCTGAGATTCCAGGGAAAGATTTGATCGGCAATCTTATCGTCGCTTATGAGCCGATCTGGGCGATCGGTTCCGGTGCGGTACCTTCCCCGGACGAGGTGATGAGCATCGGTCTTCTTATCAAGAAAGTTCTTGCCAAGATATACGGAAATCGCGATGTGGCTGAAAGCGTTCCAATTCTCTACGGCGGAAGCGTCAATCGGGATAACTCTTTCGACCTCGTCGACAAGACGGGTCTGAGAGGACTTCTTATCGGCGGCGCGTCGCTCAAACCCCGCGAATTTGTGGAGATTGTGAGGAGATTTGCGAAGTGATTAAATTAGTTGGAATTATGCCAAAAAAACATCTCGAAGATAGTTTAAATTACATAAAGCAAATCGGTGATTTTTGCGTTGAAAGAGAAAAGAATGATAGATGTAGAGCATTGTTCTATATAAGTTCGTCCTTTGAATCTACTGCAGTACTATTTCAATTATTGCTTGATCGATTAGATACCTTAGAATTTAAGATGCCAGGAGAGTCTATTAAGATTGATCCTTGTGAACAAATAAAAAATTTAATAGCCGATCAGTCCAAGTTTATTTTTATTATAACGATGAGTTCTTTGGAATTTACCGCAAAGAAAATAAGCTTGCAAGATGGACTTCCTATTAAAAATCTTTTAGGGAAAAAAAAGAATGTTTACTTGAGAGACATAGTGCGTGTATCATCAGAAAAGCAGTTGGGTTTAATTACATTTGAAGAAAAAAAAGAATGGGATTTTTTTATAGATATCCGTAATAAGCTGGTGCATAACAACGCGATTCCTGACAAGAAAGATTTATGTTGTGAAGTGTATGGAATATCGTATTCTTTTGAAAAAGGCAAAGAAATAACAGCTAATATCCAATCGTTATTTATTTTTTCTAAGAGGGCAGTTGATTTGTTCTATAATTGGTCTCAAAAACATGAAAAATATAAAACTTGATTGCTATTATTAATAGCCAGAATTCTTTTGATGTCGTTGATAAAACTAGACTTGGTAGACTTTTTATCGGCGGCGTTTCGTTTAAAGCTTCGGAATCCGTGGAGATTATCAAGGAATTTGTGAGGTAGAGGACAATTTTTTTGTTCCTTTTTTAATCTCTATCGGGTATAATTCCCCGGCCCCTTGGGGCGAGAATAAAATAAAATTCAATTGATACCCCGTCCGCTTGCGGCGGGGAGGTTCATTTTTTGTTGGATCGCACACGAGATATGGTTTTAGCTGATTCTGCTAAAAGACTTCTCATAACCAAGTCATTATTACGAGTTGCTCTATCAAACCTATTAAAAGATATCTCTTGCTATAAAACCCTAACTTTTGTCATTCTGGCAAGAATCCCTTGTCCACTTAACAATATCACGATATCTACTATTTCAAGTAGTAAACAGTTCAAGGGATCCCTGCGGGATGACAAAAGGTGGGCTTTATTTCAGGAAAAGAAGTTTTGTATACCTGAGTTGTTTATTAAAATATATGGAATTTCAGCCAAATCTTTTACCGGGCTCGATGAGTGTTATTAAGACGATTTCTTAGGATTCCGTTGGGGGGTGGCTTATAACAGTTCTGTTTATATGGAAGATAACTTTCTGGGTGTTTTTTAAAAAATATAGTATAATATAAAAGAATAAAAGGGTGGGTAAGGTTCATATTAAATAAGCTAGATAAAAACATATGGCAAAGAAAATTGCAATTAACGGTTTCGGGAGAATCGGACGACTTTCTTTTAGGATTGCTTCTGAGAATCCTGAGTTCGAAATCGTGGCGGTGAATGATTTGACGGATACGAAGACTTTGGCGCATCTTCTGAAATATGATTCCAACTATGGTATCTATGGTAAGACGGTGGATTTTGATGAGGAGAGTCTGATCGTGGATGGAAGGAAAGTCAGGGTTTTTGCCGAGAAGGATCCGGAGGCTTTGCCTTGGGCGGATTTGGGCGTGGAGCTGGTTTTGGAATGTACGGGATTTTTCCTTGATAAAGAAAAGGCGGGCAAGCATTTGAAAGCTGGAGCAAAGAAGGTCGTTATCAGCGCGGCGGCAAAAGGCGAAGGCGTGCCGATTTTGATCATGGGTGTAAACGAGGGTGATTATAATCCTGCCGAGCATGATATCGTTTCCAACGGAAGTTGCACGACCAACTGTCTGGCTCCGGTAGTAAAAATCCTTAATGATAAGATTGGAATTGAAAAGGGATTTATGACGACGGTGCATAGCTATACCAATGATCAGAATATTTTGGACCTTCCACACAAAGACCTGCGAAGAGCCCGAGCGGCGGCAATTTCTATTATTCCGACCACGACTGGAGCTGCTAAGGCGGTCACCAAGGCGATTCCTGAACTTGCCGGAAATATCGACGGCATCGCGATGCGCGTCCCTACTTCCGTGGTTTCTATCGTGGATTTCGTGGCGGTTATGAAACGCGACACTTCGGTTGAAGAGATAAATAATTTCTTTATCGAGGCAGCGAATGGCGAAATGAAGGGCGTGTTGGGGGCTACTTCCGAAGAATCGGTTTCTGTGGATTTCAAAGCCAATCCGCTTTCCTCTATCGTCGATTTGCCACTCACTAGCGTTAATGGCAATCTGATAAAGGTTTGCTCTTGGTATGACAATGAATATGGATATTCTTGCCGGTTGGTTGATATGGCAGCGATGATGGCGAAGTCTTTCTAGTTTGGAGGAATAAAAAATAATTTTTGTGTTACTGCAATTCTTTAGAAAAAAGGAAAAAGATAAGAACCTAATCTAAAAACTATGTCACACTCTTGCAAAAATCTCCTTATCCGTTGTATGGATTTCCGTCTGCGTGGTGAACTTATGTGTTGGATCGAGGAAAGTGGTCTTTTTGAGGGCGGTTTTGATGTCATATCACTTGCAGGGGCTAGCAAGAGTTTGGCGGACGGGAGTGATGAAATCAAAGACTTTTTTTTGCAGCAGGTAAGTGTATCTATTGATTTGCACCATGCCGACAGGGTGATAATTTTTCATCACAGCGATTGCGGGGCTTATGGCAAAGAGTTTACTTTTGCTTCGAAAGAAGAAGAAAAAACAAAACAAATGGAAGATATGAATAGAGCTAAAAATATTTTGTTAGAAAAATATCCTCATCTGGAAGTGGTTTTGGCTTATGGCGAACTTCAGGATGGACACGGGGAGAAGATAAACTTTGAGATTGTGGGATAGTCTTCTTATAGCCAGATAATTACACAGATTAAAAACTGCTTTTTCGCATAAGAAAAAGAAATCCATAAAACAAAGTTTATGTCAGATGAAATCGTGCGGGTCGGGGTCGGAGTTTTGGTGCAAGATTCTGAAGGCAAAATACTTCTGGGCAAACGAAAAGGCAACCTCGGAGAAAATACTTTTTCCCTGCCGGGCGGACACCTTGAATTTGGGGAAACGCTGGAAGAATGCGCGCGGCGCGAACTCAAGGAAGAAACTGATTTGGACGGAATGGATTTTAAAGTGGTTTCACTCGCCAATGATGTCGCTTATGGGAAACATTATGTGACGATTGGATTGGTGGTAAAAACATTCTCTGGAGAAATTAAAGCTATGGAGTCGGATAAATTTGAAAGTTGGGAGTGGTATGGAATCGATGATTTGCCTCAGCCGCTTTTTGCTCCTAGTACGGCATTCATTAATAATTTTTTAGGAAATATCTTTTATAAATAAAATCCAGATATTATGAGAATAAACCACATAACCCTATTGGTTAAGGACAAGCAGAAAGCTGAAGATTTTTATACGAAAGTTCTCGGTTTTGATAAGAAAGAGAGCGAAGATTATTTGTGGATAAAAATCGGTGATCAATATATCCATATAACGGATAAATCGGGCAGGCCTGTAAAAAATACTTTTTACCATTTTGCGATAGAGGTAGATGATCTTTTTGAATATGTTAAAAAGATAAGAAGTCGAGGAGCTGATGTCTTTGATTTTTCCAAGAGCAGATTGCAAAGTTTCATCAAGGATCCCGATGGAAACTTGATTGAGTTCATAGATACGAAAGATAATTTTTTTAAATGATTCTTTATGAAAAGCATAAAAGAAATAGAAAATTTGAAAGGCAAGAGAGTACTGGTCCGTGTTGACTATAATGTCCCGCTGGGGGATGACGGTGTGGTTGATGAGAATGAAGCATGGCGGATCAAGGCTTCACTTCCGACTATAAAATATCTTCTTGAAAAAGATGCAAGGATAATTTTAATGTCTCATTTAGGTAGACCGGATGGACAAGTGGTTGAGGAGATGCGCCTAGGTCCGGTGCAGGATCGACTTTCTGAGATGCTGGATCTCTCCGTTGCCAAAACTCCTGATTGCATCGGCGAAGTGGTTGAGGCAGCGATTGCCGAGATGCAGGAGGGTGAAATTTTGCTTTTGGAAAATTTGCGGTTTCACAAGGAAGAAGAAGAAAATGACGAGGAATTTTCCAAGAAACTTTCTGCACTCGCAGATGTTTATGTTAACGAGGCATTTTCTGCATGTCATCGCGCCCATGCTTCCGTAGAAGGTATTACTAAATTTTTACCTGCTTATGCCGGATTGGGACTTGAAAAAGAAATCGCCGCACTTTCGAAGGTTTTGGAAAGTCCAGCAAGGCCGGCGACCATCGTTATTGGTGGACTCAAGGCGAAGACCAAATTGCCGGTTATTAACTTTCTTTTGGATAAATTCGATAATATTTTAGTCGGGGGGGTGGTTGGAAACTTTTTATTGGAAGCGAAAGGGATTAATATCGGTAAGTCGGTAAAAGATGACTTGGATATAAACGAGGCGAAAAAGATAGATCTCGCTAATCCTAAAATTCATATACCTTCTGATGTGATAACCGATAATCCAGAGCAGAGAGAGGTGGATTTGGCGGAATCTTCAGTCGGAGATTTTCGGATTTTGGATATAGGTGAAAAAACTTTGGAGGAATATAAAGAAGTGATAAAAAATTCTGCGGTTGTAATCTGGAACGGGACACTCGGGTTTTTTGAAGATGAGGCTTACGCAAGGGGAACGCGTGAGATTGCCAAGGCGATGGCGGAATCTTCTGCGCAAACGATTATCGGTGGTGGTGATACTATTTTGGCATTAACTAATTTTAGATATATAGACCGGATCGGTCATGTCTCTACCGGAGGTGGGGCGATGCTGGAATTTTTGTCAGGCGATAAATTGCCGGGCATCGAGGCCCTGGGATAGTCTCTAACTTTTATAATCTTTAATAAAAAAAATGGAAAGAGAAACAAAAATTAAAACCACAAGTAAAAAAACAGTCAAAAAATCGGGCAAGGCTTCAGAAAAAGAATTAAGGAAGATCAATACGGATTTTATCTTCTCTATTATCTTGGCCATCATATTAATCCCTCTATTAACGGTATTTATGTTGAATCTTGATAAGTCTGAAAAACAGCAAGTCGCGACTGGAAGCGCCGTAAGAATGACGGATAATTCTTCCAATGGGAGCTGTGAAGAGGGGACGGTCAATATAACAACGGATAAGGAAAAATATGGGAAGAATGATATTATCGCGTTAAATATAGAAAATAGTACCAGTAAATATATATACTTTGAACCTTGTGATGATTTGAATGTCTTTGAAAAACTTGTTGATGGTGAATGGGTATTGGTGGAAAGTGAAGAAAAGGTCAAAAACGATTACAAGGTGAGTTTTGAAAAGAAAGATTTTTCGATAGAATGTGCTATAAGCGTGCCAGAAAACGGAGCGGGTTTTTATCGTTCCGTCGTCTCTGTCTATTATGAGTGTAAACAGCCCAGCCGTTATGGATGCAAGGGTTCGGAGATTTTCTATTCTAATGAATTCGAGGTCATAGAAGAAGGCGCTATGGTAGAGGATGCCATAGAAGAAGGATGCGTCTCTTGCGCGGGTGCGGAATAATTTTTATTATTGCCTTAGCTTTTGTTAAGTAGACCGCACCTTTTCTGTTTAATCGATAATTCCTCGTGGGCTTGCCCCGAGGTAACCTTGCAAGGAAGGGTTTGGGGAAACTTGGTTCCCCCAGGCGTAGCCAGATTGGTTTATGATGATATACTGATGATATGTCAG
>Ga0172381_10001038_pt1 | contig 34316 bp, 41 predicted proteins | sample Leawel6488metaG_FD_119754 | JGI IMG/M metagenome (GOLD analysis project Ga0172381, IMG submission 119754) | Leachate microbial communities from a municipal landfill in Southern Ontario, Canada - Leachate well 64-88 metaG | ecosystem: Engineered > Solid waste > Landfill > Unclassified | place... | reverse complement strand
AATGAAAAGAACAATAATAGCCATAGAGAACGGTATTGTAACCGTACCGAAATCCGGTGATATACGGATGACCGCATTTGAAATCGCCGCATTGTTTGAAGTATATGTCCAAACAGTCAATGCCGGCATCAAAACTATTTTGAAATCGGGCGTTGTCAAAACGGGTATTTCCTGTCCTGTAACCGTTGCCGGGAATACCCTCATGCCCGATGTTTACGGTTTGGATATGATAGTTGCCCTTTCGTTTCGGATAGAATCGAGAAATGCGGAGGTACTTCGAAAGTGGCTGATGAGAAAGGTAACGGCAAAGACTTCGGGATTGCAAATTTTTGATTGTCGCAGTCTGGACAAATTCTCTGCCAATTAGTTTAGCTTCTGTATTGAATAGCAATTTGTTATTTGTTTGGATGCGATCCAATGTAGGATAGGTTTTTGTTTCATCTTTGTAAACATTATATTGAGTATGAATCCAAATACCGAATACGAAAAATTTGCCCAAGAGATTTATCAAGGGTTGGTCAATGCTGATGTCGTCAAAACGACAGATGTTAAGCATAATGTCAAGCTTGTTGGCAAATCGGGGCAGACACATCAAATTGATGTTTATTGGGAATATGAAATAGCCGGAGTTAAACACAAGGTCGCTATTGAATGTAAAAACTACAACAACGCAGTTTCAGTCGGCAAGGTCAGGGATTTTTACGGCGTGTTGGCTGATCTGAATAATACTGCCGGAATTATGGTAACAAAAGTAGGTTACCAAGAAGGTGCAAAAGACTACGCCTCTCATTATGGTATAAGTCTGAAAGAGTTAAGAACACCCAATAGAGGGGAAGGAATTATCGGCGAAATGGAGCTTAACTTAAATATTGCCATACGGCATTGCTTGTTTTTAGTTGATGACGAATGGGCAAAAGCGAATAATCTTGACTTTTCGCACTACAGGAATTTTCTCGACAGTATGAGCAGTTTTCGCCATCCACCGAGAAAACAGAGTATCGTATGGACTAATGCTACACATATACCCTTGGAAACAATTCCGAATGCTAAAATTCGTGATGAAAAAGGAAGAGTAATCGCTACGTTTGATAAATTAGAGCGCAATCTGCCGGAAAGTTTTGATTCAGGTTCGGATCACACCTTTTACTTTCAGGATGCTTATGTTGATACCCGTTGGGGGCCAATAAAAATCAAAGAAGTAAAATATGCTCACGAAAAGGAAAAGCAAACTACTGTTTTTTCTATTGATGCTCATGAGTTTATTAAAGCTGTACTTAAAGATGCCCTAAATGGTGAAATTAGGCTTATTGCAAAGGATACTCCGCATTGAGAAATGTCTAATCGCGAACAGGATCGGGTAAACTAAAAACGAAAAACCAGCCGTAAGAAAATCCTTCAAAGGAACTCTTACGGCTGGTTTTGTTATCGGCAAACGGAAACGAAGATTACCTGAAGGCCGGACGGAGGCTTTTATCGAGGATAGCCTGAATATCGCTTTCCCGGAAAAGTATCTTGCCTCCTACTTGCAGATAGGCTATCTTTCCGGTGTAACGCCATTCCTGTAACGTGCGGCGGCTGACTTTCAAGCGTTCCGAAACCTCAATATCTGTCAGGTATCGTTCGCCATAGAACAAAGGTTTGGAGTTTTCCGCTATTTTTTCAACTCCTTCCAGTAGCTCATCGAGCGAAGCGAAGAAACCGGCGACCTCCGGGCTATCCTGGGTGATGAGGTCATCCCCGGTATCAAAATACCCAAAAATTCTATTTCCCATTTCGTACCTCCTTTCTGGTAACGGATGCGTCCAAAAACTTCTTCACATCCTCCCTCCTGTAATATACTTTATGGGCAATCATCGTAAAGCCCAGCTTCCCGGTTTCACGGAGCGTTTGCACCGTCCGCTTGGTGACACCCAATATTTCACAAACGTCTTGACTGTCCAACCATTCTTTCAATTCCTTGCTTTCACTGTACTTGCGCAAGGCGGCCACCTTTCGGACAGTTGCCTGAAAGCGTTCCATCATCGCCTCGTATGTACGGGCTTCTATGCTTATTATTTCCATCTTTCATTTTTTAGTGGTTTACTATCACGGGAGAATAAAGATAAACCGATTATTCGTGCTGTGTATCAGAATAATGATCTGTGGAAGCATCAGGCAGCGAGTGGCGCAGGGCAAAGCCAAATAAGCCCAACAAGGGGCTTTTTGCTTTATATTTCTACAATAACATTTTCATAGCTCGAATCAAGAGCAGCCCTGGGGGTTTGGTCTCGATTCAGTTCTGTTTTTGTATATGCAGAAACTCTACGGGAAAGATAGTCGCTTAATAATCTATCGGTAATATATTTGTCGTTTTTAATAACTTCTTTTACACCACCATTTAATGCATCAATTAAATGATATGTCCATATTCCATTTTGTAAAACATCATTTGAAAATGAACTTTGTCCCGGTTGGCAGGAGAGAAATGTTGCATAATAAGGAAAATCGTTAATACTCATGAACATTATATTTTAGATGTAATGCTTGAAAGGCAAAATTCCTGTCTTTATGTCTTTTCCTGCGGTAAGAATCTCACCAATGGAATCTGCAAATTTTAGAGTAACTGGCACTCCATCTCCATAGATACATGCATTGTAATTCAACTTCGTTAAACTCAAAATATCTTTACACACAGTATCAATATTTGCACTTCCCCTTGTTATTGCGATGTCAACCGGATTCGGTGTTTCCAACCCCATTTGTGTCTTAAATCTTGGAATAAACCCTTTTGTCCACAATATGGCTTTTGAATCATCGTATTGCAACATTGTCCCTCTTGGCACACAATAAGAGAAACCTCTATAAAGCTTAAATGTGCCGTTAGCCCTAATCCTAACCCCAATAATTTGTGATTTTCCTTGTACGGCTTCTTCAAACCCCTTCCACTCAACGTCATCAAAATATGTTTTCGCATGAATGAATATTTCTTTCGGATAGTTTCCGAATTTGCTGTAGTATGATTCTAATGATTGAGAAATAATTTCATAAGCATCTTGTTCAGACAAGTGGAATTCTCCACTTTTAGGATTCCACCAAGGGCCAACATTCCCTTTGAAAACCATACCATCTCCCGAATCTAAAAACATTTGAGCAGCACAACAAGCATTCTTGTTTTTAGAATCAGATTCTATTTTTTTATAGACTAAACCAAGGTAGCAAACGCCATCTCTAACATCTCCTAGTTTCCAAGGAAGTCCACCTAATTTGTAATATAATGTGTTCGCAATATTCCATGCTTTGGCTGTGTCGAATTTTCGTTCATCATCAATTCGCTTTTGGGGATAGATATCTTCGTATGCGATTTTACTTTCTCGGATTATTTGAGTAACAATTTTTGATGATAATATTTTCGCTTTTAATTGGTTATGAAAATTTACTTCAAACTCGTACGCTTCTCTTAGCATATCCTTTTCTTCCTGAAAGAATAAGTCCATTTGGGCAGAATTACGGTCTTGTTTCTTTAGCCCAACATTGACGTTCTCATCTGATTTTGGAATTTTAGAATTGGGGCGTCCAAACTGATAGATAATTTCAGGAATGACAACAAACCAAACATCAACAGGCATTTCTTCCTTTTCTGTGTATTCGATTAATTGTGTTACATACAAGTTTACCCAATTATGAACCCGTTGGTGAGAGTCTGTATAATTCAAATACTTATTGATTTCATCTTCTTTAATGTCAATTTGAATGACATTATCAAAATTGACCGATATTCCAAAAATGGTTTCTATTCCAGGAAAATTAGGGCGTGCTATGCTGGGGTCTGGATTAATGACTGGCGAATGGATTTTTTTCAAATAACCAATCATTTTATCTCTAAGCCCCTTGGTCCCGATAATACCAATGTTCTTAACCCCTCGTATTTTCATCTGGTCAAAAGGGCCAAATAACATTAATCCATCTCTTGGGTCAATCGCTTTTTGAGCATTTCCAAATGTCAAAAGCGGTTCATCAATGTATTTAAGCACTGGTTCAATCATCGGATTCTCCTTCTTCGTTTAATTCTTCAATATATGCTTCTACTTTATTAATATCCATTTTGGCGTTGGGGTCATTATAGCCCACTTCACTCCAAAACATTTCTGGCCATTCTTTCATTTCCAAATCATATTCATCGCTTGCAGAAACCTTAATCTTGATTTTACCATCTTCATCTTTCAGCCGCTGAATAAAGGCTAATTGCAAATCTCTCCATTCTTCGTTGAAAAATCGTTTTCCTTTTTTTCTTCTATAGACATGTTGTTTTTTGTCATCATTAATAATCTTAAATCCATCGGAAGTAAACAGGATATGAGACTTTATAGAGAATCCAACGATCGGAAATAGAATTGTTTGAATGGAAATGGCATAGTGCCAAGAACCAATGTCCTCATATTTCCCTATAATAGATTTTGATTTTTTTCTTTTCCCAAACGGATATGTAAAATCTATTTTCTTTACCCAATCGTATCTTGGTAAGAAATATGCTATCCTCTTATTAGACATCTCATGTTTCTTTAGCCATTTTTGCCAAAATAAATTTGATGCAATGCAGCAATACAATAATCTTTTGAAATGATTTTCCACATCTCTATGTTGCGGAAATTTGTCCGATTCAAATCCTTCGAGAACGTCAGTTAATGAAAATATATATGTACTTTCAGGTAATACTTCAATTTGTTCACCATCTCTTGGTACTACAAAATTTAGTTTCTTGTCAAACGACGATAGTGTATTTGACTGAAGACTGATTGGAATATCTTTATTGAAATCTCGAATTGCTCTGGCTTGCGCAGCATTCGTAAACTGATACATATAAAATTGCTGAGGGATGTCCTTGATTTGCCACCATGAGGTATAAAACAATTCCGTCTTTGAGATGATTGAGCAATTTGATATATATTCATTTTCATACCATTCTGAAAAAGTCGATTCTATATTCATTGACTTTTTAGGAACAGCATCCTTTTCTAGTTTCTTTAGCAATTGTTTTAGGCCGTCAGCCCAATTGTCATTGAATGGAATGTGATTAATGTTTGGCAATCCAATTGCCAAGTTGTATGGAGATTCATCTATATGCAGAGGGATAACAAAATCTTGCAACCTATGTTGAGAAGCTATACTTTTAGCATATTCGATTTCGTTTTCAATCCCTTGTTTAAGAACACCATCCTTCGTTACAATATTCTTTGAATATACGAATAAGACTTTGATAGAGTTTTCAATGGCTTTCTGTATTGTCGGCCAAAAACGTTCACCTCCCAATAATCCGTCCTTATCTATCCATGTATTGTAACCAAGCATTTCTAATCGTGATGCTATCCATATGGAAAACTCGTTGTCTTGCGGTGTTGCATGACTTATAAATATAGTGTCTCTTGCCATATTTTATTTCTTTGTTGAAACAAGTATGTCTTTCACATCCACTTTCAAGGCATTGGCAATTTTCACTAATGTTTCAAGCGAAGGTTGTGATTCGTTAGTACACCAACGGGAAACAGTAGCTTCATTCTTTTCCAAAGTTTCTGCCAACCATTTTCCGGTTTTATTCTGCTCCACGAGTACGACTTTTAACCTATTTATCTGTTTCATTGGTCAAATTCTTGATGTATTTTGCAAAAATAATGATTTATGTTGAATTATTTAATGCAGATAGGCTTTTAGTTATCAACATTTTAAGTAATTAAAAAGCCGAGCAAAATACTCGGCTTGAAAAACACTACAAATTATCTTTATTTCCATTTTTTAACAAGTTAGAGCTAATTTGTCAGTTAAAATTATGCCGTTTCATCGGCTCCAGCGTAGAGAATTTTGAGAACGGATAATACTTTTGTTCGCTCCCCTCCATTTGCCACCACTCCACAAGGCCGTACTTTTTGACAAACCAATCCAGCCGGATGTTGTCAATATCGATATAAGCCGTTGTAAACGGGTGCTGAGATAAGGAAAAAACAACGGTAGTTGCATCCGGGAAGTCTTCAAAATCTTCGTGAAAAACAAAGTGATTTTGACACTCAACACTAATATTTTTCAGTATCTCATCATCGGATAGGGTGATCTCATAATGCCCTTCCGTCCCCGGCTTATCATATTCGATCAATAGTCTGCCGACCTTGCAGGCATCACGGTACAGGTCGCGTAACTGTTCCACCGTTAAATGTTTGAGTGGGAAAAATCGTTCCATATTGCCTGTATTTTGATTAGTGTATCAAATATACGTGAAATATTTTGGCTGCCAATCATTTGTCCGATATTGGCAGGGTGTGGCGTTGTTTATCCTAATCCCCGTCAATGGAATTTGCTCCCCGGATGAAGAATTGAACCGTGGGGTCGATGTTTTATTCCGCCCGTATCTTTTTATAATTTCTTCCCCGTTTAGCGGAATGCCATCGAAGCCTAATGAGAGTTCGATTTCAGGCGCAAAGGTATTTCCGTGTTCTTCACGCCGCCGCAAGGTCAAGCCCTGGCGGGTTTGTCGAAAAATCTTCCTCTTTCCCTTCCTTTATCTATCCCGGGCGAGCGTATTTATTCGCCAAAACCTTGCACGACTAAACACTACCTTTTTTAAGCCCCTGAAACTCGAACACTCCTCACCGGCTCCGATACGGCATAGCGTTAAAAAAAAAGTCAGAAATTATGATACGAGCAGAAAAAAATATGAAACATCGATCCTCCTACCTTCCAATTAGCATAGGTTGGGTTTTAAAGATAGGGTTTGCAGTTGCGGGATTCGCCCTGTGGGGCTGGACTTTCGTGGCGGTGGTTACGGGAGTGTATATTGGGTTTAAATTCCTGAAAGGGCTTCTTTCCTGCCTTCTCTTACTTCTCATTCTGGCGGCAACAATCGCGTTTTTAGTAACAATCATTTTTCTAACATTCTAAAAATTAAGGTCATGGCAAAGAAATATTTATTATTTGCAGGTAAGGAAACCGACACCGATAAACAGACCGTAGAAGTCAATCAGGTTATCCAATTGGAGGGATACAGCTACGACAGGTATGTAGTGTACGAAATCGACAAAAATCAGTGGGGTATCACCTATAAACTGATAAACCTCCGTACAAAGGAGTTCGGTACGTCCGACTTAATCCGACCATTGAGCGAGAAATTCGGGATAGGTCACTATTACGATGATAAGAATCCGCAGTTTTTAGATGCTTTCGAGGTAGCCGTACTTCGACAGGAAGCGCAGGCGAAAGCCGATTCCGATGCACAAGCCGAACAGCAGGAGAAGCAACGGCGGGAACAGGTTGCAGCCATTGGACGGGAACGCCTCAAAGGGATAATCCCCGCCAGTGCGCAAGCCGTTATTATCGCCTGTGAAAGGAAAGACGAATCAGATTCACAAACCGACTATTTTGCATCAAGAACTGTCCATACCGTGATTTTAGGCTTTTCCACCCACACGAAAAACAACTTCCAGGAAATGCGCAGCCATGCGGGAAACTTCGGGGGAACTGCCTACCTGACAGAGAAAAACGAAGAGTACGAACACCGTGAAAATTACACGGGCGGTCATGGGTACTATTTGGGTGAGAGCAAATATCACGGGTGGATCATCGAAAAGGCACGGATATACGACCGCGAACGCTTCATAGAGGAGTACGCCTATACCGCAGGGGACGAAGCAAACATCCGTATAATAACCGCTCCGCAAATGGCAGAGGCAGCCGAAACAGTAGAAGCGGTAACAGGCAATTATACCATTGTTGATTATTCCCAAAAATCGGTAGCCATATTCGGCGACACGAAAGCCATTAAAGAACAGCTTGCAGCATTGGGCGGACGCTTTAATAAGTACCTCACCCTGAACGGGAAAAAGTGTGCAGGATGGATTTTCCAAAAGAGCAAAGAGGACGATTTACGCCGGTTGGTAAACCTCAATTAACAAACAGATTATTCACACGGGGCGGAGCAATCCGCCCCACAATACCCCAGAGATATGAAAACAACAGATCATTTCAAAAACACGATAAAAGCGTATTTATACCAACGGGCGGAGAGCGATTTACTATTTTCTTTCAAGTATTCCGCACCGAAAAAGAACATAGACGACTGTATTACCTACATTCTGAATCAGGTACAGAAAAGCGGTTGCAATGGTTTTGCGGATGATGAAATCTTTGGCATGGCGGTACACTACTACGATGAAGATAACATCGAAACAGGCAAGCCGATGAACGCCCATGTAGTGGTAAACCATGTGCTAGAACTGACCGCAGAGGAAAAGGAACAGGCTCGCCAGGATGCCATACAAAAGGCGCAGGACGAAGCATACCGAAAAATAACACAGCCTGTAAAAAAGGCGAAGAAAGTAGTCCTTAATCCGCAACCAAGTTTATTTGATTTTTAATACACCGACTTATGAAACCAAAGAATAAGTTCCAACAGCAAATCGTGGAAGCGAGTAAAACGCTTCCAGCCATTACTCAACAGCAGGTACAATGGGGTTATGATAATGCCATTGAACACGTTGGACGGAGAACCGAAAAAGGTGTTATTACCTGTACCAAATGCGGTCATTCGTGGCAGGGTGCAGGATATTTGGTATCTGTCCTGACGGATTGCAACTGCCCGAACTGCAAAACGAAATTAGCCATAGAAACGACCAAGAAACGTGTATTTGACGGCAAGTTTTACATGACCGTTATAACCGCCCATAAGGATTTTCAGGTAGTGCGTTCCGTAATGATAAGTTGCACCGCTAAAATTGGCGAACAAACGAAATACTCCCATTCCGAAGTGATGCAACGGTGGATGGCACCCAACGGCAAACACACCACATTTGCCAAACTTCGTCAGACAATGGGTACATGTTACTATGATGCGTGGATATTCGGTACTCCGTTGGAACTGCGTAGCGAAAACAGCAACAATAAATTTTATGTAAATATATATGACAAAATCTATACAGGTGTTGTCTATCCCCGTCAAAAACTTATCCCCGAACTTAAAAGGACAGGCTATAAAACGGCATTGTACGGACAAAAACCGTTAGACCTGTTCCGTATCCTGCTAACCGACAGCAAAGCCGAAACCCTATTGAAAGCAGGGCAAACCAACCTATTGAAGCGGTTATTGGATATGGGTTGGCAACGGAACATTGACAATTATTGGGCATCCGTCCGCATCTGCATCCGCAATAATTACACTATCGAAGATGCCACGCTTTGGTGCGATTATATCGACTTCCTGCGCTTCTTCGGGAAAGACCTGCATAATGCGAAATACGTTTGTCCTGCCGACCTGAAAGTCGAACACGACCGCTATATGCGGAAGAAAGTACAAGCAGATGTACGGCAGGAACTTGAAAAGCAATTGGAGAAAGAAGCCGAGTACCGAAAAGCCAAAGAACGATTCTTCGGACTTGTGTTTTCGGACGGGCTTATCAGCGTTCGGGTACTTGAAAGCGTTGCCGAAATAGTGTTGGAGGGTAAAGCGATGCACCATTGCGTGGGCAGTTACCACTCAAAGACCGATAGCCTTATCCTGTCTGCCAGTATAGACGGAGAGCGAGTGGAAACTATTGAAATATCGCTATCCAAATTACAGGTTATCCAAGCAAGGGGGGTATGTAACACGAATACAAAGTACCATGAACGGATAATCAACTTGATAAACAATAATATTCCTTTAATTGAAAAACGATTGGCTGCATAATTTTAAAATTGAACAGATATGAAAATAAATTCAATCAACAACAAGGGCTGTTCCGTATGCGAACAGGGACAAGAGAATTACACCACCTTTATTGCGGGAGCATTCCGGGGAACGGAATACGTTCAATATGACTATCGCCATACAGACGGAGAACTTTTTTCTACAGTCGCCAAATCATTGGAAGAATGCCGAAAACGGCGGGATGAGTGGCTTTCAAAAAAGCAGGAAAGAACCAATACGGGAGGCGAATAACCGCCCGTTACTTTTTCCATGACTTACAAAACGAACGGGGAGAAAAAGTAACAAAAAGCCGAAAGCGGATTTCCCTTAGAATTTTAAGGCTGATCCGCTGGCATTCCCTATCTTTACAGGCTCAAAATATCGAATAAATGGCTGTAAAAATAGAGAAATGGGTTGCCTCCCAAAAGAAACATAAGCTGTCCGACAAACACGTCCAAATGGCGCGGGAGTTAGGTTTAAATCCCGACAAGCTGGGCAAGATCGACAACCACAAGCAGGAGACCTGGAAAGCGCCGCTGCCCCAATTCATCGAAGAAATATATTTCAAAAGGTTCAAGCGGAAGGAGCCACTTTCTGTTAAGCCCCTCAAAGAGATTATAGCCGACGACAAGGCTAAAGTCGAAAAGAAGAAGAAAGAGAAAGAGCAGAAGCGGAAACAGGTGATGCAACCCGGTGGCAATGAAACATCAAACCCGGAATAGGAAAGCTGACAATCATTCAATATTATAAACTTTACAGATATGGGTACAGATATTAAATTTGCGGTTATACATTCCTTTTTCGACAATCCACTTGAAGTATGGGTAAAATGGAATTTACCTTTTCTGCCCAAGGCAGGGGAAGATGTCAATGGGTGGGTATGGATTGATGAAAATCTCCGGAGGGAGGACATTATGGACAACCTCACAACGGAAGGAAAGAGAAATTTAGCTCAATGGAATGGTGACCTTTCGGACTGGCTTTACGAAGTAGGCATAGCTGCCGGAACGGTCAGTTCTGTCAGTTACTATGCGAAGAAAGACAAGAAGGGCGAAATTTATGCGACAGTATGGTTGAAGGAAGATGAATGAAATAAAAACGCCCGAATTACTCCGAGCGTTTTCTCAACCTAAAGACTATAGTAAACAATTAACAGGAATAGGCTGATAAAGACTCCTATCAGTCTATAAAAGAGGTCTAATCTTCACCTTTCCCTTCCTCTTTGACGCTCTCATTTTGGAACGAAAAAGTTTTTTGAATAACCTGTCCGAACGAATCCTGTATATACACGTCAATCACCTGCTGATCCGTGCCGCAGGACGTGTAGTATAGCCGGAACACCTCTTTGGTGAGCGGGTAAAGGTCGTTCGGTTTGAACACCGTCCCGTCGTCCATGCGAAGTTCGCCTTTACCATCGGGCTGGAAATAGCGTATATAAAACTTCGCGTCCTGATAGTTGCCTTCCTTTACGAGTTGGCAGCGTATCTCCGCCGTTTCATTCTCGATGATCTTTTTCTGAACCGGCATAGTTTCCAAATCAAATAAGTAACGCGAACGAATATCCAAATCGTCGCTACAGGCTAAGGCCAGCAGCATTATTGCCGCCAACCACGCAGTTATGCCTAAAAATTTTCTAATCTTTCTCATGGGTGTTTAGTTTATTATGAATTTTAATCCTATTCCAAATTGTGTATGAAACTTACTCACGTCAGAACCGGACAGGATACGTTCGCGCCCGGTAAGCAACAACACAACGCGGTCGGTCAGGTAGGTTTCCATTTCCAAAGTGATTGCCCCTCCGTACACAAAGCGGTCGCGGTTTTCGAGCGTCGAGCCGTCGAACAGCAGCTTATCTCCCCAATTCACCGTTTCGTAACCTGCCACCGCCGAGCCACCCAGCAAAAGGAAAAAGGTTTTTGACGGGTCGGACAGGACATTCAGGAAGTAGCCGCCTTCGGCGGTGAACTGCGAAACAGGGATGCGGGTCTCCCTGTACTGATAATAACGTTCCATAAACTCCCCGCCGAACACCCACTTATTGCAGTTCTTCGCGTAGGTTGCCATTGCTGCACCAAAATAGTAGCCCATTCCTCTTTTGGTTGAGGACGAGTAAAAGCCGTCCACCATGCCGCCCGTTACATGTATGCCCCGCATACCGGGTAAACAACGCTGTGCGTATGCCCCGCCAGAAAGGGCGAAGCATAACACCAACGTCATGATTATTGTTATCCGCTTCATAGCTATTTCGCTTTGAGTTCGTTAATCACTTTAGCCCGTATCAGGTCGGTGTTATCCACAGTGAACCGCTGATGCCGCCCTCCGTTCTGTTCGTTCAGTTCCACCACCAGCATTTTATCGTCGGGAATGGTGAATTTCTGCAGTACGAAAATCATCCGTTCGGTATGCTTACCGTTAATCAGCATAAGATTATTGTAAGCGCGGAGCGGCCAAATCACCTGTTCCTGAATGGCGGTGCGCTTTGCCACTTGTTTATCTACTATTTTGAAGGTGATAAAATCGACATTGAACGGCACGTTGGACGAGTTTTTCAGTTGCAGATGAAAATACAGTAACCCGTTATGGGTATAAATACCTTTCAGCGTATGCTGGATGCCGAACCGCTTGCAGCCGATATGTTTGATTTCGCGGTCATTATTTTTGTAAATGGACTGCATAATCAGGCGTACCAGTAGCGGCGATTCCTGCCCCAATTCCCGCATATATATTTGCAGTGCATTGTTCGGGCGGTTGGTGGCCTCGCCGTCATGAAGGAAGTCGGTCATTTCGACGGATAGCTTTACCGGCTCGTCCGCGTACTTCACATTAAACGTGTAGTAGCTTCCGTCTTCGGTAATCACTGCCAAATTACTTTCGCGGGAGAAATCGCGCAGGGCGGCTTTCACTCGTAAGACGTTTTCCGTGCCGTCGGCTTTGGCGGCCAGCAGGTCGGCAGAACCTAAATCCACATACCGGATGGCGGACGGGAAAATGACGTGTACCGTCTTGTTAAACGTCACCTCCAGTGCATAGGGCGGAATCATCCGGCTGAAGGTCAGCGGGCGCGTATAGCCCTGGTAATAGTCGCCAGTCGAGGGATTGGCCGGCACAGCCGTTCCGTTGTTGTTTTCCTGCGCATTGGCAGTAAAGGCGCTTGCAACTATGGCAAGCATTAAAAAAATTCGCTTCATTGCTTAATTCATTTTAATTGTTTGACAAAAAGATTTTTTTAGTGGGGGTCACAGACCCGTTTATTATTTTCCTTACTGCGTTTTCGGGAGCAAAAGCAGGCGGTAATTCGCTTTCAGCGTTACTTTCACCACGCCCATTTTCTTACTCACATACTGCGATGCTCCCTGTATCAGCCCTTTCCCCATATCGGCAGCCAACTGCGACCCCGCATTGTCGGAAATCATAATGCCGGTTCCGGCAGAGTTCGCCAGCGTTGCGGCGACTTCTTTGGCGGCCTTTATTTCATCCGAGCCGGGCACGAATATCCCGCGCTGGCCGTCTGTATCATAGACCAATATCTCCACGGGAATAATATTGTCGGCATACTGGATGCTGTGTACCGTTACGTCCATCCGTTCGCCCCCGATCCGGCACGTTCCGGTGACAACCGTACCCGTCGGAATCAGAATATCCCCCGCCCGCAGCGGTTCCAACAGGCGTATTTGCAACTCTTTTCCACTGGTCAGCGTGACGGTCTGATAGACACAGGCGCGGATGCTGTTTTTATCCTGAACGCCTTCGTTACCGGCGGCGGTCAAAAAGCCCATGTTACGCGGCTTGCCGTATGCCGAAATAAATTCCTCTTTGTTCACGGGAGCAGCCAACAGCGACACCACGTTTTGCAGTACCTGCTTCACGGGTTGGGCGACCACCTTGCCGGATTGTCCCGCCTGCGGCGTGGAAGATCCGGCAGCGGCAGTTTTTCCCGTTGCATCCGTTCCCAATATCGGTTGCCCTGCGGTTACTGTCGGCTGCGGCGAATATTTCGCGGCCAGCTTGTACGACTTTTCTATCATGGCAAGCTGCTCGTCCTCCATACGCTTGCTTTCCCCGGCTTCCCCCAGCTTACGCTCCAATTCCTGTATGCGCCCTTCAAGGGCAAGTTGCGATTGTTCGTCCACCTCGGTGGCGGGTTGGTCGTACCATGCGCCCAACTGCTTGTTGATGTTCTGATAGGCTGCCGTCGAGGATTGAATAGAAGACGAAGGCCGCGAAGACGTATGGGAGGGGCCTTCGTAATCCGCCGCAGGCTTGGAAGCTATGTTCCATTGCCGTTCTTTTTCCTCTGCTTCGGAAAGCTGGTAGGAAAAATCCTGCAACGAGCGCATCCGTTCCTGCTCCTTTTGCTGCATGTCTTCCCGCTGGTAGGCGTCGCGTTTATCGGACACCAGCCCGTCGTCTTTGGGCATCGGCAGTTCGACGTTCAGCCCAGCTTGCTGCGCTTCTTTTTCCTTATCCTTGCCGGACGGGGCGAAGATCAGCCACATAGCCGCGCCGAAAATCAGGAAGAACAGCGGCATGATGAGCATTTTCTTCCGCTTTTGCATTTGCGCCGGGGTCAGTTCCTTTTGGGGAGCCGACTTCCCAGTCTCTTTTTTCGCTTCCGGTTTAACGTCCGGCGCGGGTTGCTGTACTTCGGGTACTGCTGCCGTTTGCGGCGGTGGCGTTCCCTTATTCAAATTCTCCTGTTCCATTGTGAAAATTGTTTAATCGGTTAATACTATCCCTACGGGTTTGCTCCTGTTGGAGCCACAAGGTTTCAATGCGTTCGATTTCCAGTTGAATCCCGCTCTTTTTGCCGAAGTTATAAATCGACGAAACAGTCATGTAGATTGATAACCCGCCGAACACAAAGAGCATCGTCAGCACGAGGATTACACGGCGGTCGGGCGTTAAACGCCCCAACAGACCGCGCAGGCCGTCTTCCAGCCATTCGTTGATTTTATTAAAGAATTTCTTTATCATGACTCACCTACCTTTCCAATACCCGCAAATCGCGGTTTTCAATGATTTCAAACTTCTCCATCGTGAAACCCTGTGGGTTGTTATCCGAGCGTACCGAATTAATCAGGTTGCAGCGCGTGACAAGGCTGCGTTCAGTGATGTTCGATGCCCGGATAATCATTTGCCGGGCATAGGTTACGGCCGTGTACGGATAAGCGTTAAGGTCGAGCGCCACGCTATCGACTGCAATAGTCTGGTTGATATTTCCACTGATAATGCGGTTATAGTACCCTTTCTCGGCCATGTCCGAATAATACTTATAGGCGCTCTTATCCACCAGGAAAAGGGCGCGGTTGATATTGGATTCGATGGCGGCCTTATCGGGAGAGAGCGTAAAGAACAGTTCGTGAAATCGCCTGACATGCTCGCGGGCTTCCACCGGACGGTTCTGCGAAAGGTCTTGGGACAAGGCCAGTATAAGCGACTTGCCCCCGTCGAGGACATAGATACGCTGGCGCTGCGCTTCGGCAAAGTTGTACGACGACCAAACCGAATAACCGGTTATGGCAGCGCAAACCATCAAAAATACGATGCCGAAAAAGCGTATCTGCTTAAAACTCGTTTCGATGTTTTTCAAACTTTTAAACTCCATATCTTCTATTGATTTTTTGTTGTTATTACTTACCGAGCAAGCGGCCTGCTACGTTTCCGCCGGCTGATCCGGCGATACCGCCTGCTAAAGCGGCTCCCTTCGCGGCGGCCGTATTCACGTTGCGGTTAAAACTACTCCCGCCACCGGCCTGAATAATCCAGCCTGACACTGTCGGGATACTGAAATACCCGATGATCCCAATGATGAAAAAAATGATATATACCCCGTTCGAGCCGTCCGGTACATAGGACGGGTCTTGCAATAAGGCTATATCTGTTTTCAACATGAGTTCCTGGATTTTGGAGAGTACCGCCGAAAACAGGTCGGCGACGGGTAGCCACAAATAAATACTGATATACCGGGATATCCAGTTTGTCAGTGTGGACTGAAAACCGTCGTAGATGGACAGGGCAAACGATAGCGGCCCCAAGATGGAGAGCACTACCAGAAAGAAAGTGCGCAGGGTATCTATCGTCAGCGCAGCGGCGTTAAACAGCAACTCGAAGAAATCCCGAACCAACTGCCGGAACCATTGTTTCATATCGTACCATGCCCGTTCCGTCCACATACCTATAATTTCAGGGGTATCTAAAATTCCTAAATCTTCCATCTTCTGATCCCATGCTTCGTTATCCACAAGCCACGCCTTCCCCTCCCGCATCCGTGAATCATATTCCAACTGGTCTTTTTGCTCCTGCAAATCCTGCACATCCGTTATCTGCGATTCCAGTATGGTATGCGTTCCCGTGACTACGGGAGACATAACGGCGTTGATCGTACCCAGCACAATGGTGGGGAAGAACATAATGCACAAGCCGATAGCGAAAGGCCGCAGCAGGGGGAACACGTCGATAGGCTCCGCCCTCCCCAACGCCTGCCATACCCGGTAGGCCACGTAGAACAGTGCGCCAAATCCGGCCACCCCTTTGGCAACACCGATCATGTCGCCGCAAAGAGGCAGCATTTCCTGATACAGATTGCGGAGAACCTGGTGCAGGTTATCAAAATCTATTGCAAGCAACATCATGGTTACCAGTATCTTTCGGATGGTTCACCGTACAGGGCACGTACTCTTTCCATATCTCCCTTTTCCCGGCTCCGTATAAAGGATACGGATATATTCTTTTGGGAGAAATACCGGGTAAGGTTGCGGTAATCGGCCATCTTCGTATGGATTTTGTCGATGACGTCCATACGCTCCGCATCGCTCATGGAAAGGCCGTTGGAAGCCGAAACAATATTCTTTATGTCCGAGAGCAGGTTACCGCTCTCCTTCAATAGTTTGGCGTAGCCTTCCCCGATAGCTTCCAGTTCCGCAACGGAGAAATTTTTGTCCGTAAGCATTTTGTTGTAGCTGGTCGCGTATATCTGCGATATTTCGCTGACCAGTTCTACCGTTTCTTTGACCTTGTGGGCATCCTTGATAAGATTATGCACTGATTGCAGCTTATCGTAATACTCCTTACCCTGATCATAAATCTTCTGCATTTCCTTGAAGGAGTTGATTACATTGGTCGCTGTGGTGGCGGTTTTGGAAACCGTCAGGATATTTTGGACAAGGTTCGACGGATCGATCACCGCCCATTGCGCCCGTGCCTGAAAGGTGTGGCAAAACGCGATTACCGTAAGGCATAAAAACATCTTTTTCATCTCTGATTTTTCTTGATTGTTAATACTGATTTTTCTTATCCGTGGCGGGAACAACCCCGTGGGGCTATTCCTTATTCCCCATCCGCCCGGATATATTCGCCATAAATGGAGAGCAGAAGCACGTCCCGCTCCCCGTCGTAAGCTATTCCAACGCGCCCGTACAGGTCGAAGTAGCGGAGGCCGGACACATCCTTCACCGGACGCGAATAGACTGCCTGCGGGTTGTTGTAAGTAAGTTCCAGCCAAAGGCCGCCGTTTTTGCGAACACCCTTGCGGAATATCCGCACGGTCGGCGCACCTTCCGGGCTTACCCAACGTCCCGTGATATCCCGCAGGGGAAAGTCCAGCCACGGCGCGGCTTGGGGGTCGGTTCCGTTACCAGTCCTGAACATGGCTGCCTCCTTACTTTTGAGGTTCGTCCATCCGCGTGTACCCACCGCCGGGGTAAAGGGTGATCGTGTCTTTCTCCCCGTCGTAAGCGATATAGACGTTGCCCTTGCCCGCGTTGAAACAGAGGTTGCCCTCAATATGGCGGATCAGGTAGCATTCGCCCGTTTCGTCCTTTTTCGGCTTCTTTCCCAGGGTGATCATATAGCCCGGAGCGGCTTTGAAAATGAGCAGGGCGGGTTGCTTGCGAACGCTTTTCCAATTGCCGCACAGGGCGTCGAGGTTCAGCGCTTCGGCTTCTTTCTCCGTTTCCCTGTCCATTTCCACGACAAGGATTTCCAACTCCACTTCCCGCTGCCCGTCTTCCGGTTCCGGCGACGGTGATAGCAGCGCTTCCAGCAGGATATTGTTGATCCCCGTGGTGTAGAGCGCCAATTTTGCCAGTTGCTTTTTGTTGAATTTGCTAAACATGATTTTTTTAGTGGTTATGGGGCTTGCACCCCGATGAATACTTACTGTTTTTGCCGTTTGCTTTCGGCAAGCTGTTTAATCGCCAGTTCGTAGTTTCCGCCGAGTTCTTCCGTTTTTTGGAGCACTTCGAGCTTCTCCGATTCTTCCGTTGTGTAGGTCAGGTATTCTTCGCCGCTCACTTCGGTGGCATACACCGCCGACTGTACGCCGCCCAGCCCGAACCACACTTCTTTATATTTGCGGCCCGGATGATTCGCCATATTGATGGACAGGATTTGCCCCTTCTCTTTTTCGGTCAGTCCCAGAAGCGACTGTATCACATCAAAGCGGTTCATGAATTTTCGCTGGTCTAACAGGATTTTGCAGTCGGAGTTATTGATGATAGCTTCCTTGACGATGGGCGAGGAAATAATATCATCCACCTCCTGGGTTACGACAATCGCCTCCCCGAAATATTTCCTGACAGTCTTGTACATGTACTGCATATAGGCAGCCATGTTCGCAGAGGACAGGGCTTTCCAGGCTTCTTCGACGATCAGTTGTTTCCTGACACCCTTTAACCGCCTGAGCTTGTTGATAAAAGCCTCCATGATAATGATCGTAACCACCGGGAAAAGTTCGCGGTTCTCCTTTATCGCGTCGATCTCGAATACGATAAAACTTTTCGTAAGCAAGTCAATATTCTGCGCCGAGTTCAGCAGGAAGTCGAAACGCCCGCCGCAGTAATACTGGCGAAGTGTGGTCAGCATATTGTCGATATTGAAATCTTCCCGGCTTACCCTAATCTCCCTTTCGTCCAGTTCTCGGCGGTAATTGTCCCGCATATACTCATAGAAAGTATTGAAGCAGGGCGTGATCGTCCTCTCTTCCTGTATCTTTTGTATATAGGACGATACCGCGCTGCCAAGTTCCCCGGATTCGGTTTTCGTAATCTTATCCTCTTCGGACTTCCACAGGGTCAGCAGCAGGGTTTTGATGCTGTCCTTCTTTTCCACATCGAACACGTAGTCGTCTGTGTAAAAGGGGTTAAAACTGATCGGGTTTTCTTCCTTGTACGTGAAGTAAACACCGTCCTGACCCTTGGTTTTCCGGCGGATCATTTCACACAAACCCTGATAGCTGTTACCCGTATCGACCAGAACAACGTGAGTACCTTGTTCCCAATACTGCCTTACCATGTGGTTCATAAAAAAGGATTTTCCACTGCCGGAAGGCCCCAGCACGAATTTATTCCGGTTCGTCGTTATCCCTTTTTTCATCGGGAGGTCGGATATATCGACGTGCAGGGGCTTTCCGCTTACACGGTCGCACATCTTAATCCCGAAAGGGGAAGGCGAAGATTTATAATTCGTTTCCTGGGTAAAAAAGCACAGGGCGGGTTCGATGAAGGTGTAAAACGATTCTTCCGCAGGAAAGTCGCCCGCATTGCCCGGCATGGCCGCCCAATAGAGCGTTGCCGCGTCAACCTTGTTGTGTCGCGGCTTGCACTCCATAAGCGCCAACTGGCTTCCCACATCGTTGTGGATATGTTTGAGTTCTTCCGCGTCGTCGCTCCACGCCATTACGTTGAAGTGCGCCCGTACCGAGGTCAGCCCGAAACTGTGGGCTTCATTCAGGTACTTGTCAATCCATTCCTTGTTGATTTGATTGCCGCGCGAGTAGCGGGAAAGCGACTGCATATTGCGGGCTGACTTTTCGAATTTCCGCAGGTTTTCGGCACTGTCATCGAGAAAAATGTACTGATTGTACACATGGTCACAGCTTAACAGCAACCCTACCGGTGCGGCGAACGACAGCAGACAATCGCTTCTGTCCGTGGATAGTTTTTCATAACGCATATCCGCCCCGACTGTTCCGGGCAAGTCCTCCACATCCGACACCGTGTGCAGGCAAATATGTTTATCGCCCACACGAAGGCCGTCCGCTCCGAGTTCTATATCCTCCAGACAAGTCGTATCGTCGAGAGACAGGGCAAAGTATTTTTCGATAAGCCCCGCACTTTCCGGTGTTCCCGTTATCTCGTCCGAGGTAAGGCGAATGAGTTTAACAAACCCGCTGTCGTTTACGATGCGTTCGAATTGCCCGACAGCCTCCAGGAATTTTACCGCCGTATCCTTATTTACTTCCTTCGGGATAATGTTACCCCGGCAAAGACTTGAAAAATTGCTTTGCATACGCATACGCTCCTTTGTCGTCTTTGTCAGGTAAAGGAAACAGGCATGGTTCAGGTAAGGGCGTTCGTTAAAATGCCTTTCAAAAGACCGGGACAGGAAGCTCATATCTTCCCTGTCCGTTTCCTGCTTGTAGTTCTCCTTTGTAAACCAGTCCTGCTTTTGGATAACCGAGTAATCGGGCAGCACTTTGACAGCCTTACTCCAGGCGGAGTGTATCGCTTCATATTCCGCCGACGTTACCGTAAAGAGTTCCGGCAAATCCACCCGGAAGGCTGCCGTAATATCCGCGTCTTTACTGATGATGCAGCCGTGTTCCACCGAAAGTAATGGAAACTTGCTTTCGATGGTGGCTGTTTTTAGTACGTTACGCATACACGGCCTCCTTTCTCTTCGGACTCAGGAATAAGCGGCGGGAGTTTTTGCGGTTGATAAGGAAGCGTGGGTGCCGGCGTTTGGCCAGCAGTTTCATTAACCCGTGTTCCCCGTATTTCGCATTGAGGTTGAACGTCAGCCATACCAGCACGGAGGCGGCGATAATGCCGAAGCCTATGCAAAACCATTGATCGACGCCCGCGATGTAGAGGATAACGAAGACGATGAACACGGCCAGCAGGCCACCTGCGAAGATGAACAGGTATTGCGATTTCAGCCCCTTGAACTCGACGCTTTTCCCAATGCCTTTATTTACATTGTACTCCATAATCATTTTGGTATGGAGATTAAAGGAAGAAGGAACGCAGGATCGTGGCGGCGACAATCAGGAAGATACAAGCGCCGAACCAACTGGCAGCGGTTTTGCTCGTGTCGGGGTCGCCCGAACTGAACTTGTTGTAAACTTTTATCCCACCTATCAAACCAACGACGGCTCCAATGGCGTAAATCAACTTTGTTCCGGGATCAAAATAGGATGTTACCATGTTGGTGGCATCGGTAATACCGCCGATACCGTTGCCTTGCGCGAAGGCTGACGCAGCAGCCAACATGAATGCTGCCGACATAAGAATCTTTTTCTTTGTCATTGCTAATTTGTTTAAGTGGCAGTGCATGGAGTGGGATTAGTCCCCACACACTGCCGGTTGAATAATTGCTTTTTCTTTTTCTCGAATTTTTTCAGTGGTGGCCGGCGTGTAGCTAACCGTAACCTCTTTCTTTCATACCTCTTTGTTTTTATGGTTTATATTATGCGAATGCCCGGACATCGAAGTCTTTGGGCGCTTTCACGCTTGATTCATCCGGCATTTCCCCGGCTTCCCGCTTGCGGCGGTGATACGCAGCGAAATAGTCGTCCATTAGTTTGCCTGCGGCTGTCTTCTTTCTCGGTTCACCGGATACGACCTGTTCAAACATATCGGTCTTGCGTATCTCGGTGATCACCCGCCCGGCTTCTTCCTTTTCTTTGGGACTGGCCGCATCGGGGTTTTCTACCGTTTTCACTATTCCCGATAGATCGTCGAAGTTTACTCCCGTCGCCATACTTACCCCAGACAATCCCCCCGCTTCCTCGCTTTCCTGGGTATCTATATTATCCCCGTAGTCGTCGGATTCTTCCCCCTCTGGCTTGTCGTCGATTACTAAATCAATCTCGCCGGAATTATCCGCTTCCTGACCGGAGAAAAAGACCCGATCCAGTTCGGATGGAGGGATCGCTGCCGGAGTGTTTTGGGTTTCCCTACCTGCGTTTTCGTCGGCAAATATAGGGGCATTTTCTTCGTGCTTTTTGCTTTTAATCAGCGTGGTAGCTTGTGGCAGCGAGTGGCGCAGGTTGAAGCCACTTTTCCCGATGATGTCCTCTTTCGGGGGCGACTTGAACGGGTTGAACGCCGGGCGTTTCGCCGCGTTCCTTTTCCGTTTTACCGACCGTTCCCACACAAGGTAGCAGGCGAGAAAAACCAGGTACAGCATGATTGCTATAATGAATATCCGTCCCATAGCCTAAAACACGTCCCGTTCGAGGTTGCTGTCGTACAACTCGGTTATATCTTCCTGAAAGGTGGCAAAATGATGTTCGAGCACGTTATAGATATAGCTGAACAGGGACACTTCGTTTTTGCCTATCACCTGCACGATCTTGGTAATCCGTTCATGATGTTCTTTACTGATATAGGCCGTTTTACCGCTCCGCGCTGTTATTTTGGCTTCGTGCATGAACAGCTTTTTATAATCCTGCGGCCGGGGTTCTTTTGCCGGAGCGACTTTGCCGCGTCCGAATACTACTATCCTTTTCATTTTCTTTGTTTTTAATGGATTTATAATAAATCGCCTTGTTGTTGGCGGTACACCTCGTTGATTTCGTCCTTATTGGCTTGCAGGTGCTCAGCCAGTACCGTATCAATATAGCCGCCGACGGTAATATCGTTCCCGGCGCTCACCAGCACCCGCACCAGCTTGGCAATGATGGCATGAACATCGTAGCTGATATAGACGCATTGTCGCGTTTTCATTTCATTGCGCTTCAAAAAAGTTTCCTTGTAACCTGCTGCCTGTCCACGCTTACGTTTAGATGGTTCTTTTACTTCCCGTAGTGGTTCCGATTCAAGTTCCGTTGTAGGAGCGGATACAACGGCTATCGGCACAAGTTCCGGTTCCGGCAGAGCTTCTCCCTGTGTCGCCATCGGCTCTGCAGCCTTCGGGGGCATGAGATCTGGCTTTTGTTCCCGGTTGCTTCTGTCTGCCTGCCCGATGATAAAACCGGCGTTCAGACCGGAGGTATCTACCCGTTTACTCATGGCTGGTCAGATTAAAGACTTCTAATAATTCATCAGTCAGCGTATCGACATTGCTGCCTCTCAGCAAGAATTTATCCGGCGGGAACAGCGTTGAGAGGAATAGCGGTTTATGCTCGATGTTCTGTTCACGACGGAAGCGCACGGCATTCGGTAAGAATGTTTTGAGCAGCGGAAAATCCAATTCTTTGATAACACCTTCGTAAACCTCGTACAGTTCGGATTTTTCGCGCCCGTCCACCAGGTTCCACAGCAGGTACATGGCTTTAATGTTGGTCTTTCCAGAGACGACGATATTGTCCCTTACCGAGATCAGGTAGTCTAAGGTGCTTTCCATGACCACGCGGGAGGCTGCAATCGGCGCGATGATGTAATCCATGTGCGCCAGTGTATAGATCAGTCCCCTGTTGTTCATCGTGCCGGGCAGGTCGAAGAAGATAATGTCTAAGCCTCTTTCGGATTCTTCTGCCACTTTCTCTGCATCGGTAATAGCGTCGTCGGTATTGCTACGCACCACGGGATATGCTTTTCTGTCGAGCCTTGAGAACAATTCGTAAGCCATTCCCCTGTAAAACTCATCTTCCAGCGCCATCGCCAAATCCCGCTTCCGCATATTGTAAATGCTCAGTTGCGGGAAGTCGCAGTCGATGATTGCCACATTGTAGTTCCGTTCGTAATGCAGGTATGAGGCTACCAGCGCAGTGAGGGTTGTTTTTCCGGCTCCACCTTTCTGCGTTGAAAAGGCTACATATACCGGTTCTTTTTTGCTTGCTTTCATTTCCATTTCTTTTATTTTTTAGATTGTCAATTATTGATTTGTTCGTACCACTAAAGCGGTACTGTTTTCTATCCTGTGCTATTCACTTTAGTTTGTATTTGCCTTTCCACCTTTGTGCTTTTTCGGTTCTGCAAAGTGGTATCAACTTTTATCACTGCCTGTTTGTCGTTTCACTATTTCATAAATGCAAAGCATTTTTTCGATACGACAGCACTTATTTACGACAGTACGACAGCACAAATTTCTATTCCCGTTTTTTCGATTTTCCGGCGATACACCGACTTCAAAAAACAGGTCGGCAAATCCGTTTTTCAGCGGCAAAGGAAAATCTTCTTTTTGAGGTAATCACCATGTTTCCGACCACTGGAAGCTTGTGGCATCGAGTGGCGTCTGTTGGTGACATACAGTGATTTAGATATGATCATAACTTTGCCGTCGATAACGTTACGGTCGGGTTCGGGGTCGCTTTTTAAGTTCTGGCGACACCCTCCCTAACTGCCCTTTATGCAGCCAACTTTTACCCATTCAATTTGAGGGTAAAACTTTGCCCTTGCGGGCAAAATACATTTGCGTCTGGGCAAATAGCAAGGTATGTTTCGCGTTACGCGAAACGTTTTCCGTAACCGGAAAACCCTTGCCCTTCCAGGGGGGAAACTACCTCCGAAGTCGGTAGTTTAAGGGCGATGCTGCGCCCGCTGTGACGGATTTATGTACCACTAAAAGAAATCCGTATGAATGAAAGTAAAGAACCCCGTAAACGGGGAAAAAGCGGGAGACCGCTCAAAAGCGACCCGGCGGATAACTGCGTAATGGTGCGTTTTTCCGACGTACAGTACGCCAAGTTCCTCTCCATGTACGAACAATCGGGCATCCGCTCGAAAGCCCGTTTTATCCTTGCCCGCATTTTCGGCGAGGCGTTGCGCGTGATAAAAACCGACAGTTCGGCGGTCGATTTTGTGATGAAGCTGTCCGCTTTGTACGGGCAAATCCGTTCCGTGGGCGTGAATTACAACCAAGTGGTAAAGCAACTTCACACCACTTTCGGCGACAAAAAAGCGCTGGCGATGCTTTATAAACTGGAGCAGGAAACAATAGAATTGTCAAAAATCGGGCGCGAAGTGTTGTTGTTATGTGAGCAGTTTAAGCAGGAATGTCTGGCTGAATAGTCCTTAAAAAATGGTTGCGGATATACATATAGGGAATAATTTATACGGCGCGTTGGCCTACAATCAGGAGAAAATTGATGCCGGTTTGGGTAAGATTTTGGGAACAAACCGAGTCTTTGTTCCCGCTGACGGACAGTTTTCCGTGGGGGATTGTATGAGGGATTTTGAGCGGGCGATGCCTCTGCAGGTTACTACCACACGCGGGATTATCCATATTTCCCTCAACCCGCACCCGGAGGATAAGATAAGCGACGAACGATTGGCCGACATCGGACGGGAGTATATGGAACGCCTTGGTTTTGGCGGTCAGCCCTATATGATTTTCAAACACGAGGATATAGACCGCCAGCATTTACATATTGTCTCCACCCGTGTCCGTAGCGACGGTTCGCTAATCAGTGACAAGAAAAATTATGAGAAAAGCAAAAAGATTACCGACGATCTGGAGCAGAAATACGCCTTGTACCCGAAAGACAAAAAACAGGGAGAGGCGTGGCAACTTTCGCCAGTGGATGCCTCGCGCGGCGACCTGAAAAAACAAGTCGCCAACGTCATTAAACCGCTGGTGACTATGTATAAATTTCAATCGCTCGGCGAGTACCGGGCGTTGTTGTCGCTGTATAATATCGGAGTGGAGAAAATCGAGGGGAGCAATCAGGGACACAAGTACACAGGGCTGGTTTATTCAGCGCTGGACGCCGACGGTAACCGTGTAGGAAAGCCCCTTAAATCTTCCCTGTTTGGTAAGTCTTACGGTATCGAAGCATTGGAGCAGTCGATGAAAAAATCGGCCGAGGAAATCAACGCCAGAGGGCAGGCGGCGGCGACAAAGGCGCTCGTTTCTACATCCCTAACAGGCTCCCGCACAGGCGGCGAGTTCCGGGCAGACTTGCAGGGTAAAGGTATCGATCTGGTGCTGCGCCGTAACGATCAGGGACGTCTTTACGGGGTAACTTTTATCGACCGCAATAGCCGCATGGTACTCAACGGATCGACGTTGGGCAAGGAGTTTTCGGCCAATGCCCTCGGAGCTCGGTTCACAGAGTTTTCGACGGCAGGCCGCGAAGATCTACAATTCGCGAAAGAGGCGTTACGCTCATCCATACAGACCGACCTGAACGACAAGCAACCGGCCACCGTCAAAGACCACGGCGGGGACGATTCGCCCGTCGGCAGCCTGCTTTCCGTGCTGACGCCGGAGCCGGATCAGCATGACAACAACCAGCCAGCACCCACACGACGGAAGAAGAAAAAACGGAGGTATGGGAGGCAGGTGTAAAATTACTTACTGACTTTTGCCTGAAAATAAGTATCTAATACTTTGGTTGGGTCTATTTCCTGGATGTGAGATAAAAGATTCAACGCCAGCCCCCGATTTTTGTATGAATATTCCCAAATTTCAGATATGTTGTTTGAGTAATTAATGAGCGTTAGGGATTCATGTATAAGAGTTCCAAGATATAATATCATACAAGCATTGTCTTTATATAGCTTTTTATATAACTCATCTTCATTGGTATGGTCAAAATCAGGGTCGAATGCTCCTACATCATAAGTACAACCATATAAAGACCCATGAAGCGCTTCGGAGGCATCTGAATAATACTGTATCTTATTAAAACTAAAGAATGGATCAAGAAATTTTCCCCATTTTTCTAATGTTTTTATCCTTTCATTCAAACTTTTTTTAGTCCATATTAGATTGGGTTTTGTTTCTGAAAACATTACTAATGCCTCTTGTACAATAGGAATCTCTTTCAATTTTTCTTGTTTTTTTATCCATGCATCCACATGCTCATGATAAGTGTTATAATCATTAATTTCATCCATTAAGTGGTGTCCGACATTATGGTAGTATTTGTATATCGGATGAAGGATAAATGCTCGGTACTCTTTTTCATCGCAAATACTGGCATAACAAAAGTTTGTTACCGTTTCCATGAATGAACGTGCAAGCATTATTGATTCACCTGTAAAACACTCTACTTGGCTTGCTAATTGAAGAAATGCCGCACCTGTTTGTCCCCCACTTACCAAAAGGGTGGCTGTCTTTGAAATTCGGTCGTCGGTGATTTTAGGTATAGACTCCTTCAATAGTATTAATTCCGATCCAAAGAATTGAATTGCTTCGTTATGATAGTATTTTAGATTTTCAAGTGAGTGAGTTGTTATCATTCTGTTACTTATTTTATATCCAGAATTTCTAAAAGCGAATGGAAATTTCTCTCATATTGTTACGTGTAAAAATACGGTTTACATAAAGCAATAAACTCCGTCTTAATTCATCCAGTTTCATCTCGGATTTTCCTCCATCTTTAAAGCAGAAACAATCATCTTTTCCCTCACAAGTTTTTATTCTGCCTTCTTTTGTTCCTTTTGTTATATAGTCCCTAATCTGTAGAAGCAGTTCAGCTACATAATCCATATCTCGAATATCGTCTGGATTTGTTAACCATTTGTAAGTTAATGATCCTGCAATATATTCTCCGTTTCGGTTTTTAAGTTTACCCGTATTTAGAAATTCTTGCGTATCTTTTATTGCTTGAAAAAAGTCGTTATTGCTATTCTCAAATTGAAATGGAGTCAAAAATGCTGGTCGATGAAATCCCGTTCGGATGGCGTCTAAAATATGTAACTCCTTAAATTTCGGGTCAATCTTTGACAAAATATTCTCATAATATTTTGTCTGTATTTTAAGGTTGCCATTTATTTCATCTTCAATAGTCTCCCAAAACCATAATTCGATTTCAAATAAGGAGTTGTTTCTTCTTTCTGTATTTATTTCAACTATTTCTTTCTGTATATTCTTATCACGAGGGCATGTAGTTGCAAAAATATATTTCGACAATTTCAAATCTGATTTATCTGTTTTGGCAATTTCGTCTATTATCAGTTTTAATGTCAAATCAATATCAAGACGTTTACACTGAGTACCAATGGTATTATTATGAAAACGTCCTAATATGTCAATCCCATCTTGTGCTTGCCCATTACGTCCATAAATATCAAATCCCTCTTCATATTTTTCATTCAATATATCCTTAATGAAAATCTGAAAGTCCTGCCAATTGGCAGGCTTGAGGTAATTTTTTGGTATCATAATTTCTAACTGATAAATCTATTTTAATATTATGCAAAGGTACGATTTAATACCATATTAGCTGAATTTTCTTCCTGATTCTCAATACCCAACGCCGCAAGCTGCCATTTCGACGCCACAAGCTGCCACGTCCCAAAAACATACCTTTGGGGCGTTTCCGTCTTTCTACTTTCGCATTTCAATCCATTGTCAAACAGCTAAAAAACAAATTGATTATGCAGCAGGAAGATGATTTGAGAGGCTTGGCAAAAGTCATGGACTTTATGCGGGCGTTAAGTATCCTGTTCGTCGTGATAAACATTTATTGGTTCTGCTACGGTGCAATCAAAGAGTGGGGTATCAATATCGGCGTGGTCGATAAAATCCTGCTCAATTTCAACCGCACCGCCGGACTGTTTACCTCAATCCTATGGACGAAAATCTTTGCGGTATTGTTCCTTGCCCTGTCCTGCTTAGGGACAAAGGGCGTAAAAGATGAGAAAATAACCTGGAATAAAATCTATGTCTGTCTGATTTTGGGGTTCGTTTTCTTCTTCCTGAATTGGTGGCTGCTGGTCTTGCCGTTCCCGCTGGTAGCCAACGCCGGATTTTACATTTTTACGATGACCGTCGGTTATATTTTGCTGCTCATGGCGGGTATATGGATGTCGCGCCTACTGAAAAGCAATCTCATGGACGATGTATTTAATACGGAGAACGAAAGTTTTATGCAGGAAACCCGCTTGCTGGTGAACGAGTATTCCGTCAATCTCCCGACACGCTTTTGGTTTAAGAAAAAGATGTGGAAAGGCTGGATCAATGTAGTCAATCCGTTTAGGGCAGCGATAGTGTTAGGTACTCCCGGTTCGGGTAAGTCATACGCCGTGGTAAATCAATTCATCAAACAACAGATTGAAAAGGGATTTTCGATGTATGTATACGACTTCAAATTTCCTGACCTTTCCACGATTGCCTATAACCACCTGCTGAACAACCGCGAGGGTTACGCCAAGGTCCCGACGTTCTACGTGATTAATTTCGACGACCCGTCCCGTTCGCACCGCTGCAATCCGATTAATCCCTCATTCATGGATGATATATCGGACGCCTACGAATCGGCGTACACGATAATGCTCAACTTGAACAAGACCTGGGTTCAAAAGCAAGGTGACTTTTTCGTGGAATCACCTATCATTTTGTTTGCCGCGATTATATGGTATTTGCGCATCTATCAGGATGGGAAATACTGTACGTTCCCTCATGCGATAGAGTTTTTGAATAAACGGTATGAAAATATTTTTCCGATTCTTACCTCTTATCCCGAATTGGAAAACTACCTATCGCCATTTATGGACGCATGGCTCGGAGGTGCTGGCGATCAGTTAATGGGGCAGATTGCATCAGCTAAAATCCCGCTCTCGCGTATGATAAGCCCACAACTTTATTGGGTTATGTCGGGCGACGAATTTACCTTGGATATTAACAATCCTGACGATCCGAAAATCCTTGTTGTTGGCAATAATCCCGACCGGCAAAATATATACGGTGCGGCTTTGGGATTGTATAATTCCCGCATTGTGAAACTCATTAACAAGAAAGGCCAACTTAAAAGCAGCGTAATAATAGACGAACTTCCGACTATTTACTTCAAAGGGCTGGATAACCTGATTGCCACCGCCCGAAGCAACAAGGTTGCCGTACTTTTAGGCTTCCAGGACTTTAGCCAGCTAAAACGTGACTATGGAGACAAAGAGGCTGCCGTCGTAATGAACACAGTGGGGAACATCTTTAGTGGCCAAGTTGTTGGCGATACAGCAAAAACCCTTTCGGATCGCTTCGGAAAAGTGTTACAGAAACGACAATCCATGACGATTAACCGTAACGACAAATCAACTTCGATAAATACCCAAATGGATAGCCTGATACCCCCGTCCAAGATCAGTAACTTAACCCAGGGGATGTTCGTGGGAGCCGTGGCAGACAACTTCGATGAGCGAATAGAACAGAAGATTTTTCATTGTGAAATTGTCGTCGATAATGAGCGGGTGGCCGCTGAAACTTTAGTCTACAAGAAAATTCCCGTTATCACCAACTTTGTCGATGAGAATGGTGTTGACCAAATGAAGACCATGATAAAAGAGAATTATGACCGGATTAAAACCGAGGTCAAACAGATCGTCGCCGATGAATTACAGCGAATCAAAGACAATCCCGATCTTTGCCACTTGCTGCCGAAACAGGAGTAAATTAAGTAACTAAGCAATAGAGAGTGAAAAACACTCTCTATTTTTCTATTTTTATACTATTGAAAAAATTGCTTAAATGAGTTATTACTTGCTGTGAAAACATTCCAATATAGATTGCTTTTATTTCATCAGTAAGAATTTCTCCCTTTTCTTTTCTTTTAGTCCATTGCGTGAGATTTCCAGACAGTATCTTTTTCTCTTCATTGGGAGTCAAAATTAATAGAGCTTTATCCTCGTACTGTTCAGCAATATGCGTGAGCATATTCTTGTTTTTACCCCCATCCCTTAATTCCCAAGTCTTGAATTTACTATCTTCATTTTTTACATAATCAACAATTATATCTTTTAACTTAGTGGGCTTTTCTGTGTAAATAATAATTTTCATGTTTTCATGTTTTAAATGTTAATTAGTTCATGTTTATTTAAAAAACAGTCATCGTTTGGAGTTGCAGGCTTAGTTCTTCTTTTTTGTTAATATCATAGTTGCTTGAAAAAATAGTTCTGATTGTGTCAAAATCCAAATCGTAATACAGATTAAACTTAAAGTTAAATTGAGAGAAGATTCTCCCTGTACTGCTCCGCATTTCTTCGTAAGTAAAACTTGGATTTACTGTAATCTCCATTGATTTTGACGGTCTATCAATTAAACGATTTAAGTACTCGACATCTGTGTTAAATGCAATCAGTTTATTGTGTAACTTTGATTCTGGGTATGTTTCTTTGATTGCTTCAAGAATTGCAGCATCAAGCTCGTCATGTGGATAACTACTTTGGATGGGGTATTCATCCATTAAACTTTTAGGCTTTTGATTTTCATTAAATCGGTATTTTGGGTAGAATGATCTCTTGTATGCAATAAACCCTACATCCATTACACCATATTTGGTAGGAGCATAAATTGTAATTATTTTGGCTACTCCCATTTTATCGACAGGAATACCAGTTATTACAGATATTCTTGAATCTTTTGTGCCAGCATCATCGTCTTCTATTAATTCTTCCGATGTTACTCCTAATACTTTTGCTATTCTTTCAAGTGTAGAGGGTCGAGTATTGTTTGTCTTAACAATTCTGCTCATCGATTGAGCATGAATCCCCGTTTTTGTTGCCAGCTCGGCTAAAGTCAAACCTTTTGCTGTGCAGATCTCTTTAATGCGATACTTTATCATAACTTAAACATTTAATATTATTTTCTCTGCAAAGATACGAATATAAATGTTATTTGCGTATAATAAATAAACATTTCAACAAATATTATAAACATTTATAATCATTATTTTTTAACTGGCAGATTGTCAATTGTTTATCATGTTGCTTTTTATACAATTCAAGAAGGAGTTATTTTCAGCAATACAACCTCTCCTAACGCCACACCCACCCAAATCGACGCCACAAGCTGCCAGCAGCCCAAAACACTCCTATTGTTCAGTCGCTTACGCCTAATTTTGTTCTGCATTACTATTAATGCGGAATAATTAAATCAAATTTCATCATGGACGAAAAAATTAAAAATGAAGACCCGAAAGTCCTTTTGACACGGGGCGAAGATGGCAAAATGAAAGCCATTGCAGGGGAGGGAGCGGACGGCAAACTGAAAACCGTTGATCCCACGAAAGAAAATGCTGACAACTTTCTCAAAATCGACACGCGCGGTAACGCGCTGGAAAATTTCTTTAAGAAGTTTTCCGAACAGTTTAAAACCCCGTCTCATACGGGTATCTACGCCGTGAGCGTCAAAGCCGTTGATAAGATGGCCGCGTTCATGGAGAAAATCGTTAAGATCGACCCTGCCGACAAGGTACTCGACCCGTACCGTGTAACGCCGGAAGGAAAAATGCAGGAACAAGCACAGGGGAAGTACCAACCGCTTGACCTAAACAAACTCGACTGGAAAGAGGCGGACAAGCTGGGACTTTCCGGCGAATCGTTGCAGGACGCACTCAAAGCCATGTCCTACGGCCATAAGTCGCCCGGACTGATTGAGGTGCGCATCGAAATCGACGGCAAGGAGTTGCAGGCCAAAGCCCGCCTGTCGTTTGAACAGCAGCCCGACGGCACAATCAAAATTCAAACACACCCCTTTCAGGAGAAGCCCGATTTTGAAAAGCCGTTTTTGGGTGTCCTGTTTTCCCCCGACGAGCAAAAGCAATTCACCACTACCGGTCACGGAGGGCGTGTCTTTGAGTTGGAAATGACCCCCGGCGGCGAAAAAGTCCCGGCGCTCGTTTCGCTGGATAAAATCACCAACCGCTTCGAGGCTGTTCCACTCTCCGAAATCCAAATCCCGAAAATGCTGAAAGGCGTTGAACTTTCTGAAAAGCAACAGGAGGGGTTAAAAAACGGACAGGGGGTGCTGGTCGAAAACATGGACAAGAAGCAACGCCCTGGCGAAGAACCCGGCGGCAAGATTACACGCATCGTCCAGTACAACGCCGTGAATAAAAATTTCGACTTCCTGTTTACCCCCGAACAGCGCCAGCAGCACCAACAGGAACGGGCAGCGAAAGCGGAGCAGAAAACTGGGCAGGACAATAACCAGCCGCTCAAAGCCCGAAAAGTTGGTGAAGTGTGGGTGCGTCCGATACAGGGCGGTGTCGAATTGACCCGCGAGCAGTTCAAAGACCTGTTGAATAACAAACCGGTCTTTGTTGAAGGCATGATCGACCAAACCAAACTGTCCAAGCAGGAGCAGGGAGCGAAGCAAACCGAAGCCACCGATCAAAAGGGGCAAAAGTACAACGCATGGGTATGGCCGGATCAGGATGCAGGGCGCATCCGCCACACCAGCCTGCCACCCGAACAATGGAAAGAGGTGCAAGCCAAAAAGCAGGCGCAACCCGCCGAAGGCTTCAAAAGGCAGGTTGCAGTAAACAACGAGGGCAAAACCAACGAGGCGACCAGGCTATCGACCGAGCCGCTGAAGAAAGGCCAAACGCAGCCTACCGAAAAGCAGCAGGAGAAAAAAGAACAAAAACAACAGGATGGGCGGCAATCCCCCGCCAGACCCAGAAAAAGTGTCGGGCATAAACTGTAATTTAAGATTTATCAACCACTAAAAAAATCTCGAAATGAAAGTAATAATTGCAGAAAAGCCCAGCGTAGCGCGAGATATTGCTGCTATCGTGGGTGCAACGTCGAAGAAAGACGGATATATGGAGGGTAATGGTTGGACTGTTACCTGGGCGTTCGGTCACCTGGTAGGATTGGCGATGCCCGAAACCTACGGGTTTACGAGTTTCCAGCGCGAAAACCTGCCGATACTCCCGCAGAAGTTTATCCTGATTCCCCGCCAGATCAAAGAGGGGAAAGAGTATAAGAACGACCCTGGCGTGATGAAGCAACTTAAAATCATCAAAGAGCTGTTCTCCAAAGCCGACGGCATTGTCGTGGCAACAGACGCCGGACGGGAGGGCGAATTAATATTTCGCTACATATATAATTATGTGGGCTGTACCCGCCCCTTCCAGCGGCTATGGATCAGCAGCCTCACCGACAAGGCTATCAAAGAGGGTTTTCAGAACCTCAAACCCGGCAGTGATTACGACAACCTCTATTTATCGGCCAAAGCCCGTAGTCAGGCCGATTGGGTGGTGGGCATCAATGCCTCGCAAGCCCTGTCGATTGCCGCCGGCCGCGGATCATGGTCGCTCGGCAGGGTACAAACCCCAACGCTGGCGATGATATGCAGCCGCTATCTGGAGAACAAGGATTTCAAACCGCAAACGTACTTCAAATTAAGGCTGCACACGGTAAAGGACGCTACGGCGTTCGCCGTCCTGTCGGTGGATAAGTACGACAGCCGCCCCGCAGCCGACGAAAAGCGGCAACAGGTGAAGGCTGTCGGGACCGTCCGCGTTACAGGTGTTGAAAAGAAAGAGGTGAAGCAGGAATCGCCGTTGCTTTATGACCTTACCACCTTGCAGAAGGAAGCCAATAGCAAACACGGTTTTTCCGCGGAGAAGACGCAGAACATCGCCCAGGCATTATATGAGGGTAAGAAAATTTCCTATCCGCGTACCGGCAGCCGGTATGTCTCCGCTGACGTGCTGGATGAAATACCACACCTGATCGCCACATTGAAAAATCATCCCCGTTTTGGCGCTTGCGCGGCGGGAATGGAAAACATTGTCCTTAATATCCGCTGCGTGGACGAAAAGAAAGTTACCGACCACCATGCGCTCATCATTACCGGAAATCCGGCGGACGGATTGACCGGCGATGAGCGGACGATTTATGATATGGTGGCGGGGCGTATGCTGGAGGCTTTTTCCAATCGTTGCACCAAAGAGAACACCACCGTTTCGCTTGATGTGGGCGGTGTACACTTTGTCGCAAAGGGCAGCGTAACGCTACTT